>OLHA01000001.1_pt1 | contig 308946 bp, 278 predicted proteins | sample 1605961 | NCBI WGS metagenome assembly OLHA01 (sample SAMN03283288) | human gut metagenome | biome: human-associated habitat; material: feces | host: Homo sapiens | place: Peru | collected 2012
GTGCATCCGCTGTCTCTCAACCTCTCTTGCGAAACAGCTTCGTTATCTTACCACAACCATACCCTTTTGTCAACTACTTTTTTATCCTTTTTTCATCTGCTCCGCGCGTTCCACGCGACAAATATCTGCATATTGTATATAATCTCTTGCTTCAATAATAGCACATACGATATATTCTGTTTTATTTTGCCAAGTTTAATATTACCATTTTTGAATTTCATTTCTATGTAATTCCGGATCGAAGCCCATCGCTCTTATAAACCTCGCACAATGTTTACAATTTCCCGCAGTGCTGCACCACACGCGTTCTTGGTTGTTTAAAGGTTGCATATTGGCACTGCATACAAAATATTCGTCATAATCGTCATACTCACCGCATTTGGCATTGTATGGGTCATCAACTTCTGTCAAGCCCTTTTGCTCATATTTTTCCTTTAACGCTTCAAAATCTTTTGTTTCACAGCCTTTAAATGTTCCTTCCATAAATACCCACAATGAACCCATACACAAAAATATGTTTCCAATCCCCAATGCAATAATAAGAAACCAATTAAACAATATGCTGTATTTTACAATTGTTACATTACCAAAAAACAAATAACCGAATACAAAAATTAGTATAAAAGGAATTATACATACACATATTCCGAGTATATCCGAAGCTGATTTTTTATATTTTTTCACCTTTCTTTTATTTGCTTCATATTCCTTTCTAAGCGGATGATCATGATATTCTTTATACATTCTTATCCTTGTTGACTGTTTCATAATTTTATACCTCCCATAAATTTTGGGTTGCAACAAGTGCAACCCATTTCATTTTAAGCATATCTTTGATATATCGGGCACTTTTTGTACTCTTCGCCGTATTCTGCCTTACATGTATATTTGACCTTTGGGTCATCAACACCCATACGCTGCCCGGTGAAAGAACATATGAAGCCACAATCAGAATACCAAGTCGACGAATCATCAAACCTTACTCGCGGACAATCTGCCATATTATATCCCTCCTTTTCATAATTGTTGAGCTCATTATACATCTATAGATTAAGTTTGTCAAGATGAATTTAGCCTATAGATAGTCGTACAATTATTTCATTTGAGTATAATTATAACCATAGGTGATAAAAGGAGGTGCTTTGGGTTGAAAGATGAAGTTTTTCTTAAAGAAATGGGCGAACGCATATATACGCGCCGAAAGTCGCTCAAAATGACCCAAGAGTGTCTTGCCGACAAAATGAATGTATCTGTTCAAATGATATCTAACCTTGAACTTGGTAAAAAGGCAATTCGCCCGGATAACCTTGCAAAACTTTGTTCCGTGCTGAGTATAAGTGCCGATTATATTTTGACAGGGCATTCTGCATCAAATATGCACGATGAATTATGTGAGAAAATTCGTACACTTTCTGATGAAAAAGTCAGCTTAATTAACAGTTTAGTTGAAATTTGTATTAAAAGTGAGAAGTAATTATATTCCATTTCTATATAAAATATGTTAGAATAAATCTATCAAAACAAGGATGTGACAGACAATGAAAAGAATAGCACAGTTTGAAAAAGTAAGCTTTGAGCAGTTCCTCGGCGCGTGGCAGGACGATTTCGGCGGCAGTGAGGAAGAGATAAAAGAAATATATGACAATATAAAGCTTCCGCGCCGCGCAACATCCGGTTCTGCCGGCTATGACATATTTGCTCCGATAGACTTCACTATTGAGCCCGGCAAAACGGTGAAGATACCCACGGGTATCCGCTGCAAAATAGAGGACGGCTGGGTGCTCAAGCTCTACCCCAGAAGCGGTCTCGGCTTCAAATTCAGACTTCAGCTCAACAACACGGTCGGAATAATCGACAGCGACTATTATTATTCTGACAACGAGGGTCACATTTTTATTAAAGTGACAAACGACAGCAACGAGGGCAAAACGGTTGAGCTTAAACAGGGCAACGGATTTGCACAGGGCATTTTTGTTGAATACGGCATTACGTTTGACGATGATGTAACAGACATCAGGAACGGCGGATTCGGCAGCACAACAAAATAAATTTGACGCATATAAAAAGAAAGCTATAATTCACATTTTGCAATTCGGTGTGAATTATAGCTTTTCTTTATTGGTTATAAAATTTTATTCTTCGGGTGAGAAATCGTCTTTGCCTACTCCGCAAAGAGGACATTCGTAATCATCGGGAACATCCTCCCACTTTGTGCCCGGTTCTATGCCGTTATCGGGGTCGCCGAGCTCCTCGTCATATTCATAGCCGCATACATCACAAATGTATTTCATAGTTATGCCTCCTTAAGCATTTATTATTTCATCGGCAAGACGTTCAATATCATCCGCCGTGTTTTGCTTCATTGCAGATTTAACGGTAACAACCGTATCTGCAAAAGTTATATTTTTGCTGTTTTCAAGCATCTTTTTAATGACCTTTGCCGCCATGGGTGCCCATGAGCCGTTTTCTATTATACCGACAAAGCGATTTTGGAAATTTCTCTCGGTGAGTTCATTTATAAATTCTCTCATAAACGGAAAAACATCTGCATTGTAGGTTGTGGTGGCGAGAACGATTTTGCCGTATCTGAAAGCGTCCTCAACCGCCTCTGCCATATCGCAGCGCGCAAGGTCATTGACCGCAACCTTGGGGCAGCCTTTTTCTTTAAGCTTTTGAGCGAGCAACTCTGCCGCCGCCTTTGTGTTGCCGTAAACCGAAGTATATGCGATTACTACCCCGTCGGATTCAACGCCGTAGGACGACCATGTGTTATAAAGGTCAAGGTAATAGCCGAGGTTTTCACTGAGAACAGGTCCGTGCAGGGGGCAAATGGTTTTAATATCAAGCGCCGCCGCTTTTTTGAGCACAGCCTGAACCTGCGCGCCGTATTTGCCGACAATGCCGAAATAATATCTTCTCGCTTCGCAAGCCCAGTCCTCGTCGGTATCCAACGCGCCGAACTTTCCGAACGCATCGGCAGAGAAAAGCACTTTGTCTGTGCTGTCATAGGTCATCATAACCTCCGGCCAGTGAACCATGGGAGCAAAAACAAATGTGAGCTCATGCTTGCCGAGTGAAAGACTTTCTCCGTTTTTAACGGACATTTTTCTGTCACCGAGGTTAAAATCAAAGAACTGCGACATCATAACAAACGCTTTGTCATTGGCGACAATTTTTGCATCGGGGTATTTCTCTGCAAAAAGAGCAATATTTGCCGAGTGGTCGGGTTCCATATGCTGAACAATTAGGTAATCGGGTGTTTTGCCGCCGAGTGCTTCATCAAGGTTTTTGAGCCATTGAGTGCCGAAATTTTTATCTACCGTGTCAAAAACGGCAATTTTTTCATCGAGAATAACATAAGAATTATACGCCATTCCGTTCGGGACAACATACTGACCCTCAAACAAATCAATCTCGCGGTCATTGACGCCTATATAGGCTATATCATTTGATATTTTCATATGTGATATTCCTCCTTAAAGATATATGTCGGTTTACACGTCCAATGACCCGATAATAGCATATGTATATATAAAAATCAAGACATTTGTTAAAAAATTAACACGCAATTAACAAAAAAAGACCGGGAGAGTTTCCTCTCCCGATCCGAAAATTTTAGCGTTACGCTTTCAGAAACTTATGCGCTGAAAGTGTAGGTGTAGAATACGCCGTTGTTCTGATCGAAGATGGTCCAAGTCTTGCTGAGACCAATCTTCTTGATGAGGCTGTTCTGGCCGACAGAAATCTTAAGTATACCGTAAAGGTTTACTTCGCCCTGAAGGTCAGCGTCAACATCTATATCAGAACCTGCAACAGCAGCAGCAACAGCGTCAACAGCTACCTTAGCTGTGCTCTGGCTGATTACGTTGCCTTCCGCATCTACGAACTTAAGTGTGGCATAAACGTTTGCGCCGATACCGCCGGTTACGTTAACGTCAACGATGTCATAACCGAGAATGCCGAGGCCTACGCCAACGCCGAGGCAGATTGAGAAGTTACCTGCTGCGTCGATTTCTCTGTCGAGAACTTCCTGCTCGTGGATAAATCTGCCCTTATTGTTGATGATTTCATAACCGGAAGTATCCTTAGATGTAACTACGAACTTAAGTGAACCGTCAACGCCGATTACAACTGAGAAGTCGATAGAAATTGTAAGAGAAGTATTTCCGATCGGAATATCAAACTTAGCAATGTCAATCTTTGACTCGCCGGAAGCTACTGTGAAGAGTCCCTGCTTAACTCTGTCAAGGAAAGATACTGCGTCTGCACCTTCACCGAGCTCTTTCTCAACAAGAGAAGCTGAGTATGAACCGCTGATGGTTGTTGTGTCTACAAGGTCATAAGTAGAAGTAAGGTATACTTCGTTGAACTTGAGAGACTTGAGGTCTGCGTCAAACTTAGCATTGAATACCATATCAGAAAGATTATATGTCTTCTGAACGGTAACGCCACCGTTTGCAAGTGACTTAGTGATGCTGAAGAAGAGACCGGTGTCTGTAACCTTAGCCTTAATCTTGAAGCCCTTTACAGAGAAGCTAATGTTTGCAAGCTTTGTGATAAGGTCAGCATCCTTAAGTTTTTCTGTGATTGTGTCTTTAAGGCTGTCGAGTTCAGCAGCGCTGAGGCCCTCGTTAACAACGTCTCCGTTGCCGTCTGTGATACCTGCAGCAAGGAAGTTGGGAACTACTGAGCCTTCATAATCAACGGTGTCTACAACGTCTTCAATGTCAACTGCAGATGTTGTAACAACATTGCCGTCAACAGAGTCAGCTGTGTAAGCTTCGCCGCCTGCAACGAAAACGTCACCTGCTGCAAGGCCTGTGTCGCCGTCGAATGTGAGAACTCCGTCATTTGCCTCAAAAGCTGCGTCAACAACTTTAACGTCGTCGGCATAAGCTATTGAGCTCTTTTCTGCGTCGAAGCTCTTGTTGGTCCAAAGAGCGAGAGCTGCCTGAAGAGCTGCTTCGCAATCCTTTTTGTCCATTGCGCCTGTGGATACTGTGCCGATAACGCTTTTTGAAATAACGCCCTTGGCAACAGCAACAGCTACCTTGTCATAAGTGGGCAGAGCGTCAGCATTTGTAATATCAACTGCTGCAAGTTCCTCCTCAGTTGCTGTAAGGTTAGCCGCATTAACGAGTGTGGTTGCTACAAAGTCTTCCGTAACTGCTGCATCTTCTTTGATGTCGTCTGCAACGTAATCGACGAGAACGCCCCACTCCCATGCAACCGCAACTGCATCGAAGTCATCGCCGCTTGCCATGCCGAAAGCTACGTCAACTTCTTTCAACCACTCGCTTGTTGTGACAGTCTCTGTTCCGGGCATAACAAAGCCGGGAATGATAGATGACATAACAAGCATAATAACTGCCATAATGATTGAGAGAATTTTTGCCATTGTGTTTTCCTCCTTTATAAATTTGTGAAGGTTTTGCCATCGAAAAAAGTGGTACAACGTTAATACCGCTTTTAAAGCGAGACGAAGTGTTTGGGGGTATACCTCGCCCTATGACACTACTCTTCATACCAAACTATACCATTTTGATGCGAATATTTCAAGTAATTTTATGAAAATTTTTAAACTTTTTATTAAATCGTTGTCACTTTCACCATATATTGTATCAATACGAAAATAAGCATCTACATTATGTCTTTCTATTATATATAATATGCGCCGCATTTGCCGCGCACCACTGTTTATTTTGCAAAAACGGAAGAAGGGGCTGCCATCCGGATATCTGCCGACAAGCTTCGCTCCCGCAGCATTTTCATGAGAAAATGTAGAAGGCATGATATTAAATTTTCAGGATGCTTCATACACATCTCGGTTCGTTATTCTGTATCTCTTGTCCGCTTCGCAAAGCTCCTCAAACGAGTCTAATTCCATTGTGTCGCCGAATGTGCACCTGCGGATATAAATTTCAGCCTCTTCGGGGTGGAAACAGCACAAAACATCATCATAAAATCTGTCTTTTCCTCACGGAGTATGATTAAATACCTCATCAACATATTTCCTGAAAAGATCGCCCATTTTTTATCCAATACACGTTATTTTATAAATTTTAAAAAAACTCTTGATTTTAAAGAATCAATAATATATAATAGATAACCGTCACGGGGTGTGGCGAAGTTTGGTATCGCGCTTGGTTCGGGACCAAGAGGCCATGGGTTCGAATCCCGTCACTCCGACCATAACCGGACACCAATTTTGATACAATGTGTATCTTGATTGGTGTCCGGTTTCTTTTTATAAAATCCTTGATTTGCAAGGCTTTTTCGATACTATTTGACGATATAAGGCTCTGCGGTGCTCTGAAAACGGTCGCTGCGGAGCCTTTTTCATTTTCTCCCACAACACCTTTTAACGAAAGGTCGAGGGGTGTGCATTTTCGGCAAAAGGGGTGTGCACGTTTTAATTATTCCTCAAGAGCGCAAAAGAAAGTCCGCAAAATCCGTTCACCCAAAAATGCGAACTACCTTGCGACCTTGACCTCCGTGCCGTTGTAGAAAACGAAGGTGATCTCGCCGATTCTGTGGAAAAACACAGTTTTTCTGTAAAAACCCTGTGTGTGCTTTTTCTTTTTTAGAAATTTGTTCATTTAACTTTATTGTATAATACAAACAGGTCAAACAAAAGAAAAATTCAAAAAAAGGGAAGTGATAATATGAAAAAATTGTTGACTGTGCTGTTGCTATTATGTATGGTGGTGACAATTATACCCGTTTCGGCAGTGGAAGGAGAAACAACTCCAACTGTTGAGATCGGAACTTATATCAGTTTAGGTAAATATAATGGAAAGAGTATTATTTGGAGATGCGTTGATATTGATGAAAACGGGCCGCTTATGCTTGCTGATAGGATAGTTGATACCCTTCCTTATGATGCACGTACGAACGACAACGACAGGTCAAAGTCACACAGTCGAAACTATAAGCGTGATTCATATGGTTCCAATTATTGGAAAGACAGCAATATGCGCTCATGGCTCAATTCTACCGCTGTTGCGGGCGAGGTAAAATGGCTGTGTGGTAATCCTCCAAAGAGCAATTCTGTCAAAGGCAATAGTTATGACGATAAAGCAGGCTTTTTGAATGAATTTTCAAAGGTCGAAATAGCCGCTATGAAAACAGTTACGCAACGTTCGCTCGTATCTCATCCGGAATATAAGCAAGGAATTTACGAGGGGGATGCTCGCTCTGATTTGGAGTTAAATTATGATATCGAAAATGTTGCAAGAAACTTCGACAGTGCATATTATGAAAATTCTACCGAGAAAGTATTCCTTCCTGATGTCAAACAGGTTAACAATGTTTGGAAAAAACACGGATCATATTATATCGCTGCCAACGATCAGGGAACAAAATGGTCATATTGGCTCAGAACACCGGTGTCCAATTGCAACCACGATATGCGTTACGTTCAATCTAACGGAACTGTCGGTCGCGAGTCGCCTGATGCTTCATATATCGGAGTTAGACCGGCATTTTATCTCGATGCTGATTATTATGTAACAACCGGTGGCGACGGAACGGCGGCAAACCCATATATGGGCTCTGCTCCTGACAAAATTGAAAACGATTACACCGTTGCTGAGCCGGAGGATGATCCAAATCAAGATTGGGATATAGACGTAGAAAACAGTCTTAAACTCAACCTTGGTCCATATTATTCTAAAGATGGCAAATATGCAGAACCCATAATTCCTGTTTATACAATCCAGAAGACCAGAAGCGATACGGAAAATATGGTAATTATCATTTGCGGTGAAGGATATACTAAGAGTCAGCAACAAAAATTTATTGGTGATGCAAAAAGAGTTTGGAGCGGTGCTATGCAATACGAGCCATATCGGAGCTATGCCGACCGCTTTAACGTCTATGCGCTTTGTACCGCATCAGAATCGAGTTTTGAAAATGAAGGAAGCACTTTTTTTGATGTAGTTGTAGGTTCAAATAATTCCTCGTCAATATCGGGAAATATAAACGGTAACATTTGGAAAAACCATATTTTTGAGCGTTGCATAGGCCCCGAATTTATTGAAAAAATCCACGATGCACATATTCCTAACAAAACCGAGCCCAATACATATTATTGGAATGATGATGAACAATATCCACCTTACTATTATGTTCACAATTATATCAGTCAATTTGCTTTGCTCGTCAACACAAGTCGCAACTTTGGAGACGCATACACCAACTTGAAATTCGGATTTCACTATTTTATAACTCCATCTGACAGCTATCGTGCGCCTCAAACTTTTGCACACGAACTTGGTCATGGATTGCTTGGACTGGGAGATGAGTATATGGACAGCGTAGCCGAGCAATCTGATTTAATATCACTTAACGTTGCATATACTCACGATCCGGAGAAAGTCAAGTGGAAACAACTGTTAGGTTTTAGAAAAACCTATACATGCCCGTCAACATATGTTCAGAAGGCGTATAATTCCAGTTTTGAGTGTTTGATGCGAGATACTAACTATTCGTTCTGTGAAGTTTGCAGATTGCAAGGATACAAAAAGTTGTCTCAACTTGTCGAAGGCAAAAATCTTTATGTGGCAGATCCTGAAGTGAAAGAGTATACGGGGAAATATTCGAGCTTGTCAGATTTTAAGGATACGTCATACTACGGATACAATAAATTTGACAGTTACCGCAGCGGCGTTTTGCTTAGCGGTTCAAGCAAAAATAGATTCGGTAATTCTATGGCGGGGAAACAGATAGAACTAAGGACGATTGTTCAAAATCTGTCGGATACTACGGAGCGTTCTATTACTATGAAGTTGTGGATAAGTCGAGCGGACGGCAGTGTTGCTACCACGACCAATGGTAGCAAACTTGAAGCAGCGGAGACTTTCCTTATCCCTGCATGGAGCGAAAAAAGTAATTTTTGGCCCAAAGGAGCACTTGAGTATACCGGTAGCAACTTCAATTCCGGTTTGCTTAGCTGTTCTATGATTTATCAAATACCGTCCGATGTCACTTTGAAAGACGGAGATTACGTTGCCTTTGAAGTGACAGACGAAAAAGGCAATGTCCTAGCCAACGACAATACGGAAAATCAGACTTATGCTAATGTTACAATTCAATATTGCTTAGAGGACGGTAGCCAAATTCCTAATACTAACAGTGCGGAGATTCCTGTTCCTGTTGGGACAAAATTTGATGGGTCGACGCACCCTGTTCCGCTTTACGGCTATACTTTCGTCAGAGCGGATGGACTTGACCAAACGGTAACCTCAAAAGGTCTGAACGTGACTTATTACTATGCAAAACAAGCTGAAGAACATGTTTGGTCGGAGTGGTCGGTCACCGCTAAACCTACCGCATCGGCAAACGGTGAAAAAAAGCGAACCTGCTCCGTATGCGGTGAAAGCGAAACCGAAATTATCGAGAAGTTTGCCAAAAATTGTGTTGCCGACGGAAATCTCGTTTACGGATTGTATTCCGGAATGAATGTCAATGATTTTTCAAACTATTTTTCAAGCGACTATGCCGTAATAACCGTTGACGCAAAGAAAAATATAATCGGCACAGGAACAAAAATAAATGCCTTATATCCCGATGGAACCTCCGTGGAGTATAATGCGGTTATTTTCGGAGATGTTGACGGCGACGGTGTTTATGACGGCGAGGATTCGATAATCCTTTTGGCAATTATAAACGGCATGCTCACAAAGGAGCAAACGGGCGACGCGGCATGGTTTGCGGCAGACTGCAACCGTGACGGAAAAGTAGACGCTTCTGATGCCGAACTCCTGCAAAAAGCAGGATTGCTCACAGCAAACGTAAATCAAAAATAACACAAAAAATCAAGGGGCTGTCGCAAATGAGTAAAATTTGCAACAGTCCCAACTTTATTCTTTATCTTCTGTTTCGAGCTTCTCCGCCGGCGGAGCTTCGTTTTCTTTGTCTTCGGAAGTAACTATTTCATGCTCTGTTTCGGTTGCAGTCTCTTCTGCGGGCACCTCTGCCGAAGCGGCTTCGGTGTACTGTTCCGCCGCTGCCGCGCCCGCTTTTATCGGGCTGTCAAAAAGCTTATAGTTGCATTTTGCATTGATTTTATCAAGCAATCCGCCGCAAAGCTTAAAGATGATAAGGCAGGCGATAAGCCCGAACACTATACCGATTATCATGCCGCCGATAACATCCGACGGGTAGTGAACATGAATATAAATTCTCGAAAATCCGACAAGGAATGCGAGGATAAGCGGTGCAATGCCCTTTTTCTTATCTATATAGAATATACCGATTGCCGCGCCGAAAGACGTTGCCGTGTGGCCTGAGGGGAAAGAAAACGACTTCTCTTTAAGGCTCTCGAACGGCATATTGTAGTGCCAGCCGTCGGTTGCGACTTTCTCCCAATAAGCAGGGTCCATAATATATGGTCTTGCGCGTTCAAACAAATCTTTGAGAACTATGCTGTTCATAAATGAAACGAGAACTATACCGCCCATTGCGGCAAGTCCGAGCTTTCTCGTCTTTTTAAAGAGGAGAAGAACAAGGGCAAGTGCAATCCAAAAAATTCCCTTGTCGCCGAGGTGGGTGCAAAAAATCATAATTTCATCTAAAATTTTGCCGCCGTGGTCTTTAAGCATTTCGGCAAATTTATAGATGTTCATGTCGAAAGTCAACAGACTTTCAGAGGTAAAAAAGCTTTGAAACATAATAAAACTCCTTTAATTTTTATAGTACTTTGAAAGAATTTTTTTGCGTTCGATTTTATTTCTTATAAACGACACCGTCGCGCATATTAGCGACACTGCCGCAATGCCTATGAGTATTGCCGCGCCTGCGACGGAGCTGAAATGCCAGAGCAAGACAAACAGAGCTATAATCACTGCAAGTATTGCAACTGCTTTTGCAATGAACGGTATTGCCGCGTCAACGTTTGCGGGAGCATTGATATAAACAAAGTTTTTGACCGGCTGATAAAGGTGCGGAGTATAAAAATCGTTAACTCTTATTACCTTTGTTTCATAATTTGTAACGTCGTTTTCGTCAAAATCAAAAACGCGCATACCTCTGGGGTTAAGGCCGTAGGTGTTGTAGCCTGCGCCGGGGCAATAACCGAGGTCTATGCCCTTATATTTGCCGATGAAGCTGTTGTAGTGGTCGTGACCGAAATACATGGCAAAGATGTCGCCCTGCTCCAAAGCAGCGTCAAACTGACCGCCGTTTATATCGGGGTCGGACGGGGTTTCGCCGTAAGTGCCCCTGTATGTCACCTTTTCGTCATTGAGAATAAAGTATTTGCCCTTGCGGCCCCTGAATGCGGGTAGCGCGTCCTTTGTTCCCTTTGGAACTTCTTTGAGCACCTCATATATTTCGCAAACGGGAATATGCTGAAAGAGTATTGACGGAACTTTTTTGCCGCCGTTTAAATCTTTAAGCTCTTCGCAAACATCTTTGCACCACTGAATCTGATTCGGGTGAACGTTGTCGTATCCGCTGCCGCCCTCGGGGTTTGCGGAGTTTGAATCAACAACATAAATGTTAAGCGCGGGCTTTGTGCCGTCGGACGACATGATAACCTGATTAAACGTGCCCACATCGGGTCTGCCGTCGTCGGTGTCGTCAAAGCAGATGCAGTTTTTAAACTCTTTATAATACTCTGCCTGCTGTGCGTTGCTGACGCCCGTCTGGCAATCATGGTTGCCGAAAGTAACAAGAAAAGGTATGCCGGACTCGGCTATCGGAGCCATAATGCCGCGGATAGCTTTTCTTACATTTTGATTTTTATTTTTGTCGTTGCCCCAATAACCCACAACATCAAGCTGATCGCCCGTGAGGACTATAAGGTCGGGTTTGACGGCAGGTATAGCCGCCTCAAGAAAATGGAGAGTGTCAACCGCAGTCTCTTTTGTGTCCTGCAAGTCCGAAATCTGCAAAATTCTGAACTTGCCGTTTTTGTTGAATTTGAGTGTAGAATTTTTCATATTTTCAGCCCTTTATGTTATTCTGCATTTTAAGCTATTGACGAAACGCACCTGTTGCTTTATAATGAACAGGAAGTTTTTATTAAAGGAGTTTATTAAATGAGCAATTTCACCGAGAAACATGCCGAGCTTTGGAAATTTATAAAATTTTCATTAGTCGGCGCTTCTTCGACATTGGTCGAAATGGGAGTGTTTTACCTTCTTCAATATGTTGTATTCAAATCTATTCTTCATGATCCTCTGCCGGAAAATGCGGTTTTAAATCTTTTGAAGCTCACGCAGGGCAAAGGTTATCTTTACGCCTACATAATTTCAACCACAATCGGCTATGCAATAGCATTTGTCCTTAACAGAAAAACCACTTTCAAAGCAGACTCAAATGTTGCTCTGAGCACCACGCTTTATGTGCTTATGGTTGTGTTCACAATCTTTGCAACGGCCTATCTCGGCACGCAGTTCCAGCTCATCATGGCTAACCACGGCTATCAGGCTCTCGGTGACGCCATAGGTAAACCTCTTGCGGCAGGTATTGCGACTGTCTGGACTTATCCGCTTAACCGCTTTGTAATTCACAGGCACAAGAAAACGCAGGATTAAATTATAAAAGCCCGATGCAAAAAGCATTGGGCTTTATTTTTTGTCTGCCCATGTGCTATATGTTACCATAAACACACGGGTTTTGCAATAATACTTTCAAATTTAAACGGTGCTTTATTTGTTTTTGTTCAAAACACCGATTTTTTCTTTTATTGCAAAAATTGCTTCTTCCGAGGTTCGGGCATTAAGGCACGCCTCTTCCATAGGGCACATTCCCGTACCGGCTCGGTTTATTATCTGCTTTGTTAAAGTGCCGTAAAAAGCTCCTGTGCCGTTTTTTAAAAGGAGCTCATATGCGCCCTCGCTCATAACGTCGGCATAAATTTCATCTATACCGAAAGCGATATAAACAAATGCCGCCGCTCTGCCGACTGTTTTATCCGCCGCGCAAAACGAGTGCAAATCTTCTTTGTTTTCATAAAACATAAGCAGCGGTTTTATTCCGCTTTCTCTGCTTTTAAAAATCTTTTCATTTTTGCAAAGGACGCAGGTATAGCCCGCGTCCTCCATTATTTTTTTAGCTTTTAATGTATCGGTTTTCATTCTTTTCTCAAACTCTCTGTTCTGTAAAGAGCAAGCGGAATTATAATCCACTGAAGGCAAAGACCGAGAAGACCCGTAACGATGCTCTTCCAAATTATTGCCGTCTGTATGCCGTCAAAAGAAAATGCGTAAACCGCAAGCAATATTGCCGCCGCGCGCACCGCTCTGCCGATAACCTGAACCGAAAGAACCTTTATAATCGCAGGCATTTTAACATTCCTCAAAAAGCCTGCCGAAAGCCCGTAGGCGCAAAGCTCTATCATCATAAACGGCAAAAGCGCGCTTTTGGGCATACCCGTGAGTGCAAAGCTTATAAGCGGAGCAAAAAAGCCTGAAACCGCACCGACTGCGGGACCTGCCGCAAAGCCGGCAAATATAATCGGAAGATGCATCGGCAGCAGCACCTCGCCCAAAGACGAACCTAAGCCGGATACCGCGCCGATAACGTGCAAAATCTGCGGTATCGCCACGGCAAGAACGAGAGAACAAACCGTCCAAACCGTCTGCGCTTTAAACGAAAGACGCGATTTGCCGGGCGTATTTATTTTAGCTGTCATTTTCGTCCCCCCGATTATAAGTTATTATTCAAAATATATTACTTTATTCTCTTTTGCAGACTCAAAAATAGCCTCAACCAATCTCATAAGGCGTCTCTGCTGGTCATGCGTTACAGCCTGAGTCTCTTCGCCTCTGAGAGTTGCGATAAAGTTGCGATAAAACTCGCTTCTGTCGCTGAAGCCCTTATTCTCAACATAAGGCAGAGGATATTTTGCTATTGAATCATCGTTTCTCGGAGCCATGGTTTTTGTCAGACCCACGCCTGCCTGAACGGGAACGGCGTCTTTATTCTCCCAATCCGAAACCATGACGATTTCGCCGTTGAGATCCCAGTCGCTGATAACCGCAGAGCCGTTTTCGCCGAGCATATACCATCTGGGTAATTCTATAAAGTTGCTTGTGCCGACCTCGACATGAAAGTTTAAGTCGCCCTCAAATTTAAGCTCAAGCTTAAATCCGTCGTCAACATCGTCTGTCGTTATCTCATAGGTCTGGGCATAGAGAGATTTTATCTTGCGCCCCTCGGTGAGCATAAGAGCCTGGTCTATTACATGAATACCCCAGTCAAACACCATTCCGCCGCCGTGCTCTTTGTGGTTGCGCCAGTCACCCGGCACTCCTCTTGAGCCGTGAACGCGCGATTCAATGTCAAAAACTCTGCCGAGTGTGCCTGCTTCATAAATCTTTTTGATTGTGAGATAGTCGGGATCCCAGCGTCTGTTTTGATGAACGGTAAAAATTTTGCCGTATTTTTCGCTTGCCGCTATCATCTCTTCAAGCTCTTCGCTGTTCATTGCAACCGGCTTTTCGCTGATTACGTTTTTGCCGTGCTTCATAGCGTCAATCGCTATTTCGCGGTGAAAATCGTTAGGGGTTGCAACAACAACAAAATCAATTCTTTCGTCGCTGAGAAGCGCCTCTCTCGACTCAAACGCAAAAATTCCGTTTTCGTTCGCAGCCTGAGCACGCTCGGGCTTTATATCGTATATGCCTATAAATTCAATATCGTCTGTGAGCTGCTCTGTCATTTTGCGAACATGCCAGCTGCCCATTCCGCCGTAGCCGATTACGGCTGCGCCCAATTTACCGTTTACCATTTTTAAAAACCTCGCTTCAGACCCACCACATATCTCCTGTGGACTCTGTAATTAAAACTTCTTTGAGCATTTCTACTGCCTTTGTTAAGCCCTCGTTTTGGCTCATCAGGCTGTCTTCGTGCTCTATACTGATTGCATAATCATAACCGACCATGCGAAGATTGCTGATAATGTCTTTCCAATAAGACGCGTCGTTGCCGTAGCCTACGCTGCGGAAAATCCACGAACGGTGAATTTCGTCCGCATACGGCTTTGTATCAAGCACGCCGTTGACGGCTGTGTTGTATTTATCTATCTTTGTGTCTTTTGCATGGAAGTGGAATATTGCGTCACCCAAAGCTCTGATAACGGCAACAGGCTCCATACCCTGCCAGATAAGGTGGCTCGGGTCAAGGTTTGCACCGATTTCGGGGCCGACAGCCTCGCGAAGCTTCAAAAGGCTCTGCGTGTTATATACGCAGAAACCGGGGTGAAGCTCAAGACCGATTTTATTAACTCCGTGTGCCTTTGCAAACGCAACAAGGTCTTTCCAATAAGGAATGAGCACGTCGTTCCACTGATACTCCAAAATCTCGCTGAAATCGTTGGGCCACGGGCAGGTTACCCAGTTGGGATATTTTGCGCCGTCATGGTCGCCCGGGCAGCCGGAGAATGTGTTTATTCTGTCAAGGCCGAGCTTTTCGGCAAGCAAAATAGTGTCGCGTATGGTTTTGTCATACTCTGCGGCAAGCTTTTTGTTGGGGTGAACGGGGTTGCCGTGGCAGCTGAGCGCGCTTATCTCCATATCATATTTTTTTATAAGAGCCTTAAAGTCCTCAAGCTTTTTGGGGTCGCTCAAAAGCTCCTCGGGGTTTGCATGGCTGTTGCCGGGGTATCCGCCGCAGCCTATCTCTACCATTTCAATACCCTTTGACTTAAAATATTCGAGCGCCTGCTCAAACGGAAGGTTGCCTAAAAGGCAAGTAAATACGCCGAGTTTCATATTATACTCTCCTTTAAAAAAAATTGTTGATTTATCTTTTCATATGCTACACCATTGCACAAACTATTTCAAGGGATAAAACAAAAAATATTAAAATATTTCGGCAAAAAAACGCATTATTGAGCCTCCGCGCCCGGCTATGCCGAAGAAAAAGAAAAAAGCCACAATCCACACATGACTGTTTGTGAATTATGGCTTTTAAAGACTGTGCTCAAAGGCGAAGCCGCCGCAAACTATTTCACTTCGTTTACGGGAATAATCGTTCCGCTCTCGGTGTCAACGGTGAAGGTGACCGTGTCGCCGGTGTTGAAGATTATAACCTTTTGAGCCGCGCTCGCCTTGACGGAATAATAGCTGTCGGAGGTATCGAGTTTAAAATAATACACGCTCTCGCCGCCGATAACCGCCGTTCTTATATCGGTTATTTTGCCTGTTACCTCTATCGCCTTGGGCTTCTCCGTGCTTGAGTTTGAGTCGTTCTCTTCTGTAATGTTATCGGTTGAAACATTGAGCTTAATGCCGTTCTTAGAAAGCTCGGAGAGGTAATTTTCAATACACTCCGTGAGTGATGAACCCTCGGCGCAGATTGAATACTGACCGACGTTTACAAGAGCATACATTTTAACAAGGTTGCTCGAGTCTTTAAGAGACATAAAGTAGGTCGGCTCGCCGTCAACATTCAAAAGAAGCGGGAAGCTTGCGGTGTATTTATACTGCTGAACAAGACCCTCTGCCGAAGTCTGAGCCGAGCTCTCTTTTGCACCGGATATTGTGTAATACTTCGCCTCTTTTGTTCTCATGTTTATAAGAGTGAAGCCCGTGAGTGATTCGTCGTTTGTGAGAGAGGTTACGCCCGTGTAAAGATAAACGTCATCGTTAATTGCAAGGTAGCTGTAACCCTCGGTTGTGGAATATGTGTCTTTCTGACCGAGGATAGAGTTCCAGAATCCGCCCTGATACGAGCCGTAGTAATCATACTGCTCAACGAGAAGCTCTGCTGAATATACGCGGTCAATCCACTCAAGAGAAGTATCGTTTCTGAGTTGTTCAAGGCTGTATTCCACACATTCGCCCGTTGCGGCATTGCAGATAACAGCACCTACAACGTCCGTACCGCCGAAAAGGCCTATGGTTTTATCAAGCTTTGCGGTTATCCAATAGGGGTTGCCGTTATCGTCTGTTTCAAATGTGGGCTCCGCAAAAAGGTATGTCGGGTATTTAAAACGAAGATGTCTTATAAGGTTGTGCGCAAAGTGGTCTGCGGTTGAGTATTGTATTCCGCCGTCAACCTTAACAAGCTCTGCCTTTTGGGTTATTGTGTCTATTCTGATATATGCCGGTATTCTTGTATCACGGTTTGTGAACCATTTGATGATGTTTGAATACTGAAGCGTTGCAAGGCGTACGGGTACGTTCTTGTAGTTTATCTGGGTGTATGAGGGCTGAACTGTGAACTGCGAAACATAACCGAGCTCCGAAAGGTCACTGAGTGCTCTCTGTGCAAGAACAGATGTTGTGTCTGAGTCTATTCTCGGCACGGACGAGAACGAATCGTCGGATGAATCCGAAACCTCGCTGACAAAGTTGCCGGGCTCAACGTCAATAATTTTGCTGTAGCTCTTTGCCCTGAACACTACCGAAGAAATTATAAAGCCTATAACAACAACCACAACTATAAGCGCGATTATAATTGTGGGTATTCTCGCGCTCTTTTTGGCATACGGCGCATAATCGGGTGTTTTGAGTGCGCCGGAGGTGAGATAATTCACCGCGCAGTAAACCAAAAGCACTGCCGCAAAAAAGATGTACATATCTACGCTTTTAAAATTCATTGCAGGCAAATAGAAATAATAGCCTATTCCTGCGGCGATGAGCGTAACTATAATGTTAATGAGAATTTTTATTCCTTTTTTCTCGGGAGGGATAATGACTTTGCCGCCTTTTCCCTGTCCGCCGTCTTTTGATGAAAAATCAACCTTTATGGGGTCCATCAAATCAACTCCTTTTAGTTATCTTCTCGATTATATAACAAAAATAAAGATATTACAAGCACTTATTTGTTCACACTTTATTAAAACTATACTTATTGAATATTAAAACGATTTAAGCTATACTATAAACATAAACTTTTTCCGAGGTATTTATATGGAAAATTACGGTTCAAATTCAAATTACGGATATGGCTACGGATATAACGGCGGCGGCCGCCCCCCGTTTTACAATTTCTTTACGCCGAAAGACCCGCTTTTAAATTCGGACGCAAAGCATCTGACAAAGCTTAGCATACTTGCGGGCGCAGGTGTTCTGAGCTTCACTCTTGTGCAATACCTGATGTCTTTTATTCTCTCAAAAAGCGGTCTTTACGAGCTTTATACATCTAACTATTCGTTTCAAAAAATTTTTACGGTGTTAATCTCTATAATCGGCGTATTTCTGCCGTTTAGAATAATCTATGCTTTTTATGAAAAAAAAGACAAGGACGTTTGCTTTGAGCTCGGAAAGCCAATATCAAAAAAAGCCTTTTGGCTTGCAGTGGCGGCAGGGCTTATGGTTTGCTGTGCAGGCGACTTTGTAACCGCCGGCTTCTCCGGCTTTGTGACATCTTTCGGCATTGAATTTACAAAATACGACACCGAATCGCCGTCAACAATTTCGGAAACTATGCTTTTTGTGCTTGAATGTGCGGTTGTGCCGGCACTTGTTGAAGAGTTTGCGGTAAGAGGCGTTATAATGCAGCCGCTGAGAAGATACGGCGACCGCTTTGCCCTTTTGATGTCGTCGCTGATTTTTGCCCTCATGCACGGCAATATGGTGCAAATTCCGTTTGCCTTTGTCGCAGGCATAGCACTCGGCTATTTTGCAATGTCAACGGGCAGCCTTTGGACGAGTATCGCAATTCATTTTGCAAACAACCTGTTTGCGGTTATCACAACGGTTATAAACGAAAGGACTTCCTTCGGCGGTATTTTTTATTATGCCGCAATGCTTGCGATTTTTGTCGGTGGCATTTTTGCGATGATAGAATATATCAAAACAGAGCACACGGGGCTTGGGCTCACCTTTGTGCCGAATAGCGACAGAAATCTTTTGCTCGCCGCCTCTGCCGTATTTCTGTTTATATCTTTTGTTTACTCAGCCTATGACGTTGCAAGACCGCTGACTTATATAGTAACGTTTATCGTTCTCGCAATAAGCTTTGTAAGATATAACACAGCGAACCGCAAAGCTTTGGGCAATGTACCCGTGAGCTCTTTGAGCAAAAAAATGCGTCTTTCGCTTTATTTTGCCACGCCCACCGTTATTATCTCTGTGTTCCTTTTAACAATGTTCACAATGAAGAGCGTCACAATAAAATCTTACGGAGGCTACTTCTTCTGCTATGCCGCGCTGATAAGCTTGCTTGCAATTGCAATATGCGCGCTCGTGTGCGTGCTCTCTTCAAAAGAACTGCAAAGCAAGGGTGTTTATCAGTGCTCGCTCGCGATACTGACGGTGATATGCTTCATAGCGATGATAGCCTCCTTTGCCTCGCGCATAACCGTAGGCAGCTCGGCGTTCGGCGGTGGCTTCTATGGATAAAGAATTTTTTATGACTCAGGCTCTGCTGCTTGCCAAAGAAGCGGCAGATGAGGGAGAGGTGCCCGTAGGCGCGGTTGTTGTAAAAGACGGCGAAATAGTCGGCAGAGGAAGAAACCGCCGCGAAAAATCAAAGAACGCCCTGTCTCACGCAGAGACGGAAGCAATAAACGACGCCTGCAAAAACCTCGGCGGCTGGCGGCTGTGGCAGTGTGAGATGTATGTTACACTGGAGCCTTGCCCGATGTGCGCCGGCGCAATAATAAACAGCAGGCTTAAAAAAGTCACTTTCGGCGCATACGACTCAAAGGCAGGCTCTTGCAAAAGCATAATAAATCTTTTTGATTTGCCGTATAATCACAAGCCGGAATGTGAGGGCGGATTTATGGAAAGTGAATGTGCCGCTCTTTTGACGGAATTTTTTAAATCACTTCGCGACAAAAAGAAAAACAAAATATAATCAAAACGGCTGACGCAGCAAAAAGCACGTCAGCCGTTTTCAGTTTTTAATAAATATTATTACAGTTGTGAATTCGCGTTTGTTCTCGTCATAGCTCCATTTGTATTCACCGCTGTATTTTGCGGCAATACGTTTAATATTCTTTACGCCGAGACCGTGGAATTTTTTATCTTTTTTGGTCGTTATAAGCTCGCTGCCTTTGCTTAGCGGCTTATCGTCGCATGAGTTCACACAGGTGAGCATATGAGTGCCTTTGACCTTATTCACCGTGAGCTCTATTTTGCGCTCTCCCGAATTTCTTGCCGCCTCAACCGCATTGTCCAGCACATTGCTGAGCATACTCGTGAGGTCGGTGTTATTAATAAAATTAAGGTTTGAAGTGTTGGCACTTGCAGAAAGCAGCACGCCCGCACCCTCGCAAAGAAGAGTATATTTGTTTATGATAAGATCAAGCATTTTGTTGCCGGTATTGCCGCCGGCAGAGTATTTTTTAAGATCGTCATACACTTTGTCTATGTATTCATCAACCTCGGGATTATCTGCGAGGCTCTTAATTGCAATAAGATGATTTTTCTCATCATGAGCAAACGCACGCATTGCTCTGTTTTGCCTGTCGAGTATATCGTAATACTCCTTATCGGTATTTTCTTTTTCAAGCAACAGCTGAAGACGGCGCAGCTCAAGCTCTTTCTTTGCCGAACGGTCATAAAATATATAAGTTATGATTATCGAAGCCAAGAGAGCAACTGCCGTACCCGTCATCGCATAAGACGTATCTTTATCCAAATTATTTTCGGTAGCAATGTGCCAAAATATAACAAAGACCGCAAGTGTGCACACGGGGTATGCAAAAAGATAAAATGGTGCTTTCAGCCTGCCGGAATTTTCTTTGCTTACACTGCTTATAAGCGTAACTGCGCGGCACATTATTATTAAAAGCGTTTTGCTTATGGCAACCATCAAGAAATATATGTGGTTATCTATGAGATAAGCGTTTATATCGCTCTTGAATATCGCCGAGAGCAATATCATTGCCATAAATTCGGAACCGACCATAAGACCGGTCATAACAGCCGAAATAACCACACTCATTTGCCATGAACTCTCAAAGCACAACAAAATGATTGCCAGGTTCATAATAAAATAGAGTATGATATTAAGATAAAGATTGTCTGCTTTTAGAAAAATCAAAAGATGAACTGCATGAAGCACAAGCGAAACCATGACGGTAGTGACGATTTTTCTTTTGCTGACAAAAATCTCAAACAAAAGCAAAAGCGTTGCGGAAAACTCAACTGCATATGAAACGCAGGTCGTGAGTGTATACATTTTACCTTCCGCCGTAATAGTTTATAAAATAAGTTTTAAATGCGCTTTGTTTGCGATAGGCTATAGGGATTTTGTATTTATCGTTGAGCGTAACGGAATTTCTCGAGTAGTCGGTAATGCAGTTCATATTTATTATGTAGCTTGTATGCACATTATAAAACATGGGCATACTCAGCCTCTCGCGCCAGAACTTCATCTTGGCGTCTGCCAAAAACTCGGCGTTTTGCGTAACGACTTTTGTAAAGTTGCCGCTTATTTCAACATAAGCAATGTCTTTTATAGCAATTCTTTTTGCTTCTTTGTCGTTTTTTAAATAAATATCCACATTACCGCTTTCAATCATTTTGGTGCAGCGCTCCAGACCCGCAATGAGCCTGTCCGCGTCAAGCGGCTTTTTGATAAATCTGAATACGTCAAGGTCCATAGCCTCGTCCAGATATTCTTCGTGTGACGTTATTATAAAAATAACTATGTGCGGATTTATCTTTTTGAGTTTTGCGGCAATATCGGTTCCGCAGACGTCGCCCATCTCTATATCGAGAAACGCTAAGTCAAAATGCTCCGGCTCTATTTTATCAAGAGAAATATCGCCGGTATAGACGCGAAACCGAGCCTCGATATTTTTGCTTTTCATAAATGCGCTGACTTCACTTTTTATCCTATCGACAAAACAGCTTTCGTCATCACATATAACTACTTTCACAAAAACCTTCCCTTTCAAAAAGATGCGCTGCGAAAAACACGGGACGTTTGAATTTTCGCAAATCAGAATCTTGTGTCGTCATTGCGATGGATGTAGCAGTCAACAAGCTGCCAGATAGCTTTCTGCTCTTCTTCGGAGCAAGAGGCTACAAGGTCAACAACATTTTGCTGAATTTCTTCCTGAATGGTACCTGCAAGAAGGTAGTTGGGGTCGCACTGCAATGCCTGACAGATTTTAAGGAAGCTGTTAAGGCGGGGGAAGCTCTTGCCGTTCTCAATGTTTGAGATCTGGTTGTCCGATACGCCGATAAGCTCAGCGAGTACGGACTGCTTGATACGCAGCTGTTTGCGGCGCTGCATAATACGAAGACCTATAATGTTCTTTTTGATGTTTTCGTTCATTCTTAATCACCTTTTTTCTTGTTTTTACCGTTTCCGGCATTTGGGGGGATATTTTTATCTAAAACGTAAATCTAATTTGTGCGGAAATAAATTTACGTTTCAAAACGTGAATTAGCTGCACTGTCAAATTCTGGTAATTGTTGTGCATTTTTCTTCTGACGCTGTGCGTTTTTCACAAAATATTGAAACTGCGGCACAGATTACTGTATGATAGTGACTGCCAAGATGAAGTAATTTCAGGGGGTAAAAATTATGTCAACAAAAATAACCGAAAAAATTTCAAAAGCAATCATCAACGTAGCTGAAAAAACCATTAAAAGAGATGCAAACTCAACCACATCTGCATGGGCATTTCAGCCCGCTATGCCGACAATGGTAAAGAAATATAAGAAATGATTTTAAAGCTTTCCGAAAAAGCTGCGTCTGTTTTGGCTGAGAAAAACAGCCTCGATCCGGACGACACGGCCTTGATGCAATACGGATTATTCATTATATTATCTCACATATTATATGCAATTATCTGTATCATTTGCTCCGCCGTTTTCGGCGTTATAACGCAAGGCGTCATTTTTTATTTGGCCTTCAGCTTTCTCAGAAGCTATGCGGGCGGCTACCATGCTTCAACCGAAGCAAGGTGCATCGCATTTTCTTCAGCGGCAATACTCGTTTGCGTTTATTGCATGTCTCTTTGCGAAAGGTTTGATTTGCGAATACCGTTTGCTGTATCGGCAGCAGCGGCAAGCATAGCGCTTCTTGTTTTTGCACCTGTTGATTGCAGGGAAAAACCGCTCTCGCAAAAAGAGAAACGCGAATACCGCAAAAAGAGCATTGCGCTGTGGTTGGTTTATATTATCGCCGTTGCCGTATCCGCGGCCTTGTCGTACTGCAAGATTGCGTATGCGCTCTCGGCGGCAATAATCTTATCCGGTGTAATGGTAACACTCGGATACATAAAAAATAAAAAATTTATTAAAAATTAGCCAAACGCTTCTTTCTTGGCAAATGAGCCGCCGTCAATATCGGCGGCTTTTATTTTGCCGAAAATCAAAGCCTTTTAATTATATTATATTGTTATTGTCAAGTTGTCAAATGCAACGTCTATTCCAAACGGAGCCATTTCTTTACAAAGCGTTTCGTGGTCGGCGTGAGAGTCGCAATCCATATGAGTTATCATAAACCTGTCTGTTCTTTGGGCAAACACCTTTGCCAGCTCTTTAACCATAGCAAGGTTGTTGTGCTCAAATATGCGCCCGTCTCCGCTGCCCTCGCCTACCGTCGCCTCAAATATCATAAGGTCATATCTGTCTTTCTGAAGCTCCTCGGCAACAGGGCCCAAAAGCCATGCGCCCTCGCCCGAGTAAAAAATCTTTCTGCCGTCGGTCTTTGATTTTATGACGTAACACTTTGAATTTTTAGCACCCGTATAATTTGCCGGGTAAGCCGTCACGGTAAAAAATCTGCTCTCGGCGGTTTTAAAATTCCTGACTTTAAGTTCTTTTGCGCTGAGCTTCAGCATCGCTTTTTTAGAATAGTTGCTCTTGCTCTTATTTGTGCAAAGAACGGTCTCAACCTCGTCATAAAGACCTGAATAACCGAACTCTTTTTCAAATTTATAGATATCGGGGCCGGGGTCAACTATCATCAAATCATCTATCATTATGCTGCTGCAACGTCTGTCGTCACGGCCGTCATAGCTTTTTCTGAGTTCGTTTCTCGGTGTACCCGTGCCCAAAAACTGAATTTTCACTTCAATACCTCCGATCCGAAGCGCTCCGGCAAAAGTTCGGAAAGCGTGAATGTTTTAACTTCTTCTTCACCCGCGCACAAAATCTTAAAATCGCCTGTGCAAAATTCGCTCATAACCTGACGGCACACTCCGCACGGGGTGCACACGGATGTGATTTTGCCGCACATTCCGCCGACCACGGCAATAGAATTAAATTCACGCTTGCCGTCCTCCAACGCTTTAAAGAAAGCCACCCTTTCGGCACATACGGTAGGGGTGTATGCGGCATTCTCTATATTGCAGCCGGTGTAAACCGTGCCGTCTTTGCAAAGAAGAGCCGCACCGACCTTAAAGTGGGAATACGGCGCATACGCTTTATTCATTGCTCCGTGTGCCAAAAGCACCAAATCCGAGTCTTTCATATTAGTTTTCTCCATTCTAACACGTTCTTAAAAAAATTTCAATTATATTTTTGTTTTTTGCTTGATTTATATTATATTTTTAACGGGGGGTGAAAATTGACATTTTTAGCTCAATTTGCTATATTATTGCCAAAGGAGTGTTAAGCATGAACGAAACAATAAACAACATTCTCTCACGTCAGACAATTCGCAGTTATAAAAAAGAGCAGATAAGCGACGAGGCGCTCGATACGATTATCAAAGCTGCCGTCAAAGCCCCAAGTGCAAGAAATTTGCAGCCCTGCCACGTCAGATTTATACAAAATCACGATTACCTTGAGGGCATAAACAAAGATTTTAAAGAAGTTGTCGGGTACGACACCCCTGCATACACAAGGTGGGATGTAAACCCCGTGTATCAAACCGCGCCGACCCTCGCGCTTATTTTTGCACAGCACGACGAGGGAATCAATGCGGGAATAATGTGCGAAAACATTGTAATTGCCGCCCAATCGCTCTCGCTCGGCACCTGCATAATCGGCAGTATAGGCGCACTTTTTGAGGACGAGAGAGCAAACAAATGGAAAAAGCTGTTTGACATACCCGAAAATTATAAATTTCAAATTGCGATTGCAATAGGTATTCCCGATGAAAAGCCCGAGATGAAGCCGAGGTTTGATGACAGAATAAAAGTTATAAAATAATTTAACAGGTCTGCATTTTTAGCAAAACGGCAGACCTGTTTTTTATTATTTGTAAGATTCTATTTGTGAAATCAGTATTCTGCCCTTTTTCTGCATAATTTTGAGCGCGTATTCCGAAATTTCCAAATCCTTGCCCGCGTCTTTTATAAAATTATCCGCTTCAAAGGTGAAATTGCCGGCATAATTTATATCTGCAAGGGCTTTTGTTATTTCGTCCCAGTTCATTTCGCCGTAACCGGGCAACGCATGGCAATCGTCCAAATAATCATTATCGTGAACATGAAGCGCACGAACTCTTTTTGCACCCATTTTTCTCAGCGCGTCCTGAGCCTCGATATTCGTAAGGCTGCAATGACCCAAATCAAGACAGCCGACGATAAATTCGCTGCCGATTTCGTCCAGATACTCACAAAACTCCTCCGGCTGTGAGCAGACGCTGTCGGTTATGCAGTGCCTTTTGTGGTTATACTGCCACATATTCTCGCACGCAACCTTTATGCCGAACTCCTCGCAGTAAGGAATAAGACTTTTATAATAATTGATGTTAAATTCTTTCAAAAACTCTTTGTTTCGGTAATATGGTCTGAAATGAATGGGGTGAACGACAATTATTTCTGCTCCGAGTATTGATGCAACCTCCATTGCACGCAAAACTTTTTTATTTGCGACTTTAAGGAACTCGTCCTCGCCCTTATCCAGCGGAAAGCTGAACGGAGCGTGCGCCTGGGTAAAAGGTATTCCCCTTCTGTCGGCAGTCTCTTTAAGAGAGAGGGCGTATTTTTTATATTCGTCCGTGTTGAGTATGTGCGAATCGTCTGACATGCAAAACATGGAATAATCTATTGAATCAAAGCCTGCGTCGGCAATCATCTCAATCGCTTTTTTGTCACCGTAAAAATACCCGAGTTGTTCCGTCTGTTCGGTAAGAAGCATAACATAACCTCCGATTATTATTTTTCTTTAAGCTTTGCGCCGTGATCCATAATCTTTTTTAACGCCGCGTCAAAATATTTGTTGGAGCAAATCAAAACAATCAATGCGCCTGTCAGCAAAATGATCGGCACTCTTGCAACTGCCGGAAGATTTGCCACAGCAGCCGAAAGACCAGGAATTGCAAACACGGCATATATAAAACAGCAATGCGTCACATAAACGCCGAGTGTTCGCGAGCCGAGATATGAAATTCTGCTCTCTTTTGACGGTACAAGGCTTATCAGTGCCATAACCAAAATAAGAGAAACCGCAAAAACACCGAGCCTTATAAATCCGCCCCACACGGCGGCATTGCCGATATAAGAATACACGACTCTGCCCGTAACAAACAATCTGAAATAAGAAATTTTTTGAGGTATGGCAAAGCAAAGCACTGCCAATGCAGCAACAAACACGGCCGAGATTATTTTTATATATTTTTTGTTAAGAAAAGCGGTAAGTTTTTCACGGTCGGCAATATAGCCGAGGTAAAAGAAAGGATAAAAGTTGATGGTTCTCAAAATTGCGAACTCGTCCATTACTCGGTGATTATATCCGGCAAAAACGCTCAGTATCAACGAAAGCGCAAGCACCCATTGCGGCTTGAATTTTTTTGTATACATGGTTATAAGGTTCATCCAAAACAAAGAGAGAACAAACCACGGTATACCGTCGGAGTCAAACAAATAAAGTGTCTTTTCTTTTGCAAATATTGCCGAAAAAATAAAAAGCAAAAATTGCGATATAAAATAAAGCGTGATGTACGGTAAAATTTTGCCGTAATTTTTATTGTCAACCGTCTTTTTTGAAAACAGACCCGATATAAAAATAAACGCCGGCATATGAAACGTATAAATAAAAACAAAAAGGCCCTTCATATCGCTGCACGAGCCGTAAAACAAATCCGAAATATGACCGACTACAACAGTAAATATTAAAAACAGCTTTAAATTATCCCATTTGGCTATGCGCATTGCGGCACCCATCTCAATCCCTCATTTGCAGTTAAAAACATAATTTCTGACATAGAAAATATACCACAACATATGCGATATGTCAATTTGACTTTAAAGCTTAAAAAAAAGAGTTGCCACAGTGTGAACAACTCTTTTTCATTATTTATCTTCTCTTCTTTTTCTTTTTTGCTTTGACAATCAAAATCACAACGGCGGCAACAACGGCAATTAAAACGAGATAGGGCGATGCGCCGAGAATGAACACGGCTATATTTTTAAACGCATTGCCGAGGTTGTAGAGGCTGTTTACAAACTTTGTCTTAACCTCCTGCGAGAAAGAGCCGTTTGATTTCGCTGTCACCCTGCCGACCTCGCAAACATAAATATCGGTTTTGGAGCAGGCAATCTGTTCGTCGTAATTTTTCATCTGTGCTTTGTTTGAGTCGAGGCTGCTGCGCACATCAGAGAGCCTGTCTTGAATTTTTATTATGTCGTCAAGCTTATCCGCTTTTTCCAAAATCGAAAGGAGTGCTTTTTCTTCGGTTTCAAGTGCCTTTATTGTGCTTTCAACATCCGTGTAATCATTTGTAATGTCGTTTGTGCCGATACTCTTGGAGCCGACGGTTGCTATTGAATCCATCTCGTCCAAAAAATCATCCAGCTTCTCCGAGGGAACCATAACGGATATATGCGCGCTCTTTGAGTTATCCGAGCCGGTGTCTGCGCTGAGATATGTTATATACGCGCCGTACTGACCGAGCTTTTGCTCAAAAGCAGTCATAAACGAGGAGTAGTTTTCTGTCTCCAGAGAAAGAGAGGCGGTTTTTACAACCTTTCTGCCCTGCGTGTACTTGCCTGCCGTGCCCGAGGAGCCGTTGCCTTTTGCAGAGTAAGAATATGCGTTTTCTTCTGTTGCCAAATCGGCATAAGACCCCGCGCTTTTGTTTGCTCCGCTGAAGGTAAGAATATTTATCCCCGCAAAAAAGACGAGGCATATGCAGGCTACGGCAAGCAAAATTTTGAGCGCTTGCTTCTTCTCTTTTTTGGGCGCCGCATTTTGCAGCTTGCCTATTTTATTTTTAAGCGTTTCGTCCGCTTCGAGTGAATCAAGCTCATTGATATAATCGTTTTTATTCATCTTCAAAACCTCCGATCATCTCTTTACGAAGGGCGGCGCGTCCGCGGCTGAGCCACGAGAGAACGGTGTTCTCTTTTGCGTCCAGAATCTTGCCTATCTCTTTGGCGGTGTAACCCTCATAATAATGAAGATATATCGCGTTGCGGTAATTCTCCGGCAAGACTTTAACGACCTCTAAAACGCTGTCGCCGTCATATACGGCGCAATCCGCAATTTCTGCGCTTTGCTCGGTTTCGCGCGAATATTTTCTCATAAGCGTGCGGCATTCATTTATCGTCACCCTTATAAGCCACGCCTTTAGGTGCTCGCCGTCCTTGAATTTTTTTGAGGACTCAAGGAGCTTTACAAAAACCTCCTGAGTAACGTCCTCGGCGTCACTTTTGCACCGCGTATTGTGCACTGCCACCCTGTAAACGGTATTTGTATATTGTGTGAAAGCGAATGAGAAAGCGTCCTTTCCCCGGATAAAAACAGTCATGACCTGCCCCTCCTTTCATAAATAACACGTTTTGAAGACACAAATTATTGCACGTCACATATATTTTTTTAAAATATTGGGGTTGTCGGTAATTTTTATTTGACGGTAAGAGTCGTTTTTGTCAAAGAAATACACATCTCCGTCCTCGTTGCCGCTTACGCATCTGAACTCGCTGCCGTCATAAATCAGCGCCGCACCGTCCTCTATGGCAATACCGTGCTCGCCGCGCTCTTTTATCCGCTCGGCAAAGCTTTGCCAGCTGTCGCTCTCAAAATGCGGGCAGTTGCAAAACGGCAAAAGAGAAAGGCAGTCTAAAAATATAAACGCGTGGTCTTTGCCGCAGTCGTCGTAGCCCGAGTTAAACCAGCACATAGCTCCGGAGCTGTAGCCCGAAAGTACCGCGCCTTTTTCATAAGCTTTTTTTAGGAGCTTATCCGCGCCTGTTTCGCGCCATGTTTTTGTTAAAAAGCCGAGATCTCCTCCGCCTGCATAAATTATATCGGCAGACATGATTTTTTCTTCTGTCTGTGCGTAAGTGAGCATTTTATCGGTCAAAAAAAGCCTGTCCGTTTCGCAGCCGTTATCTCTGAATGCCTGCTCCATATACTCGTCGCCATCAATGTCGTCATAACCGGCGGTCGGCAAAAAGAGCATCCCCGGCTTTTCTTTATCGCACAAATCGCGAATTTCTTTTACTATGCCGACTATTTCTCCGTTATCGTAGCGTCCGCCGCCAATGGCAACTATTTTGCCCATAATACCAACTCCTTTTTAATGGGTGTACACACCGATACAACAAAAGCTATAAACCGCGAGATATGATCTGTGCGATTTATAGCTTTGTCATTTTAATCAGTTAAAAATCAATCAAAATATCCTTTTGCGCCGATTATCTGATATACAAGATTGTTTGCGCCCTTTGCAAGGTAATATGCAACATCGGACCACGGGCTCTTTTCTTTATCGGGGTTGAATTTTCCGACAAGAATAAGTGCCTGACGCATACGCTCAACTGTTGCCGCGTCGCCCTCAACGTCGATAATTGTTCTCTCCATCATGGCCTTTGTCTCGGCAAGGGCTGCGTTAAACTCCTCTGCCTGCTCGGGAGTGAGTGCCGAAACATCAACCTCTGCCGCGGCGGGCAGGTAGCTTCTGTTGACCCACTTTGTGTTTCTTGTGCCGTTAAACTGTGGCCATCTTGCGGGGTTGGAGTTTACGTCCTTAAGGCTGTCGCTGAGCAAAAGCTCCGAAGCAAGGCGAAGAGCAACGTCGTTGCCGCCTATCTCATGATGCTGGTTTGTGAAGAACCATACGCTGTCGGGGAAAGCGCAGGTAGAAGCGTCAAGCGAGCCGTCGGGTGAAAGATATGACTTGTCGCCGAGCGAGTCAATATACTCCTGCGAAAGCTTTTGACCGGCAGGTGCAGCCGTTGCGCCGAGAGAGGTTGAGCCTATCTCTATAACGCCGTCGCTGTTTACTTTATCATAGCTTGCAACAAGTGCGAAGAAAGCATATTCTTTTTCGCCGAACTGAAGACCGTAGCCGCAAAGTATGCTGAACTCGCCGCCCTGAGCCTTGAATTTTTTGATGTTGTCAACAAGATTCAGCTGTGCGTGATAGAAAGCGTCTGTGCTCTCTTTAAGCTTCGCGTGCTCTGCATCCGAGAGGTATCTCTCCGAAAGCTCGGGATAGTAGCTGCTGGGAACCATTGCCCAAAGCTGTGAGGAATTGAGCAAAAGATTTTGCAGCAGTACGTCATAAGCCGAGGTCAAAAGCCCCTCAAGCTCTGCGCGCGGTAAAAATCTTATGAGAAGATTTATAAGGTAACCGAGTGTCTCGTTGCCCTCCGAAGCCATTATGTAAGGAATAATATCTCTGTAAAGGCTCTCGTCCGAAAGGTTCCAGTCACGCGAATAGAAGTCGCCTATAATGCTTGTTCCGTTAAGAACTGCAACTACGTTTACTATTTCGTTTATGTCGCCCTTGTCAACGTATTTATCCATATAAGCGGTGAATACCGTACCGCCGAGGCTGACGTTGAGCAGGTTGACCTTGTCGGAGCCCGTCTCTTTTTTAACATACTGTATAAACTCGTCAAGACCCTTTGCAGACTCCATAACGTTGCCTACAAGGTTAAAGGTATAAAGATATACTTCGTCCTCTCCGACTACATCGGTATATTTCTGAAGGGGAAGCATACGGTAGAACCACGATTTGTCGTATTTGCCGTCAAAAGAATGCTCATCAAACTCAGAAAGAGGGAAGTGGAAATCCTTAAGTCTGAGGTTGTAGGCAAGGGAGCCGTCGGAATATGTCTTTTGATAAGAAAGAACTTCGTCAACTACCTTTTGAACACCGGATTTAAGGCCGCAGTCTTTCTGCGTAACAAGAGTCATAACAAACTGTGCCGCAACATAGCGAAGAACCAGCGGAACGAGATTGTCTGTTTTTGTAAGAAGCAAAGTGCCGTTAACCGTGCCGCCGTCTTTATCATAAACAATGTCGTTATTCTCATCGCAAAGATAAACGGGTGAATGGTTGATACCGGGAACAATTACCAGCGGGCACTGTTCATCGCTGTTTGCGAGAGTTTGAGCCGCATCTTCAACAGAAGAAACCTCGGTATATTTTTTGCCCTGAGCCGCAGACGCAAAAAGCGCAACGCTGCACACCGAGAGAATCAGGCATACGCAGAGCAAAACCGAAACGATTTTTTTCATAATAAATCCTCCTAAAGATTTTATGCAGAAATAATGATAACATATTATAGCCGAATTTTCAATCTAACAAATTAACAAACTAAAATCTTTGCGTATGTTTAAAACTCACAAATCTTGTTCACTCTGTCAGCATCTTGTGCCAATATGCAAGCTCACCGTGTGTTTGCAATCCTCAAAATAAAAGCAAAAGGCCGTAATCCACATTCGGTAAATTCGTTACCGTTTATGAATTACAGCCTTTTATTTTTGCTTTCGTTCTGCGCCGAACACGGCACAGCCGCCGACTTTATTCGATTTCAAGACGTCTGCTTGACGGTGACTGAGGCTCTTTCTTGGGCAAAGTCAATGTCAAAACACCGTTGTCGTACTTGCATTTAATATCGTCCGAGTTTACGTCCGAAAGGTCAAACGATCTGCTGTATGAGCCATAAGAACGCTCGGATCTGATGTATTTATGCTTCTTGTCTTTCTTTTCGACTTCGGAATGTCTCTCGGCTCTTATAGTCAGGCAATCGCCGTTGATGTCGATGTGAATATCGTCTTTTGAGAAGCCGGGAAGATCGGCCTCAAGCTTATATGAGTCGCCCTCGTCGGTGATGTCTGTTTTAAACTCTGCCAAAGACATATCCGAGAAGAAGCCCTTGAACGGGTCTGCGAAGAAATCTCTTTCAAAATTATCCATTTCACGGAAAGGATTATAACTTACAAGTCCATTATTATTTCTGCGGTTCAGCATATAAATTACCTCCAAAATCAATTCTTTAATATTTTCTTGATCCGAATTTAATTTTTACACTGCTTCGGTGTGGGTCAGAAGACAACCGAGTAGTTTTCTTTTTGTTCCATCGGGTCTCATTCCTTTCTTTTGTTCTTTTCTCTTTGAACAATTATTATTATATCCGCCATTTGTTAAGAATGTGTTAACAAAATATAAACTTTTAGCACTCTTTGCATGAGAGTGCTAAAAGTACTAAACCGTGTTAATCACATAGACTTTCAGGCAACACTGAAATCATAAGGGCATAACTTTGTACCGGCAAAAGCAAAAGCTATAATCCACATTCGGCATACCGTTTGTGAATTATAGCTTTATTATTTTAAAATTTTATCAGAATTTTCTCCAAGTATCCCTTGTAAATGTAATAAGGAGCGGGAAAAGCTCAAGCCTTCCGGCAAGCATATCAAAAATCAAAACAAGCTTTGCGCCGTTTGAATATATAGAGAAATTTCTTATGGGGCCAACCAGCTCCAGACCGGGGCCTATATTGTTAAACGTTGCGGCAACCGCCGTAAAATTCGTTGTCAAATCATGTTCATCAAAGCCTATGAGCAAAACGGAAAAGGCAAATATTATAACATAAGCCGCCATATACACATTTGTAGACCTAACTGTTTCATGCGGAATTACCTTTCCGTCCATAGACACCTTGCCTATGCTCTGCGGGTGCATAAGACGCTTTATCTCTTTGCGAACCGTCTTTAAAAGAATCACAAAACGCGAGACTTTTATTCCGCCGCCGGTGCTGCCGGCACACGCACCCACAAACATCAGCATAACAAGTATTGTTTTTGACGCCGCAGGCCACAAATTGAAGTCGGTCGTTGAGTAACCCGTAGTCGTTATAATCGACCCGACCTGGAACGCCGCCTGTCTGAACGCTTCGCCGAGGCTGTCATACATATTTCTGACGTTAAAGCCTATCACACCTATCGCACAGGCTATTATCAGTAAATACCAGTGCACTTCCTCCATGCGAAAAGCACGTCTGAACTTTCTGAAAAGCAAAAAGAAATAAAAGTTAAAATTGATACCGAAAAGTATCATAAATATCGTTACAACATTTTGAATATACGGCGAATACCCTGCAATGCTGTCATTCTTTATGCCAAATCCGCCCGTTCCTGCCGTGCCGAAGCTTACTGTCAGCGCGTCAAAAAGCGGCATTCTGCCGAGAAGCAGCAAAAATATTTGCAAAACGGTCATAAAAATATAAATACCGTAAAGTATTTTTGCTGTGGACTGAACCTTGGGCACAAGCTTTTCGACCTGCGGACCGGGGCTTTCGGCCTTCATAATGTTAACGTGCGAACCGCCTGTCAAGGGCAAAAGCGTGAGCAAAAACACAAGAACGCCCATGCCGCCTATCCAGTGAGTGAAGCTTCGCCAAAAAAGCATACCCTTTGGCAGCGCCTCAACGTCTTCAAGTATGCTCGCGCCGGTGGTTGTGAAGCCGGACACCGTCTCAAACAGTGCTGAAATCGGGTCGGGTATTGCGCCCGAAATAATAAACGGCAGTGAGCCGACAACGCTTATCACAATCCAGCTAAGGGCAGTGACAACAAAGCCCTCGCGCAAATAAAACACTCTGTTTTTAGGCTTTTTGCCTATCAGTATTATGCCTATGCCAAGGCATATTGCCATCGTCAGCAAAAAGGCTTTTGCCGAGACGGACTCCATATAAATAAGCGACGTTATAAGAGGCAGACCCATCAACGCACTGACGCAAATGAGTATCCACCCCAAAATATAAACGACGATCGATAGATTCATACCTTGCCTCCGTCAACGATCCAAAATATCGCGCAGGTCGTGCAGACCGTGTTCCACAGTTACAACAATAACACTGTCACCCACTTGTATGCGGTCATCGCCTCGGGGAATGATTATCTGGTTGCCGCGCGTTATGCAGCATATCAAAAGATTGGGCTTGAGCCGAAGCTTTGAAAGCGGTGCGCTCGTAATGGTTGAAGCCTCATGTACGGTGAACTCAAGCGCTTCAACGCGGTCGTCAAGTATTCTGTAAAGAGTTTTGACATTGTTGCCCGCCGTGTTTTGCAAAGCGCGGATATACTGAATAATAAAATCGCAGGTTATATATTTGGGATATATCGCACTGCCTATGTCAACGCCCTCAAGTATATCGTCAAACTCAAGTCGGTTGATTTTGGTTATTATTTTTGCCCTGCTGTGCTTTTTGGCAAACATAGAGAGAAGCACGTTTTCTTCATCAAGATTGGTAAGCGCAACAAACGCTTCGCTTGCAGGCAAGCCCTCTGATAAAAGAAGCTGCCTGTCTGTGCCGTCGCCGTTTAAAATCGTGGCATCGGGCAGCATCTCTGCAAGGCTCTCGCAGCGCGAATGGTCGCTGTCAACAATTCTTACTCTTATGCCGTGCTCAATCAAATCTTTGGCAAGGTAATATCCTATTGTTCCGCCGCCGACTATCATGGCATTTCTGACCGGTCTTGTCTGTAAATTGAGCTTGTCGAAAAACGACGGCGCCCTCTCCTGCGGAGTAAGTATGGTTACAATGTCATCGTCTTCAAGCGAAAAATCACCGCTCGGAATAATGACGTCCCGTCCGCGCTCAACGGCACAGAACAGCACATCCTTGCTTATTTTTGCCGGCAGGTCTTTAAGAGGCATGTTTTCTATGCCGCTGCCCTTGGGCAATTTGAATTTTATAAGCCTTACTCTGCCGTAGGCAAAGGTGTCTATTTTGCTCGCGGCAGGGAAACGCAAAAGGCGCGAAATCTCACGCGCCGTTGCAAGCTCGGGATTTATTATAGTCGAAATAGTAAGCTGCTGTTTGATAAAATCCAGTTCATGGCTGTATATGGGGTTGCGAACACGCGCTATGGCGTGGCAGTGACCTGCTTTTTTTGCAAACATTCCGCACAGCAAATTGAGTTCGTCCGATCCTGTCACGGCTATGAGAACGTCGGCGTCCTCCATACCTGCCTCGGTGAGAGTGCCGATAGAAGAGCCGTTGCCGACAATGCCCATAACGTCATAAGTCTCTGTTATGCGGGCGATTTTTTCGGCATTAGTGTCTATAACCGTTATACTGTGCCCCTCATCGCTTAGTTGCCTTGCAAGAGCCGTACCGACTTTGCCGCAGCCGACAAGGATAATTTCCATAAAATAATCACATCCGTTTTGATGTATATTTGACTGACACGCAATATTATAGCACTAACTTTAAAAAAGTCCACTGTTTTTTAATTGGTGTTCTTTTTAAGAAAAAAGCCTTGTCAAAATCCGCTCTGCTTCGTCTTCTCCGAACTCGCCGAGGCATCTTTTAAAGCCGCTGTTGTTTTGCCACCCGGCGAGAAGCTCCGCCTTTTCTTTTTCGCTGAGCTTCACATCGGGGAAAGGTACAGTGTTTTTGACGGTCGAAATAAATTTGTCTTTTTCGCAGTTAATAAGAGAGAAAAATTCTTTTGCATATTCGGGGCAGATTTTTTCGCTGTATTCGACAAACGACGGCAAAAATGCGGCGCATGCGGTTCCGTGAGGAACGGAGTATGACTCCGACAAAAAATAGCCCATAGCGTGCGGAAATGCCGTCCCCGTTACGCTTATCGCCTCGCCGCCCAAAAGAGAAGCGGAATAAAGCGAGGCTCTGTCTTTTATATCAAGCTCATTGCCGCCGAGCAGTTTATTGAGCTTTTTAACGATTATCCCCGCACCGTAGACCGCCGCCGCACGCGACATATCGTTTGCGCCCTTGTTAAAATAGCTTTCTGTGCAGTGCGCGAGTGCGTCAACAGCCGTTGAGCGCGTGAAGCCCTGCGGCAAAGTGAGCATATATTTTGGGTCGCTGAGCGAAAATGCGGGATAGAGCGAAAAATGTTTTATGCTCTTTTTTCTGCCCGATGAATTTGTGAGCACGCTCACGGCGGTAACCTCGCTCCCCGTGCCCGCCGTTGTGCCGAGAGCGGCTATCGTAAGCGGCCTGTTTTGCCAGTTTAAAGAGTATAAGCCGTCTTCGTTAAGTTTTGGATTTGCCGCAAACACGGCCGCAGCCTTTGCAGCGTCAAGGGGCGAGCCGCCGCCTATACCGAGAATGAAATCGGCAGAAATATCTCTTGCCTTTGCGCCTGCCTCCATGCAGGATTTTACGCTCGGATTTTGGCGCACCTTATCATAAATATCGTATTTAATCGAGTTCTTCTCAAATACGGTGAGCACGTCATCGAGCGCACCGCATATTTTGGCGGACGAGCCGCCTGTAACTATAAGGCAATTTTTGCCGAGTGACAAAAATTCTTTTGCACTTTTTTCCACTGCGCCGTCACAGCAAAAAACTTTTGTCGGCATAAAAAATTCGAGTGACATAAAATCCCTCCGACAGTTTTATTTATATATTTTTTGTGGTAAAATAATATCAAACAGCTAACGGAGCAAGAAAAGCTTTCGGCTGTCTAAAATAATAAAGAGTAAAAGCAAAAGAGGTGCTGCGAATGAGAGAAGAAACGGCAAATATAATTGCAAAATTAAAGCAGAAATATCAAGACGACCCTGAAGCGGTTGAAATAATAGAAAATGCTATAACGGATATTGAATATATTGAAAACAAAGAGGTCGCAAATAACTATGCAGGTCAATCGTCAATAGGTAAAGCACAAGAACTTGAAGCCTTTTTACACGACTGGTATTAAAAAGAAAGGATGTATTTTATGAACACCAACGCATTGTTTAAAATAAGCTACGGACTTTTTATCTTGACCGCCGAAGAAAACGGATTTGACAACGGCTGCGTCATAAACACCCTCACCCAGCAAACGGGCAATCCGTGCACCGTCTCTGTCACTGTGAACAAAGCAAACAAGACCTGCGAAATGATAAAAAGCACCGGCAAATTCAACGTATCGGTTATAAGCGAGAACGCACCGTTTGAGCTGTTTCGCCATTTCGGCTTTCAAAGCGGCAGAGATACCGACAAATTCAGAGATTACCCAAACAGCGAAAGAGCCGAAAACGGAATTTATTATATCCCCGGTTACACGAACGCATATTTTTGCTGCAAGGTTAAATCCGTAACCGACCTCGGAACGCATCTTTTATTTATCGCAGAGGTTGAGGACGCGGAAATTCTCTCTGACTTTGAGAGTATGACCTATGATTTTTACCATAAAAATGTTAAGCCGAAGCCGCAAAAAACCGAAAAGAAAGGCTACCGCTGCAAAATTTGCGGATATATTTATGAGGGCGAAACCTTGCCCGAAGATTTTGTCTGCCCTGTTTGCAAACACCCTGCGTCCGACTTTGAAAGAATAGAATAATTTTCAGCTAAAAAATATAACAAAAATAAAATTTTGTCAATACTCGCCGGCGCACTTTACCGAATAAAGCAACGCACAGATAAAATTTGATACCCTGCCCGTTTTCCGCATCGGGCAGGGTATTGTTTTATTTGGTATTGAGTAATGTATAGAGATTCTTTTTATAATTCTCGAGCGACTGCTCGATTATTTTTATCGCTTCGTCTCTGCCCTTTGCTTCGTCAACGGCAGTCTCTTTGCCCTCAAGCGATTTATAAACGGAAAAGAAGTGGCGCATTTCTTCATAGATATGCGTGGGGAGCTCATCAATATTTTTATATGTGTTATACATCGGGTCGTTAAACGGAATCGCGATAATTTTATCGTCCGTTGCACCGCTGTCAATCATAGATATAACACCGATGGGGTAACATCTGACAAGGGTTTGCTGATTTATCTGCTCAGAACAAAGCACCAAAACGTCGAGCGGGTCTTTATCCTCCGCATAGGTTCTGGGTATAAAGCCGTAGTTTGCCGGGTAGTGAGTCGAGGTATAAAGTATTCTGTCAAGCACCATAAGTCCCGTTGCTTTGTCAAGCTCATATTTGTTTTTGCTGCCCTTTGTTATCTCGATAACGGCATAAAAATCCTCGGGTCTTATTTTGTCTGCCGCAATGTCATGCCAAATGTTCATATATTTCCTCCGAAATCAGTTTTTATCAGAATATAATTTTTTGCAGGCTATGTCAAGCCCTCAGCTTCGCCGCAAGGATCGATACATCGAACGTGTCCACACGTCTGTCGTTGTTGATGTTTGCCGCGCGGTACATTCTGTAATCGGGGCGTACCTCGCAGTTCACTATTTTTTTGAGCAGTGCGAGGTCGTCATTGTCTATATCGCCGTCGCCGTCCACATCGCCTGCAAGTGCTATTCGTGCCGAATCTGTAATTGCACCGAGCGAGTCGTTAAGCTTCACATAATCGCCGTCAACATTTACTCCGTCATTTTTAAACTGAGAAATAATATAATCCTCGGTCATATCTTCTGTAACGGGGTAAAGTACGCCGGAGCGAAGGCGCAGAGGTGAAAAATCTTTTAGCCTCAGCGAAACATTATCGGTAAAAGTTTTTATGCAAATGTTGTTATAGCCTGCGGTGAATGCATCCATCCAATAGTCATAATCTTTTCTGACGGCGAGGTAGCTCTGACCTTTTTCTGCGCTGTATGAGCGGTTGTGCGCACCGTCAAAGCCGTCCGGGTATTCAAGCGGTATGCAGGCGTTGGAGCCGCTCGGAACATTTATTGTAACCACTGCCGCATATCGGGTGCCCATGGGCAGGTCTATATCCTCAGAAAGCTTCACCGTTTTGTAGCCGCGGTACTGCATAAATCCGCCCTCGGTGTGAACGAGCGCACCGTCTGTCGGCGAGCCGTTTTCGGGCACGTCTTTATAAATTTCTATCTCATAGCTCACACTCGGCTGAACCGTGTAAAAAGACACGGCTCTTAGCGTTTCGTGTGATTTTGCCTTAAATACGTTTGCCATGGACATACTCTCGCACCCGTCAAGATATGCCCAGCCCTTGTAGCCGAAGCCGTCATACTGATTGTTGTTGTCATAATTCGACGCGCTCTCCATTTCATAAGTCACAAAATAAGAGAGCGATGTGTCATAATAAGAGAGATAAAAATATCCGCCGTCTCCCCATGAGTCTCCCCACGAATTTTTAACAAGCCACGCGCCGTCGCCGTCGGGCGTTTTTAAAAAATTATCTTTAGAATATGTGTCGTCCCAGCCGACGATTGCAACCGTGTGGTTTGAATTTGTAACACTGTTTTGATAATATGACGTACTCTCGCCGAAATTATAGAGATTGTTTATGCTGTAATAAGAAACGGTTATACTGCCGCAGGACATTACGGCGTTTTTTATTCCGTCGCTGTCTGCCGCAGGAATATAAGACGAATTTTGCAGATGGGCAAATGAAGCGTACCTGTCGCTATCCGGGTAGTTACCCATAAGCACCGGGAAAGCGTAGAACGGCGCGTTCTCTTCGCTTTGTGCGCCAGACCATCTTGCGAGTGCAAACACCGAACGCACCCAGTTGCCGCCGTCGGTGTAGGGCGAGGGCGAAACAATCCCGTCGCCGTATGTCGGGTCGTTGCGGTCACTCACAAGGCTTTTAAGGCCGAACCATGTCAAATGCGCCTCTGAAAAATCGAGCGGCTCCGCCTCGGCAAGTCCTTTTTTAAGCATACTCGTTTCTGCCGCAGAAATTGCCGCGAACGCCCAGCAAGAGCCCGTGCTGTATTGATTTTTTACGCTTGTTACAATCCCCTTTTCGCGCGAGTCGTATTTTGACGGTAAAGACGCGCCCTCTTCGCCGTCTAAGCTGAAAGAAAAATCGTTTTCTTCTTTCACTTCGCCGTCTTCCCCCACAAGAATATAGTCTCTCATGCCATAGGCGGAGGAATCGCCCTCCTCCATTTTCACAAAATGCAGCCGGTTTAAAGTGCTTTCGGATTTTAAAGGAACAGATATTGCCGTGAGAAAAGAGAATATCGCGCTCATCAAAATGCTGACAGCAGTTTTAAACACTCCGCCACCCCCTTTTTAACATGATAACATAAAATGTGCTTTTAATGCAATCCCGCGTCATAAAGCGTTGACATTTATAATAAAAAAAGGTAGAATGTTTTTGTATTTAAAACCGTAGGGAGGATCTGCGATGAACAAACCTGAAATTAAAAAGAATAAGAAAACAATAATCATAATTGCGGCCGCCGTTGTTGTTGCCGCAGCTGTTGCAGTGCTGATAATCGGCTTTGCGACCGGCCGGTTCGGTTCGATAGGCAAGGGTAAAGAGGATTATTCCGTATCATGTCAATATGATGAATCCGGCAAAATAGTTATGCAGGAGGATTATTATAACAAAAGAGGCAAGCTCGAATACAAAGTAGTCAAAGGCTACAGCGACGAAGCAAAAAGCATTTTGATGCAAGAGACTTATGTTGACGCGGACGGCAACACCTTTAAAATCATAAATTATGATGAGGCAGGCACAATAATGAGCGTTGACGAATACAACAAAAACGCTCAGCTCGTTGTTCAGCATGAATATCTTGAGGGTAAAGACACCGGCAAGTATTTTGAATATGAATATAACGACGCAGGTCAGATTATCTGCACAACAGAATATGACAAAGATAAAAACGTGCTCAAAAAAATTCAAAAAGAATATGATGCAAAGGGCAACATCACCCTTTATTATGAGACGGACGGCAGCGGAGCACAGCTCTCTAAAACCGTTTATACTTACAACGATAAAGGTCAGGAGATTAAGACCGTTTTTTATGATGCAGACGGAGAGACCGGTTATGTTGAGTATGAATATGACTCCGAGGGCAGAAAAACCCGCATGAACGAATATGTTGACGGCAGACTTAACAATTACAGAACCTATACCTATGATGAAAACGGTGCAGTCAAAGAAGATTTTCACCAGGTAGAGCTCACTAACAACTGATGAAAAGCAGTGAATTTTAGCTCAATTTGACTATCGAACCCAAAAGACGAGCTGCCGCCTCTTGCCGAAAAAAAGAATAACGAAGAGCAAATCAAAATGTGCTTTAACGCATATTATGATGAAAACCGGAAAACAATACTCGAATAACAAAACCAAGGCTGTGCCGATTATCGACACAGCCTTTTTTCTATACCCGACAAAGCGCAAACAGCCGCACTCGGTTTTGAACCGTGCACGGCTGCCGCAGGAAGGAGAACTTTATCTGAATTTAAGCGTTTGTCTGAACTTTTTCGCTGTCTTTTTTGCTTGCGAAGTAGCTCTTGAGTGAGTTTATAACAATCGTAAGGCCGAGAACAATGAGCAGAACGGCAATGATAAGCTGAAGTCCGTTTGCGATAAATACCGTGCCCCAGCTTGTTTCGCCTGCCGGGATTGTTGTTGAAGCTGCAAGCTTTATGGCGTCTATCATAGCGATAAGGCGCTGAACAAGTGCCGTGAAAGTTACGCAAAGCATAATGATAAGGGGCGGGAACAGCATTTTGTTGCTGCGGCCTGTGACCTTGAGGAATACGCAAAGAGTAACAAGAACAAGTGCGCTCAAAAGCTGGTTTGCCGAGCCGAAGAGCGGCCAGATGTTTGCATAGCCGATTTTGGTAAGAACAAATCCGCAGGCAAGAGTGACGATTGTTGCAAAATATGTGTTGCAGAAAAGTTTGCGCCAGGGCTTTGCATTTTTCATGTCGTCAACGCTGAAGAGCTCTTGGAAGCTCATTCTGCCTATACGCGCAACAGCGTCAAGGCTTGTGAGGGCAAGTGCCGAAACGCACATTGTCATAAATACCGTTGCGGCATAAACGGGCATGCCGAACATCTCAAAGAATCCCGCAATACCGCGGCTGAAAATCTGGAAAGGTGTGCCTTCCGCGGCCGTGCCGTCTGCCGAAGCCGCAGCACCTGCAACGCAAAGAGCAAGAACGGCGAGGAAGCTTTCGAGTACCATTGCGCCGTAGCCGACTTTGGGCATATCTTTTTCATTCTGAATTGTTTTTGAAGATGTGCCCGATGATACAAGGCTGTGGAAGCCCGAAACAGCACCGCAGGCAACCGTTACAAAAAGAATCGGGAAAAGCGAACCGAGCTTTTCGTTGTTAAAACCGGTGAATACGGGCAAATTCATTGTGGGGTGTGCAATCAAAAGGCCCAAAACCGCGCCCGCAATCATGCAGATAAACATAAAGGTTGTCATGTAGTCACGCGGCTGTTTGAGCAGCCACATGGGCAGAACCGCCGCAAAGAAGATATAAACAAAAACTATGTAACTCCACATTGTCTTGTCAAGAATTATCGGGCAATACATACCTATTGCAAAAGAAGCAACTATGCAAACAATGCCGAGAACGATTTTCTGCCAGCCCTTGAGGTGGAACTTTCTGTCTATAAGGCCGAAGATAACGGCAAAGAGCATGAACATGATTGAAACCATACCTGCCGCACCGTTAGACTTAGAAGCGTCCGCGAGTACATTTGTCTCTGTGTAGGCGTTGAATGTGCCTGCAACCATGTCGGCAAATGCCGCAATAACAAGCAAGGTAAAAAGCCATGAGAAAACAAGGAAAAGCTTACGTCCTGTTTTGCCGATGTATTTTTCAATCAGCATACCCATTGACTTGCCCTCGTTTTTAACCGAGGCATAAAGTGCGCCGAAGTCGGTAACCGCGCCGAAGAATACGCCGCCGAGCAAAACCCAAAGCAAAACGGGCAGCCAGCCGAATGCGGCAGCCTGAATAGCGCCGGTTACAGGGCCTGCGCCTGCGATGGAGGAGAATTGGTGACCGAAAACAGTCCATCCGTCGGTCGGAACAAAGTCTTTGCCGTTGTTAAACTTAACGGCAGGGGTTTTTGCCTTTGGGTCAATGCCCCATTTTTTTGCAAGCCAGCGTCCGTAAACCAGGTAAGCGGTAAGCAACACAACGGCCGCAATCAGCACAATAACAAGTGTGTTCATGATTGTTTCGTCTCTTTTCATAAAACAAATTTCACTTCGCACAAACCCCTTATAATACAGGGCTTGTACGATTTATTGATAATACAATAGTCCTTTGACTTTTATTTGTCAATAAGCTTCAAAAGATCAAGAAAAATTTCGTACAGCATTATAAATTTTGTGCTTCTCAAAAAAAATTTCTTGTGCAAAATGTAAACGATTTATGAACATCAAACGCAAATTTGCAAGAATTTTTTGTATGTTACGCCAAAATCCGAATTGATTTTTTGTAAATTTTACATAATAAAATAGATCAAAACCGCAAAAAAGAGCGAAAATACCGAGGCTGCCGAGATTAGAAAAATCAAATATAATAAATCATGCCTTTATCTGCCTGCCCTCATGGTCAAAGGTGAAGTTGTCTTTTAAAATAAGCTCCTCAACCGTCACAAACTGCCAGCCGTCTTTTTGAAGAACAGAGAGAATTTCGTCAAGTGCGGTCACGGTGTTTTTGACGCTTGTGTGAAAAAGAATTATCGAGCCGTTTTTAACATTCGGCAAGACCCTGTTGACTATCTGCTCTTTTGAAAGCCCTGTGTAATCAAGCGAGTCAACATCCCACTGTATCGGATAAAGTCCGAGAGAGTACACGGTTTTTATAACGCGGCTGTCATAATCGCCGCTCGGCACTCTCACAAGCGACGGATTCTTTTTGGTTATTGCCGCAAGTTCTTCATTGCAGGCAGCAATGTCATCCATTATCTCATTTTTGTTAAGCTTTGTGTAAAGTGTATGATTATATGAATGACTGCCCACGCAGTGCGAGGCTTCGGCAATTTTTTTAACGCTCTCGGGATACTTTTGCGCCCATGTGCCGACGGCAAAAAAAGTTGCCTTTGCGCCGTATTTTTTAAGCACGGCGAGCAGTTCGTCTGTGTTGTCTTCGTCCCACGCCGCGTCAAAGGTAATGCAGAGCTTTTTTTCGTTTGTCTCAACGCTGTAAACAGGCAAATCCTTACCGTATGACATGGCAGCAGAATAAACGCCGTTAAACGTATAAACACCGACGACGGCAAACAGCAAAAAGAAGCACACAAGGCTTATTAAAAAGCTCTTTTTAAAAGTAAAAATACGCATATTTATCACCGATAAATAATATGCCGTGAGGCTTATCCAAAATTCTTAAAAATGGTATTGTAATTTATATAAAATAAATGTATAATATATGGGTCATATGATACGGAAGTAGTATGTTATGTACTGTTGTTCCGTTAATATCCCCGTATTTGCGGGGTGGAGGAGAAAGAACATGCTTGGGAAATATGTTCGCGTTAAGGTGACCCATCCCATTCATTCTCACAGTTCCGAAGAAAATATTACTTATGACCTGAACTTCGGTCAGGTCGAGGGCGGCAAGCGATTCAATTCGTCTGTTAAAGGTGCTTATATTATGGGTATAAGCCATCCGGTGAGAAGCTTTGACGGCAGGGTCATAGCGGTGGTGCGCTACAACGGCTCAAATTCTGTTTATCTCGTTGTTGCACCTAAAAGTACAAGATTTATAAATATCGACATCATAAGCTCAATGACGTTTGCGCTTGAGGGGCGCAAATATTCTCTAGAATGTCTATATGAACGCTCTTGCGGAGCGGTGGTGTTCAGAGAAATAGGCGGCATGACACGCTTTTTGCTTATCAAAAACCGAAGGAGCGCACACTGGGGCTTCCCTAAAGGTCATGTTGAAATGGGCGAGACAGATCAGCAGACGGCTTACAGAGAGGTACTTGAGGAAACGGGTATTCACGTCAAATTTTTGCCGGATTTTGTAACGCGCTCTCAATACAGCATACAGGGCAAGGTTGAGAAAAGCGTAAGTATTTTTCTTGCGACAACCGACGACACGAGCACTATAATCCAAAAAGAAGAAATTGAAGATTATGTTTGGCTCGGTTACGAAAAGGCGCAGGCACGGCTTAAATTTGAAAACGACCACGCCATACTCGACAAAGCGGCGGAGTATATAAGAAAAAATAATATTAAAGGATAAGGTGACACTATGGATTCTATGGTTGAATCATTCGTTACCCTAATGCGCGATAAATTGCCGGGCGAGCTGGTAGTGTTTATTATTTCACTGCTCCCGGTGTTGGAATTACGCGGAGGTCTGATAGCCGCAAGTCTTCTCGACATTGAATGGTACAGAGCATTTATCTTTTGCTTTTTGGGCAATATGCTGCCAATACCGTTTATTCTTCTTTTTATCAGAAAAATACTTGACGTTATGAGGCGGCACGGTCCGTTTAAAAAGATTGTTGACTTGCTCGAACGCAAGGCAGAAAAACATTCTAAAAAAATTGACCAATACAAGTTGTGGGGCTTGTTTATTTTGGTGGCAATCCCCTTGCCGGGCACAGGTGCATGGACGGGCGCGCTGGTTGCCGCACTTATGGATATAAGAATAAAACACGCATTCCCGGTTATAGGCGCAGGCGTTATAATGGCAGGCATAATAGTTGCCTTGCTGTCATACGGCGCGGTGGGATTATTCGGATAAAAATTAAGCTATAAATTACAGCGAGTTATACTCAACGTAATTTATAGCTTTTGTTTATATATCAGGCTTTTTTCTCAAGAGTCTTGATTACCCTGCACGGATTGCCGACGGCAACCACGCCGCTCGGTATATCTTTTGTCACAACACTGCCCGCACCGATAACCGTGTCGTCGCCTACGGTAACTCCCGGTAAAATAATCGCGCCTGCGCCTATCCAGCAGCGTTTGCCGATTTTAACGGGAAGGTTATACTGCATACCCTTTTCGCGCTCCTCGGCAGAGAGCGGATGCGCCGCCGTTGCAATGGTGACGTTCGGTGCAATCATTGTATGGTCGCCGACATAAATGTGCGTATCGTCAACCAAGGTGAGATTAAAGTTTACATAAACGTGTTTGCCGAAGTGAACGTGCTTGCCGCCCCAGTTTGCCCTGAGCGGAGGCTCTATGTAGCAATCGTCGCCGATCTCCGCAAACATCTCTTTTAAAAGCGCGTCGCGCTCTTTTTGCTGTGACGGGCGCAAGCTGTTGTAGTCATAAAGCTTTTCGACAAACCGAGACTGATAAGCGAGCAGCTCGCCGTCGCCGCTGTTGTAAATTTCTCCGGAATGCATTTTGTCATAAAGAGTCATTCTCATTATCCTTTATATTTATTTTATTCGCATTTTTTTGCTTGTGTTTTATGCGCCTTAAAATATACCAAAGCACTGCGAGCACCTGAAGCACCGCGGCAATTAAAAATATTGCCGAGCCGCCGTCTACACTTGCGCCGAATTGCCCCATCGTTATAAAAACAGAAAGCACCGTGCCCCAAATTATAACCGAAACCGAAATAAGAGAAACAAATTTTTTCCACCAAATCTCAGAAAAAACCGTCTGCACAATTCCGCTTATCGGCACTGCAAAAATAAATGCTATCCAGCAACGTGAGTTTTCTGTGCCGATTAATCCGAGAATTATTTTAACCAAAAAATAAACCGTAACCGCGACAAGCCAAACAAGACCGACCGACAGCAAATTTATGAGAAGTCTTTTTCTTTTTATTAAGCTGAAATTTTTAATTTCGGGCAGTTTATCTTCGTCCGAAATTAAAAAGTCATCGATCCGAACTCCGTAAATTTTTGAAAGCTCATACAGCACAAAAATATCCGGCGTGCCCTCTGCACGCTCCCATTTTGAAACGGATTTATCCGAGTAATTTATCTTCTCTGCAAGCTCGGATTGCGTCAGCCCTGCCGTGTTGCGGTAGCGCACAAGGTTTTTTGCAATATTTTTTTTGATATTGTTATCTGCCAAAACGCCGCCTCTTCTCTTTTGTTTTCAAATAGAATTATACCGTACCCGTGCGTTTTATTCAAGTGAACAAAGTGTAAAAAATGCTTATACAGCGCCGATTCTACTCTCGGTAGAGCCGCAAAAACAATCGGTAGAGCGCAAAACATATCGGTAGGGTGACATTTGCCGCAGACAGCAATAAAATAATGACATAACGCACCGCGTTCATCTTTACAAAAAACGGAGTGATTTTATGTCAAGAACAAAACTTGCAGACAGGGTTCTGCCGAGGTATTCCAAAGAAGAAGAAATAATCAACATGGTTTCGCACATTGTCGGCGGAGCATTCGGAATTTGGGCTCTTGTGAGCTGCATTTATGTTTCGGTAAAAGAAGGAGATATTTTTTCGCTTATAAGCAGTATTGTTTACGGGCTTTCAATGATTTTTCTTTACTGTATGTCCAGCATATATCATGGGCTTAATGTTTCGATAGCAAAAAAAGTTTTTCAAATTATAGACCACTGCGCCGTGTTTATTTTGATTGCGGGAACATACACGCCGATACTCCTTTGCGGTGTGCGAAAATTCAGCCCTGTCACAAGCTATGTTATGCTTGCCGCCGTTTGGGCTGTGACCGCTCTCGGGATTGTGCTCAACTCAATCGACCTTAAAAAATTCAGAGTTTTTTCTATGATATGCTACCTTGTTATAGGCTGGCTGATAATTGTTGAGATATACCCTCTTTATTTAAATTTCGGCATTGAACCGATAGCTTATCTTTTTGTCGGCGGAGTTTGCTACACTCTCGGCGCAATACTTTACGGCCTCGGAAAAAAGAAAAAATATTTTCACAGCATTTTTCACTTTTTTGTTTTGGCGGGTTCGGTGTTCCAGTACCTTTGCATAGCGCTTTATATGTTATAAGCTTTATAAAAAATTCGTCTCGCGGCGGCCTGTTAAAACCCTGCGAGGCGAATTTCTTCTGTCTGCTCCGGCGCGGAGTCCGCACCGACCTTGTAATCTATTCCCGCCTTTTTTGCCTGAGCGATTTGATACTTCCTTTTAACAAAATATGTTTTGCCGTCTTTTAAAAAATGTGCGCCTGTTTGATGAAAGCAAAACGGAACGTCTTTTTCTATGCACTGCGCCCGCAAAGAAAGAATCCAGTTATAATCGCACACTCTTGCGCTTATGCCCGATTCTCCGCTTGCGGCAACCTCTTCGATTTGCGGCGACAGATAGTTTGATATATCAATTTTTTCAATCAGCGGTGCGGCAATAATCGTTTTGTGTTTTATCGGCAAAGAGAGAAATATCGGCAGCCTGTAATCTGCCACCTTTTGATTTTCGACCGTGCAGCCGACAATGACATTTTCATAGCCGTCGCCCCAATCCTTCGGCAAGCATTGAGATAAACGGTCAATTCGCTTCGTAAAGAAATAAAACATACAGTCGCTTCGCTGTTTCATCATTTGCCAGCAGTCTTTTCGCCACTCGTCAGCGTCTGCCAATAAAAAATCCGAAGTGAAGCAGGTAAACACAAGACTGCCCGGCTCTGTTTTGTAGCTGCCGTCGCGTTTCTTTTTAACGGGTAAATTAAAATTGCCGGTTTTTCGGCACTCACTGCTTAAAATTTCGGAGCCGTACATCTCGTCCTGACGGTAGACATAGCAGTATTTGCACCCGGGGCTTATTTTTGTGCAGCCGTGCCACGGATTCCAGCTGACAGATTTATTTGACAAATGCAAAGCCCCCTTTTCTTTAAAAATGCACGGACAAAGTAATCCCTTGCCCGTGCCGTTTTATTATTTATCTTCTTTGTTCTTTTCTTTTTTTGTTTTTTCATTTTCATTTTCGGTTGAAGGAAGTATCTCTACCCTGACCTTGTCGATGCGGCGCTCGTCAACACTTAAAACCGTAAGCTTGAGGTTCTTATAATTTACCTCATAGGTCTTGCCCTCTTCGGGCAAAAGACCGAGCTCTTTAATTATAAAGCCCGCTACGGTGTCATAGCTGCCCTCCGGCAATTCCGTGCCGGTCAGCTCCGCAACCTCTTCAAGGTTGGTCATACCGTCTATTGTGAAAGTCGTTTCGTTTATCTTTGAGATTTCTTCGTCTTCATCGTCATACTCATCCTGAATATTGCCGACAATCGCCTCAACAATATCTTCGAGTGTGACTATGCCTGCCGTGCCGCCGTATTCGTCAACAACAACAGCCATCTGCGTGCGCTTCTCTGTCATCTCTTTAAACAAATCACCGCAGATTTTAGACTCCGGCACATACATCGGCGTTCTCATAATATCTCTGAGCGATTTTGCGGGCATTTTTTTGCCGACATACGCGAGCAAATCCTTAACATAAACTATGCCGATAATATTATCCTGGTCGTCTTCATAAACGGGGATTCTCGAATAGCCCTCGCTCACTGCGGTATCGACAACCTCCGATAAATCGTCGCCGACTTCAACCGCAACCATATCGGTTCTGTGGGTCATAATGTCGCCTGCGTCAAGGTCGTCAAACTCAAAGATGTTGTTAATCATCTCTTTTTGAACGTCCTCGATAACGCCCTTTTCGCCGCCGACGTCAACCATCATTCTGATTTCTTCCTCGGTCACCGTCTCTTCATCGGCATGGGGATTAAACCCGAGCAGCCTGACGACGGCATTTGTGGACACCGAAAGAATTTTAACAAGCGGAGCAAAAAGCTTTGAGAAAAACAAGAGAATATCTACAATTTTAAACGAAATTTTTTCCGGAACCTGCATTGCGATTTTTTTCGGAACAAGCTCACCCAAAACAAGAGAGAAATATGACATTATTATTGTGACGATAACAACGGCAATTCCGTTTATAAGCCCCTCGCCCAAAGCATTGTAAACGGCGGTGCCGCGCAAAGCGTCGGTTATCATAGAGGCAAAGGTCGTTGAAGCCGACGCCGAGGTCAAGAACCCGGCGAGGGTAACGCCTATTTGAATTGTTGACAAAAATTTTGATGAGTTCTCTGTGAGCTTCACTATTTTTTTTGCTTTTTTGTTGCCGTCCTCTGCCATTTTATCAATCTTGTTATCGTTAAGAGAGATAATAGCAAGTTCACTCATTGCAAAAAACGCATTTACCAAAATAAGAACCAGCAATATAACAAGTTTAACTATTATATTGCCTGCGCTCATACTTCCGGGGTCATCCATATAGGACTTTCTCCTTTCACGGCTTTAATCAGCCTTCAATCATATTATAATATTTTGCCATCCAATAAGGAAGCATAAAGTTGTTGCCTACTTCAAGATTCATGCCCTTGCTGCAGCTTACGCCGGGGAACATCGGGCGCGAATTCGGGTTAAGGTCTTTTTCTTTTTTGAGCAGCTCCTCGCATCCGCAGTCGCAAACAAAGCGGTTGCCGTCACTGTTGCAGATTCTGCGCTCATGCGGCTCAAGCGGCTCAAAGAGCTGCGGTGCCATGCCGAGAGCCTCGGGTGCATAATCCCACTTGAGGTCTGTTCTGTGGCTGTTGTAAACCTCCCACGAGATAAGGTCGAGCGGGAAGTCAACAAGCTCGTTTACTACAACGTCAAGGTCACAGTTCTCGCCCGTGAGCGAGCCGTAGATAACATTGAATATGGCGTTGTGCTCTATTCTTTCCTCTCTCCAGTGGTGGGTAAGTCCCATGGTTATAAGCGAGCGAACCGAGGGATCGTCGCAATACTTGAGCAGCGGGAAAACCGTGAGGAAGCAAAGCTGATCGTCAATGTGAAGCAGATGTCCGTCGGGGATTCTGTACTGCATGGCGTTCATGCCGTAGTGATAGTCGCTGAGAAGCTCATTGAACATCTCACTGTATTTTTTATCGCCCGTCATGTGCTCTGCGGTCTTGAGGAAAGAGAGTATCTCAAGAGAGTTTGTGCCCTTTTCATAAATCCACTTATGATTGCAGTTAAGGTCATGCGGATTCCAGTTAGCCCATGTTGTGGGTTTGCCGTCTACATCAACAAGGCGGAAGTCGTTATCCAGAATATGATCCATTATTTTTCTGACAACATCCGCAATCTCTTTTTTCTCTTCTTCATTTGCGCAGAGGTCAAAGTAGTTTGAGTATGCAAAGAGGTGACCTGTCATTTCATCGGAAGATGTTTCGCCGAGCCACTCTATTTTGCCGTCTTCTTTAAGGTGCCACTCTTCTATATTCTCTGCCTGCTGGAAGCCGACCTCATCGGAATATCTGAGTGCTCTTGCGGTGAAGCCGTCTTTGCCGGTGATGGTGGTGAGCTTAATCATCGCCTTGAGTGAGCGGCGTGCTTTTTCAAGAATTTTTTTATCTTTGGTTACCGCATATTCAAAGCAAAGAGTCGAAAGATAAATGCCTGTCCAAAGTCCGTCATTGTCACTGGTGCCGACAAAGCCCTCGTTCTCGTCAACAACGCCGCATCTCTTGAGTTCTCTGCTAAGAGAATAGCCGTCCTTGCGTATGCAGTATTTCTCCGCCATTTCGCGGTAGTAGTTTGCTTTTTGAATAAGGGTCATCTGCTTTTTCTCTATTATGCTGAGACCCTCTTTTGTGGCTACGCAAATCATTTTGCCGTCGTCCGACACCGCAACGTCTGTTGCATAGGGGCTCGGGAGCCAGCGCTTGTAGCCGTAATATGTAAGAACACCGTTGTGCTGATGAATAAGACCTGTTGTTGTTGCAAAATATCTGTCGCCGTCTTTTGCAACAGCCATGCCTGTTATATTTGCATCGGGAAGACCCTGTGTATTGCCGCTGTTGAGCCAGTAGCTCTTATCGTCATAAACGCACATGCCCTTGTCTGTGCCAATCCATACGTTACCTGCATTGTCGTATTCAACACAGGTAACGGTGTCGCTTACAAGACCCGTTATGTCTGCCATAAGCTCCGACCAGTGCCAGCGTTTGCCCGTGAGAGCATGAAGTCCGCCGCCGAGAGTGCCGACATAAACGCGGTTGTCGTTAAGAACGGCTATGCAGCTGCCGTCGCCGGGCACACCGAGCTTAAGGTCATAGTCTGCCGCGCCTGCGGGCTTTCTGTAAAGAATGGTTTTTGTGAGAAGCCATGTTGTGCCGTCGCCGTCGATTTTCATATCAACGATGTCGGCATTAAATTCTCTTTCGCTTACGCGGCGCTTGCCGTTAAACTCTATAAGGCGGTTCTCTGCGCCGACAAACACATGGTTGTTGTCATCGCAAAAAAGCATATTTACATGTGCTTCGTCGCCTACGTCAACATGTACGAACTTATCGCCCTCAAGGCGTGAAAGTCCCTTCTGCGTGCCGACGTATAAAACACCCTTTTTATCAAATGCCAAAGCAGTTGCCAGGTTGGAGCGCAAGCCCTGCTCTGTTGTATAAACTTTTCTCGAAAACTGCTCAAACGGCCCTACATGAAGGCAATTTTGGTATTTTTTCATCAATTCGTCTCCTCTAAGCAAATATTTTAGACATTATATATTTTTTTAATGTTTTAGTCAAGTTTGCACCTTAATCGTAAAGATAATCCTCCACATTAAAATCCGCGTCAAAATCGTCCGCATGAACGTAGTCGTCCTCTTCGCCGGGTACATACGGCAGCTGACCTATGACCTCAAGCTTTTTGCCCTGACTCCAAAGCGAGGGAGTTATTCTCAATTCATATCCGCAGCCGCCCGGCACAGCCCACTCGTTCATGGGTGCTTCGGGAATACCGAAGAATGACAAAAGCGCGGTAAGCACTCCGCCGTGGGTGACTATGGCACAGTTTCGTGTGCCCGTTTTTATAAGGCCGTCAACTATTTTCACAAAGGATTCGGCAATTCTTTTGCTGAACTCTTCATTGCTCTCGCCGAAAGGAGCCGCAACGCCTTTTTTGCCTGCAAGCCAGTCGGGGAACACGGGGTGGTCTTTGAGCTCTTCTGCCGTTTTGCCCTCAAACTCACCGAAATTATATTCTATAAGACCGTCTATCTCTATCGGAGCTGCATTTGGGTAAATGAGCTTTGCTGTTTCTTTGCATCTTAAAAGCGGACTCGAAAAAACTATGTCGGTGTGCGGATAATCGTAGTCCTCTTTCATCTTTTCAATCTGCGCCCTGCCCTCTTTTGAGAGCGGCTCGTCGGTGTGGCCGATATATTTCATTTGTTTGTTGCCGTCGGTCAGCCCGTGGCGCAAAATGTATATATAATAAGACTTCATTTAAATTTGCGTTCCTCCGAAAGATTATGAGTTTTCTTTAATCAGTGCTTTGTAAAGTCTGATGTATTCGTTTGCCGAGCGACCCCAGCTGAAGTCGCTGTTAAGAGCGCGCTGAACAAGAATGTGCCAGCCCTCTTTGTTTTTATAACCCTCGGTTGCGCGGCGAATGGTATAGAGCATTTCGTGAGCGTTATAGTTGGCAAAGGTGAAGCCGTTGCCCTCGCCGTCGCCGCTGTCTTTTATAGAGTCCCTCAAGCCGCCGGTTTCTCTGACGACGGGAACGGAGCCGTATCTCAGTGCAACCATCTGCGAAAGTCCGCACGGCTCACTTTTTGACGGCATAAGGAATATATCGCTGCCGGCATAAATTTTGTGAGCAAGCTCCGGTACAAAGCCTATCCACAAGCCGACTTTGCCGCGGTGACGCTCCGAAAGGCCTCTGAAAAAGTTTTCATACTGCCAGTCGCCGGAGCCGAGAATAACAAGCTGAACATCGTCGCTTGCAAGCAGCTCGTCCGCAACCTCTTTAACAAGGTCAAGCCCTTTGTGCGAAACAAGGCGCGTTACCATTGCGATAACAGGCACATCCTCTCTCTGCGGCAGACCCATAAGGTCTTGAAGCGCGAGCTTGTTTTCGACTTTGCCCGAGAAATCCTTTGCCGAATAATTCTTCCAGAGATAGGGGTCGGTTTCGGGGTTGTAATTCTGCGTGTCAATGCCGTTTAATATACCGCTGAGCTTATAGCGGCGGCTGTTAAGTATGGAATCAAGTCCGTGAGAATACCACGGGTCGAGAATTTCGTTTGCATATGATGGGCTAACGGTGGTTATGCGGTTGGCGCACTCAATGCCGCCTTTCATAAAGTTTATGCAGCCGTCATATTCAAGCAGTGACTCATGCTCTTCGCCGAAGCCGAGAACGTCGCCCAAAATTTCTTTGCCGTAGACGCCCTGATACTGAATATTGTGAATTGTAAGTATTGTTTTTATGTTTTCATAGCCCGGTCTTTGTGCGTACATTGTCGAATAATAAACCGGGGTCAAAGCGCACTGCCAATCGTTGCAGTGAATTATATCGGGCTTAAAGTCGATATAAGGAATCATCTCAAGTATTGCTCTTGAGAAAAAAGCAAAACGCTCTGCGTCGTCATACTGACCGTAAATGGTGTCGCGCTTAAAATAATATTGATTATCAAGCAAGTAATAAATTACTCCGCCGGACTTTGCCTCAAAAATTCCGCAATACTGTCTGCGCCATGCAACAGGCACAGAGATGTGCGTTATAAATTTCATGGTGTCTTTAAGTTCCTGCCGAATATTGTCATAAAGCGGCATAACCACACGGCAACCTATGAGCCTTTTTCTCAATGCCTGCGGAAGCGAGCCTGCTACGTCGCCCAATCCGCCGCTTGCCATGAACGGCATTGCTTCACTTGCTGCGTATAAAACTTTCATTATAATCTTCCTTTCTTAAAAAGCCGCTGTTCGCCGCCGGTGTTGTTCGTTTCACATAGGGAAATTGCCGTTGAGCTTATTTGCGGGGTCTATATCTTTTTTGTGTTCGTTTATCAGGTCTTTTACCGATTTTTCACTGACCTGCTTTTTATCTTTTAAAATTTTATCAAAATTCGTGTGTCCGCTTTCGGAGTAGAGCTGTTTTTTTGCCATATCCTGCATGGCTTTTTTGCCGTGCTCAATATCTGTGGATTTTTCGTCTATATCTGCCCGCGGGGCATATGCGCCGCCGAACTTGTCTAAATCCAGCGGAACAACGGGCATAAAAATGTCGTCATCAAGAGGCGAATGCCCTTTAACTTCGCTGAATCCCGTCAGCATATCCTCGGCTTCACTGCCGTTTTTTTCTATGTTGACGGGTATGAATTTGTCGTCCGCCAAAATATTTGTTGACGATATTTTTTGCTTGCCCTCACCCAAAGAGTCCACATTTTCGTTTTCTACTATCGGGTGATAAAATCCGCCCGTTGGGGTTTTTACCTTGACGCTGCTTTTGCCCTCTCTGATGCTTGTGAGCGATTCAAAATCAACAACATACTGCTCCCAAAAAGGGTCTGTGGCTTTTAGCGGCTTACTCTCCATATTCTCGGGTGCCCATGCGCTCAGGTTATCCATGCCGAGAATAATGTTGTCAAGGTCTTTGTAACGCCTGAATTTTACTCTGCCCTGTTTTCTTATAATGTCAATTCTCTTTTTAAACTCACAGCTTATCGCAAAAGCCATAACCATCCAGCCGATTATCGCCATGAACATAAACAAAAGAGAAAATCTGCACGCCTGAATCAAATCTATCTTTGCGAGTTTTACAAGCAAAAGAGAAATCCCCTCTGCGCCTATCAAAGAAAATATAGAGAATATCTCACAATAAGTGCAGACAGCCGTGTGTATATCCGTGCTGTTGCGCGGCACGCCTCTGAACCTTAAAAAGAAGCTCTGAAAGCGTGAAAGATGTATCCTTTTCATAACGAGCCTAAGCCGCTTATCGTAATACCAGCCGAAAATATAATAAAGCAAAAATGTTACGAAATAGCCAAAGGTCAAAATAAGAATATAGCTTAGAAGCAGCGCGTTGTAATAAGACATTTAAAATTCCCCCGAAGTCGGAACACTTTTTTATATAACTATTCTCTTGCCTATGAACAGCGGATAAGCCTCATCGCCTGCAAGAGTTTTTTGCGGCTTTATGACAACCTCTTTGTCGGCTATAACGCAGTTTATATGTACGCCGTCGCTGATATAGGTGTTGTTCATAAGTATGCAGTCTTTGACAACCGCGCCCTTGCCGATGTGAACGCCGTGCGAGAGCACGCAGTTTTCCACGCTGCCCTCAATAACGCAGCCGTCCGTCACAAGCGAGTTTTTAACAGATGAGCCGAGTCCGTATATTGCCGGGACTTCGTCTCTTACCTTTGTATAAATCGGGCGGTCTTTTGCAAAAAGCGCCTTTCTGTTATCTCTTGAAAGAAGAGACATATTCACGTCAAAATAGCTCTTGAGGCCGTCGAGCACGCGAACGTATCCGCCGCACTCATAGCCGTAGATTTTAAGCTGCGAGAGGTTGTTGATTATAAAGTTGCGCTCATAATCAAAAACGCCGAGGCGCATTGCGTCGTTCACGATTCTCTCAAGCAAAGCTTTTCTCATAAAATAAATATTCATAGAGGAATTGACGTCTTCGCTTTGCGGAATAATTTCGGCGCCCGTAATTCTGCCGTCCTCCGCCGTCTCAAAGCCCAGCCAGTTCGGAAGATTTGGCGAAGTTCCCTTTGCATATGCGACGGTAATATCCGCATTGTTTTTTTGGTGGAAGTCGAAAAGCTTTTCAAGCTCAAGGCTGCAAATCACGTTGCAATCGGTCAAAAGCACATATTCTTCATCGCAGTGGCGGATAAAATCCATCGCGCCTGCGAGTGCTTCCATTCTTGTGGTGTGCATACCTGCGCCTGCGGTGTTAAACGGCGGAATGAGATAAATTCCTCCGTTCTTTCTCGAAAGGTCCCACGAACGTCCCGAGCCGATATGGTCCATAAGTGACTGATAGTTGCTCTTGGGAATAACGCCTACCTTGCCCATGCCGCACTCAACCATTGCCGAAAGCGGAAAATCTATGAGCCTGTATCTGCCGCCGAAAGGAACGGAACCCATTGAGCGCAAAGCGGTAAGCTCGCTCATATAGCTGTCATAAACATTGGGGAATATAATTCCTACTACATTATTGCCTCTCATTATTCTGCCCCCTTTACGTCTTCGCCGGCCATTTGCTTCGGCAACACCTTTGCGCCTGCGCCTACGGTTACGCCTGCGCCTACAACCGCAACGCCCCAGTCGTCAAGATTATCCATATCCTCGGGTCTTTGACCCACTACCGCGCCCGGCTCAATAACCGCGCCCTCGGCAACTATGGCATACTGAACAACCGCGCCCTTTTTGATAACGGTGTTGGGCATGATTATCGAATCTCTGACGACCGCGCCCTCTTCAACCGTTACATCGGAGAAGAGCACCGAAAAATCTATATTGCCGCATACGTCGCAGCCCTCTGTAATCATAGAGTTCTGCACCGATGCGCTCTCTGACACATAGTGCGGAGTAGAAGAGGTGTTTTTGGAATAAATCTTCCACGAAGTGTCGGTGAGGTCAAGGTCAACCTTGGGATTTAACAGGTCGAGGTTCGCCTCCCACAGGCTGTCTATCGTGCCGACATCTTTCCAGTATCCGTCAAAGGGATAGGCAAAAAGTCTTTCGCCTGCCTCGTGCATTGCGGGGATAAGGTCGTGACCGAAGTCGTTGCTTGAGTTCGGGTTTGCCTCATCGTCAAGCAGATATTGTCTGAGCTTTTTCCATGTGAACATATAAACGCCCATAGATGCCTTGTTGCTCTTGGGGTTTTTGGGCTTTTCTTCAAATGCGGTTATCGCGCCGTCGTCGTCCACAAACATAAGTCCGAAGCGCGACGCCTCCTCCCACGGAACCTCAAGCATGGCAATGGTGCAGTCTGCGTTTTTCTCTTTGTGATAGGTGAGCATATCGGAATAATCCATTTTATAAATATGGTCGCCCGAGAGAATAACGACATATTCGGGGTCGTATCTGTCAATAAAGTTTATGTTTTGATAAATTGCGTTTGCGGTGTTTTTATACCACTCCGTTCCCTCTATCTGCTGATAGGGTGAGAGAATGTGCACTCCTCCGTCCGCTCTGTCAAGATCCCACGCGTGGCCGTTGCCGATATAATCGTTAAGCTCAAGCGGCTGATACTGCGTGAGCACGCCGACAGTGTATATGCCGGAGTTTACACAGTTTGAAAGAGGGAAATCAATAATACGGTACTTTCCGCCGTAGGGTACGGCAGGCTTTGCAATGTTTTTTGTGAGTATTCCGAGTCTGCTGCCTTGACCGCCTGCAAGGAGCATCGCAATACATTCATGCTTACGGGACATTGTTCTAAATCCTCCTTCTTTTTATCATGACGGCAACAGATTATTTTTTGCCGCCTTTGTTTGCCGAGGGCTTTTTGCCCCCTGCTTTTCTTGTTGGGTTTTTCTTTTTGCATTTTAAATACAGAGCGCCGAGGCCGGGCAAATCCAGCTCAATGCTGTTTTGCTGTGAGTGCATCGGGATTTTTTCGCTCTTTATAACGCCGTGCGAACCGCCGCCGCTGCCGCCGAAGCACTCGTCGTCGGAGTTCAGCAGCACCTCATAAGTGCCGGCAAAGGGAACGCCGATTCGGTAATTCTCACGTCTGACGGGGGTAAAGTTGCACACTGCGATTATTTCTTTTTGGTCTTTATCCTTGCGCCTGAAGGCTATTACGGAGTTTGAGTTGTCGTCGCTGACTATCCACTCAAAGCCCTCCCACGAAAAATCGTTTTGCCAAAGCGCGGGCGTTTTTTTATAAAATTCGTTAATCGTTTTTACAAATGACTTTAACTGTCTGTGCTTTTCATAATCGAGCAAGAGCCAGTCAAGCCCCTGTTCGTAGTTCCACTCGATAAACTGACCGAACTCCGTACCCATAAAGGTGAGCTTCTTGCCGGGGTGAGCCATCAGGTAGCAGAAGAACGACCTCACGGAGGCAAACTTTTCTTCATAAGAGCCGGGCATTTTGTTTATCAAAGAGCATTTGCCGTGAACAACCTCGTCATGGGATATGGGCAAAATGAAATTCTCAGAAAAAGCGTAGAAAAACGAGAACGTAAGATTTTTATGATTAAACTTTCTGAAATATCCGTCCAAAGAAAAATATTTAAGGCAGTCGTTCATCCAGCCCATGTTCCATTTAAAGTTAAAGCCGAGTCCGCCGTCGCAAACAGGCTTTGAAACCATGGGCCATGCCGTGCTTTCTTCGGCAATCATCAAGATGTCGCCATGCTCGGTGAAAAGAACGGTGTTTAATTTTTTGATAAAATCTATCGCCTCAAGGTTTTCGTTGGAGCCGTATTTGTTGGCGACCCACTGACCGTCCTCTCTGCCGTAGTCAAGATAAAGCATAGAGGCGACCGCGTCAACGCGCAGACCGTCTACGTGATATTTTTCTATCCAGAAAAGCGCGGACGACATCAAAAAGCTTCTGACCTCGTTTTTGCCGTAGTCAAACACCTTTGTGCCCCATTGCAGGTGCTCGCCCTTGCGAATGTCCTCATATTCGTAGCACGGCTCGCCGTCAAACTCATAAAGACCGTGCGCGTCTTTGGGGAAGTGCGCCGGCACCCAGTCTAAAATAACGCCTATGCCGTTTTGATGAAATTTGTTTATGAGATACATGAGATCCTTCGGCTCGCCGTAGCGCGAGGTGGGGGCAAAATAACCCGTGACCTGATAGCCCCATGAGCCGTCATAAGGATATTCGCCGAGCGGCAAAAACTCAACGTGGGTGTAGCCCATGTCTTTAACGTAATCACACAGCGAATCCGCAAGCTCGCGGTATGAGTAAAAGCTGCCGTCGCCGTGCCTTTTCCATGACCCGGCGTGAACCTCATAAATATTCATCGGTCTGTCATATGCGGGCTTCGCTTTTCTCTCTTTGAGCCATGCGGAGTCGCTCCACTCGAAGCCGTCAAGCTCATAAAACTTTGAAGCGGTGGCAGGTCTTGTCTCTGCGTGAAAAGAGTAGGGGTCGGCTTTCATTATAAGTCTGCCGTCGCGCGAAAGAACGGAGTATTTGTAAATATCAAACTGTTTTATTCCGTCCGCAAAGCCCTCCCATATTCCGCCGTCGGTAATTTTTTTCATGGGATTTTTTTGTGCGTCCCAGCCGTTAAAGTCGCCGACAACGCTCACGCTCTCGGCATGAGGCGCCCAGGTGCGAAACACAACCCTGCCGTCATCACAGCGGTGCGCGCCGAGGAAGTCATGGGTCTTTGCGTTTGAGCCCTGATGAAACAAAAACACCGGGGTCTCATAGCTTTTTGGCAATTTTTTCTGCATTTTATGCACGTCCTTCCTCAGTAATATTGTTATTCAGCATATATTATAGCAAAAGATTTCTGAATATTCAATAGTTTTTGACTATTATATTCAAAAAATACAGTGACCTGCCTTGCCATCTTTGTATAGTTTGTTACAAAAAAGCTCTTTTTTCTCACATTGCCGCAAAATGCCGCGGTGTTGACAAATCAGGCAGAGAAAAATATGATAATAAGCGAAAAAAGTACTTGTCAACCGACGGTTGACCGAAGTTCAAGCCTAAGTATGCAGACTTTTTTAAAAAGCCGTGATAAAATTTTTAAAACTTATATAAAGCGGAGGATTTAAAATGACGCTTTGCGAAAAATTATATGAACTCAGAAAGAAAAACTCTCTCACGCAGGAGGAATTCGGCGAAAGAATGGGCGTATCGCGACAGGCGGTTTCTAAGTGGGAGACCGGCACGGCGATGCCGGACACGGATAAGCTTATTCAAATTGCGAAATTTTATAACATCACTCTCGACAGTCTTTTGAACGATGAGGCAGACACAGCACCTCAAAAAGAGGAAGTGAAATCTGCCGAAAGCACGAAAACCGCCAAAGCAGTCTTGGGGACGTGCGTGATGACTTTATCTGTCATTTTCGGTGCGGTGTTTGCGCTCGGCGCGGCATTTTTAAAAAGTAAAAATGCCGAGTTCACCTTTGACATAACGGTTTATATTGCCGCAGCTGTTCTCATTGCAATGTTTTTCGGCGGAATGTTTCTTATTATGAAAAAGAAAGGCCGTGCCGTTCTGATTGCAAAGACCGCCGCGATACTCATTGTGCTGACCGCACTGCTTGCAGGCGTTATTGCACAAATCCAAAGCGGCAAAACCTATTCTCTTTCACCGGATAAAAATTATCTTCTTGTTCTAAAAACAGACAAAAACGGGCAAACAGACCTATACCGCACATACTATGCTTTTGTTTGCAGGCAAAAGACGCAGTTCCCATACACCGTGGCAAAAAAGCCGAAGCTTCAGTGGCTCACAGACGACATATGTGCTGTCACATACCTTTCGCAGGACGGTAAAACGCACCAGTATGTTGCAACTTACGGCAACCGCGGCAGTGCAATATCTTATGATGACCCGCGCAGTGCAATCTACGGCGAATGGACGGCAGAGGGTGAGAACACGCCCGGGTGGGCGCTCACGGCAAACAGCGAGGGTATAAAGCTCGTCGGTGGAAATTACAGCCATGTTTTTTCTTACAGCGACTGCATACCGTTCGGCACTTCGGCTGTGGTTCTTTGCGTAAGAGGCTACCCGAAGTGGACGGTCTGCATAGAGGAGCAGGCAAATGAAATCAGCGTTTGCAAGGTGGATACAGACAAAACCGCACCGTTGAAATTTATAAAAACAAGCGATAATGCCGAAACTGCGGAGCCGGATACTTCCGAAGAATACGACGGTGAACAAATCGAAAAGAATACTGCCGAATTTGCAAAAGAAATCTACGAGCAAAAACTCAAACCGGAGGGATTTTCTTATGAAGAAAATTATGATGCACGCGGACATTTAAGAGCAGACCTCGGCAATAAAACAGACGAAAACGGTAACGAGTATTCTTATTATCTGAGTATTTATAAAATTGACGGCAGCAAATATATTTACAATCTTTTAAAAGCGTCAAGCGGAACCTATGACACCGAAACGCTGAAAAGCTTTTGCTTTGACGCACAAACAAATCAAATTTCTTAAAAACACTGCATACAATAATTTTACGATTATATAATACTTGATTTTTTACCGTTTTTAAGCTATAATTTTTCTAATATGAGTGAACGAGGGGGAAACCTCTCTTTGTATTAGGAGGAATAAGATGAAAGTCGGCGTAGTAGGTTACGGCGTAGTCGGCAAAGCCATGCACAAGCTTTTTCCCGATGCGGCGGTTTATGACGAGCCTTTGAATATCGGCGAAAGAGCCGAAATAAACAGTTGTGACGTATCTTTTGTATGCGTTCCCTCCCCCATGGCAGACGACGGGAGCTGCGACACTTCGATAGTTGAGGATTGCCTCGGCTGGATGGAGTCGGACGTCATTGTTTTGCGTTCAACCGTTCCCGTGGGATTCACGGACGCAATGGTTGAGAAAACAGGCAAACACATTGTTTTTCAGCCCGAATATCTCGGTGAAACGGTGGCTCACCCGTTTGTTGATATGAGCAACCGCGGCTGGGTTTCGCTCGGCGGCGAACGCTACGGCGTTGATAAAGTTATAGACCTTTATCACACGGTTTATAATGCGTATATCGAATACCATATAACAGACGCAAAGACCGCAGAGCTTGCAAAATATATGGAAAATTCTTTCTATGCCGTTAAAGTTACTTTCTGCAACGAAATGTTTGACGTTGCCGAGGCTATGGGCGTTGATTATAACGAGCTCCGCGAGGTTTGGCTTGCGGACCCGAGAATTTGCAGAAGTCACACGCTTGTTTATCGTAACAAACGCGGCTACAGCGGCAAGTGCCTGCCCAAAGACACAAATGCAATAATTTATCAGGGCAACAAGCTCGGTGTGGATATGAAGCTTATGGAAAGCGTAAGAGAAAAGAACTATATCTACCACCCCGAACTTAAAAAGCCGACAAAATAAACAAATCGGCATATAAAAAACAAAGCTATAATCCGCATCGGTAAACGCCGAGTGTGAATTATAGCTTTTTCTTTAATGATTAACTTTTTTGCTCTGTATCAAATGCTTTATGTTTATGCAAGCGCTTTGCCGAGAGCTTCGCAAGCCGCGCAGGCTTCGTCATCGGGTGCGTCGTTGCACGTTACGCTGTCGCAGGCAAGAACTGCGCCGTCCTGCGTGCAGGTCTCCTCCCAGTTTCTCATCCATTCGCCGTCGCCCCAGCCGTATGAGCCGAAAAGCGCAACCTTTTTGCCGCCGAGCTTTGGCTCGCAGGCAATAAACATCGGTTCAAATTCGCTCTCTTCAAGCTGTTCAACACCCATTGAGGGACAGCCGAAAGCGATTGCATCAAATCCGTCAACCATATCCTCGGTGAACTCTGCCGCGGTGTAAGTCGAAACCTCTGCGCCTGCCGCCGCCGCGCCGTCGGCTACCTTTTGCGCCATTGCCTCGGTGTTGCCTGTGCCGCTCCAATAAACTACTGCTATTTTACTCATAATAAAAACCTCTTTCTTTATAATAATGCCGAGCCTTGCCTATGCAGCAACCGTCAGCTGTAATACCGTTCTGCCTTGGCTCCAGAGCCTTGTGTAGACCTCGGTGCATTTTTTAAACTTGTCAAATGTCTTTTTTGCGCTGCACTCGTCACAATAGACCTTCCAGCAGCCTGTGCATTTGCAGTTTTTGCCCGAGTTTTGTATAAACCCTATTACATCGCCCAAAGGATAGCCGAGAAAAATGCCTATTTCATGCGGAAAATCGCCGCCCTGTGAAAATCTTTCTTTTAATTTTTTCAAAACCGCCTCGGTCGAAAAATCCGTATATCCGCATTTTTTCAAAAACGAACGCACTCGCGCGTCTTCTAAAATTTTGCCGAGTGCGCCTGCTCGGTAGACGTAAACAAGCGCGCTTTTTTCATCTTCTTTAAGCACAAAAAAGCGAATACCCGATGAATACAGCACTCCGCCCCACTCTGATAAATTCTCTTTCAGCTCGCATTTGCCGCAAAGGGCGCAGTTAAACAAGCTGCCTGTTTTTAACGAAGCCAGCGTAGGGGCACAGTTTTTAATCAGGTATTTTTCAAACATAAATTTCTCCTTTAGTTAGTCACAGCTAACTTATGGGCTCAAAATCGGCGGCTTAGTTAGTTGCCGCTAACTGTATAATAGCATACATGGTTATTGTTGTCAATACGCTTTTACAAAAAATTATTCGGCACTGCTGTTTATCGTTTTCTTTTGCATTTGCAGCCGCAAGCAAAAAAGCTATAACCGCACAGGCAACCGCCAATGTGATTATAGCTTTAATCAGGCTGATATTATATAAGGTTTTCGCTGAAATCTATTTCTATCTTTTTGTGGTCTATGCGTATCTGCTCATATTTGACCCCGGCAGCGTCAAACATTCTTTTAGATGAGCGCACGCTGTCGCTTTTGCCGTATTTATCCGAAATATAAAGCACCTTTTTTATGCCGCTTTGAATTATCGCCTTTGCACACTCACAGCAAGGGAAAAGCGCAACATAAATCGAGCAGCCCTCAAGGCTTGTGCCGCGGTTGTTGAGTATTGCATTGAGCTCCGCATGGCAAACATAGGGGTACTTTGTCTCATAGCTGTTTTCGCCCTCGCGCTCCCAGGGGAACTCATCGTCACTGCAGCCTATCGGCAGACCGTTGTAGCCTATCGACATTATTTTTTTGCTCTCGTTGACTATGCACGCGCCGACCTGCGTGTTCGGGTCCTTGCTCCTCTTTGCCGCGAGCAGCGCTATCCCCATAAAATATTCGTCCCACGAGATATAATCTTTGCGTTTTGGCATAAAAAGACCCCTTTTCGGCGGATTTATAATGCTATTCTATCACAGACAAATAAATTTTTCAACAATCTGTAAATTTTATAAAAACCGATTGTATAAAATTTTTATTCGTGATATAATTAAACGGTTAATATTGTACATTTGCGGCTCAGCCGCGTTAAGCACAGCAGATTTCTATAAAGTAAGGAGAGCAATATGGGTTTAGTAAAATTACTTTTCGGGGATTACTCCAAAAAAGAAGTCAAAAGAGTTACTCCGTTAAAAAACAAGGTTCTTGCCCTTGAAGAAGAGTATGCCGCTCTTTCGGACAGAGACCTTCAGGCAAAAACTCCCGAGTTTAAAGAGAGACTCAAAAACGGCGAAACGCTTGACGATATTTTGCCGGAGGCTTTTGCCGCCTGCCGCGAGGCTTCGTGGCGTGTGCTCGGCATGAAGCACTTCCCGGTTCAGATAATCGGCGGCATCATTTTGCACCAGGGCAGAATCGCCGAGATGAGAACAGGTGAAGGCAAAACGCTCGTTGCAACTCTGCCGGCATACCTCAACGCTCTTTCGGGTGACGGCGTTCACATTGTTACCGTCAACGATTATCTTGCGCGCCGCGACTCGGAGTGGATGGGCAAGGTCTATCGCTTCATGGGTCTTTCGGTCGGTCTTATCGTTCACGGCCTCACCAATGAAGAGAGACAGGCGGCTTACAACGCCGACATAACCTACGGCACAAACAACGAGATGGGCTTTGACTATCTTCGTGACAACATGGTTCCCTACAAAGAGCAAAAGGTTCAGCGCGGTCATAACTTTGCCGTTGTGGACGAGGTTGACTCGATTCTTATTGATGAAGCGAGAACACCGCTTATCATATCCGGCAGAGGCGACCAGTCAACAGAGCTTTATACAATGGCTAATAACTTTGCCATGACCCTTAAAATGTCAAAGGTTAAAGAGATTCAGTCCAAAGAAAACGCAGAGGACGTTGCGGACGGCGACTTTATTGTTGATGAAAAAGCAAGAACCGCAACCCTTACAAAATCCGGCGTTGAAAAGGCGGAGAAATATTTTAATCTTGATAACCTCATGGACGCCGAAAACATGACAATTCAGCACCACATCAACCAGGCAATCAAGGCAATCGGCGTTATGCAAAGAGACATTGACTATGTTGTTAAAGACAATCAGGTGCTTATTGTTGATGAATTTACCGGCCGTATCATGCTCGGCAGACGCTATAACGAGGGCCTGCACCAGGCAATCGAGGCAAAAGAGGGCGTTAAGGTTGAACATGAGAGCAAAACTCTTGCAACAATCACTTTCCAAAACTACTTCCGCCTTTACAAAAAGCTTTCGGGTATGACGGGTACGGCAATGACCGAGAGCCAGGAGTTTAACGAAATCTACTCTCTCGACGTTGTAGAAATACCCACCAACAAGCCGATGATTCGTCAGGATTACCCGGATGTTGTTTATAAAACAGAAAAAGCCAAGTACGAGGCAATAATCAAGCAGGTTATCGAGTGCCACGAAAAAGGTCAGCCCGTGCTTGTAGGTACTATATCAATCGAAAAATCAGAGGTTCTCAGCAAGCTTCTTAAAATGCGCGGCATTAAGCATGAGGTGCTCAACGCCAAGTTCCACGATAAAGAGGCAGAAATCGTTGCCCAGGCAGGTAAGTTCGGCGCGGTCACAATCGCAACAAACATGGCAGGCCGCGGTACCGATATTATGCTCGGCGGTAACTCCGAATTTTTGGCAAAGGCAGAGATGCGCCGCCTCGGATATTCCGAAGAATTGATTGTTGAAGCAACCGGCTTTGCAGAGACAGACAACGAAGATATAATCAAGGCGAGAGAAGAATATCAAAACCTTGAGAAAAAATATAAAGACACCATTAAGGACGAGGCGGACAAAGTTCGCGAGGCGGGCGGTTTATTCATAATCGGCACAGAGCGCCACGACTCACGCCGAATAGACAACCAGCTGCGCGGACGTGCCGGCAGACAGGGCGACCCCGGTGCAAGCCGCTTCTATCTCTCGCTTGAGGACGACCTTATGAGGCTCTTCGGCGGTGAGAGACTGTCTAACATGATGAACGCACTCAACACCCCCGATGATATGCCGATAGAGTCAAAGATGGTTTCAAAATCCATCGAGAGTGCGCAGAAGAAGAAAGAGGGTCAGAACTTCGCAATCAGAAAGAACACCCTCCAGTACGACGACGTTATGAACCGCCAGAGAGAGCTCATCTACGGTCAGCGTAACAGAGTTCTTGACGGTGAGGAGTTAAAGCCCGCAATCCTCAAGATGATGGAAGAAACCATAAACGAATCGGTAGACTTCTATTGCTCCGACGCTTTGCCCAAGGAGGAATGGAATGTTGCGGGTCTTCGTAGCAAATTCAAGGGCTGGCTCACAACCGATGACGACTTCCCGAATGACGAACTTGACAGAGAAGAGACAAAGAAAACGCTCTATGAGCGCGGCGAGGCTCTTTATAACGAGAGAGAGCAGGAGCTCGGCGACGAAATAATGAGAAGCCTTGAAAGAATGGTACTTCTCAGAAACGTTGACTCCAAGTGGATGGATCACATCGACAACATGGACGAGCTGAGAAGAGGTATAGGTCTGAGAGCCTACGGTCAGCAAGACCCGATCGTTGCCTACCGTATGGAAAGCTACGATATGTTTGACGAAATGAGCGAATCCATAAGAGAAGAAACAGTCAGACAGATGCTCACCATTCGCATAAAAACAAAAGAAGAAACCGAAAGAAAGCAGACCGCTAAAATAACAAGCGAGTCCGGTGCTTCGGACGGAAGCGAAAAAGGCAGAACCGTCAGAAAGGGCAAAAAAGTAGGCCCTAACGACCCCTGCCCCTGCGGCAGCGGCAAAAAGTATAAAAAATGCTGCGGCGCTCCCGGTAAAAAGACAGACTGATTGAGCTGCCGATAAATTCGGCACAACCTTAAATTAAAAAGCTATGATTCGCAAACGGCGGCTAAAATATACCGAATGTGAATTATAGCTTTACTTCTTAATGACGCACGGTATTGTTCTTGACAATGTTTTTTTGCTTTGCTAAAATAAGACCTATCATAAAACAAAGGCGGTAATAAAAGTGAAAAAATTTATTTGCATCGTTCTTGCGCTCACGCTTGTTTTCGGCTCATCCCTTGCCATCGGGGCTTTTGCAAAAGAGGACGAAAAAGCAACGGGTTTTGCCGTAGCTTCGGATATTCACTATGTCACACCCACCAAAAATGCGGATTCCACACCTGCGGACGAGGGAATAGAAACCACCTTTAACTCGGAGGGCGATTCGCTTTATAATCAGAGCGGCTTTATCATTGACGAGTTTTTGCGGCAGTGCGCCGAAAACCCCGATTGCCGCTTTGTGCTGATAACGGGCGACCTCGCAACTCACGGCAGAGATTTTGCCTCAGAGCATGAGGCTCTTGCCGCAAAATTCAGAAAATTTGAAAACGAAACCGGCAAACAGGTCTATGTTATAAACGGCAATCACGACAATACCTCAAAGGGCGTTATAAGCCACAAGGAGTTTGTCTCGATTTATCACGAGTTCGGTTATGACGAGGCTCTTTCCACCGATGAGGGGACCTGCTCATACAGCGTCAATTTAGACGATGAGTACACCCTTGTCGCCTTTGATTCCTGCGACGAGAGATACAGAGTTGTACCCAACAACGACCTTTCGAGAATGAATTGGGCAGTTAAGCAAATCAGAAAAGCCAAATCAGAAGGCCGCAAGGTCATTATGATAATGCACCACAATCTTTTGGAGCATAACCCCTATCAAAAAATCACAGAGAAAAATTATGTTGTCGATACACCCTATTCGTTTGCGGGGCTGCTTGCCGACCTCGGCGTAAAGCTTGTTTTTACGGGTCATACACACAGAGAGAACGTCACGTCATACACAAGCTTTGCAGGCAACACGGTTTATGATTTTTCTATGCCGAGCCTCGGCAATTTTCCGGCTGAGTATAAATTTGTTAAAATAACCGATGAAGAAATAAATTACGAAACCAAAAAAATAGAGCATATTGACGCAGATAAGCTTTCCGAAGTCTGCAAGGGCTTCAGCGATGAGGATATTGCTCTTATGAAAAACGATTTTCAGCAGTACACATGGAATAAATCGTTTAAATATTATTCCGAAACACTCAGTGAAGATATTTCGCCCGAGCTTCTCGGCGTTGAGGAATCAAGCGCGCTTTACGGCAGGCTGAAGCTTGTCACGGACGGAATAAAAGAGATGTTCAACACGCCGATTTATGCCGAGGGCGGTATTCGTGATCAGGCGGCAGAGTACGGGCTTACCGTTCCGCAGAGCGATTATCAAACGCTTTGCGAGGCACTGACCACCGCCGTGCTCAGGTGCAAAATAGGCGAAAAGGTCTATTCGCAGGATTCGGACGACTTTAATCTGATTATAAAGCTCCTCGCTTTTTCTGTTCGCAAGTCTGCGGCAGACGCGGCGGACGAAGATATATTATCCGATGCCAACGCACTTTTGCAAAAGCTCGGCTACAACGGAACGGTTGCCGACAATATGCTCAAAAACTTCAGCGAAAAATACGGCTATGCAACACCGGAGGAAAAAGAAGCTCTCTCGGTTGCGTTTGCCATTTTCGGCGGATATTGCAGCGAAACAGACGGAGTGGATAACCGCAGCGGAACAATCCCCGGCTACGGAATAAAAGAGGGAACGCCGAATAAATTTGTTGTGATGTTTGAAAACACGGCGCACGAAATTATAAAAATAATCAAAAAGCTGCTCTCGGTTTTTGTTCCGATGCCCATAAAATAAATAAATTATATGCAGGTTACCCGTCAAACGCAAAAAGCTTTGGCGGGTAACCTTATTTTTGCTTGACTTTTATGGCAAAAGGTTTATAATAAAACTGTGGTTAGCTCTCACTAACTAAATGTGGGAGCATATTTTAAAGCTATGAGTTAGTCAAATCTAACTAAAGGAGTTGAGTTATATGCAAAAAATCACGCTTAAAATAGGCGGCATGGCGTGCGGAATGTGCGAGGCGCATATCAACGACGCCGTAAGAGAAAATTTCAAAGTCAAAAAGGTCACGTCGTCCCACGGCAAGGGGCTGACCGAGATAATATGCGAAAACGATATTGACGAGGAAAGCCTTAAATCCGTCATTCAAAAAACGGGCTACCGATTGATTGAGATAACCAAAGAGCCTTATGAGAAAAAGGGCTTTTCGCTGTTTCATAAAAAATAAGAGAGGTGCATTATGGAGATTGTAAAATTTGATAAAGTCAGCCGCATCTACACAAGCGGCGACCATGAGCTTCGCGCTCTTGACAATGTGGATATGACGTTGGACGAGGGCAAATTCGTTGTTATTCTCGGCCCCAGCGGTGCGGGCAAAAGCACTCTTTTGAATTTGCTCGGCGGGCTTGACAGTCCTACGGACGGAAAAATATTTGTTGAGGGCAAAGATATTTCAAAGCTCTCGGACGACGAGCTTGCGGACTACCGCGCGCAGACTGTTGGTTTTGTTTTTCAGTTTTATAACCTTGTGCCCACCCTCACGGTGCATGAGAATGTCGCGCTTGTAAAAGAAATTGTGCCAAACTCCTTTTCGGCAACAAAAATGATAGAAGAGGTCGGCCTTTCCGACCATTTAAAAAACTTTCCGGCAGAGCTCTCCGGCGGAGAGCAGCAGAGGGTTTCTATTGCGCGTGCGCTTGCAAAAAATCCTAAAATTCTGCTTTGCGACGAGCCGACGGGTGCGCTGGATTCCGAAACGGGCGTAATGGTTTTGAAACTGCTTCTTAAAATGGCGCGCGAATACGGCAAAACTATTGTTATTGTTACTCACAACCAAAACATTGCCAAAATGGCAGATGTTGTTTTGCGCGTTAAAAACGGAAAAATCATCGCAAAAGAAGAGCAGCCCGATCCCTTGAGCGCAGACGATATAGATTGGTAAAAGGGGTGAACATATGCTTTTTAAAAAATTATGGCGCACAATGGGGCTTTATAAAGCGCAGTTTATATCCATGATAATTATGATTGCCCTCGGCGTCGGGGTATTTGTCGGCTTCAACATGGAATGGATGACGATAGACAAAAACACCTCCTCTTTTTTTGAAGAAACAAATTTTGCGGATTACAGAATATACTCCGATGAGGGCTTCGGCAAGGATGACCTTGAAAAAATATGTGCCGTTAAGGGCGTTGACGGAGCGTCGCGTTTTCTCGATGTCAATACAGAGGTCAAGGGCGCAAACGGCAACAGCCTTGCCCTGAGCGTAACTGAAAACGAGAATGTCTCGGGCGTGTATTTTGTTGACGGCGAAGAATATGACCCGCAAAGCGAAAACGGCATATGGCTCAGCGACAGATACGCAAACGCGAACGACATATCTTTGGGCGATAAAATGACGCTTGTTTATAAAAACATTGAATTCGACGGTACGGTGAAAGGGCTTATAAAAGCAAGCGAGCATATGATTTGCGTGCGTGACGAGAGCCAGCTTATGCCGGACTACTCAACCTACGGCTATGCCTATATTTCACCGAAAATGTATGAAAAAACATTGGGCACGGCATATTATCCGCAGCTCAATGTCATAAGCAAAGAGGATAAAAAGGATTTTATGAAATCCGCAGAAAAGGCACTCGGCAGAACGACGCTTATTTTGACAAAGGACGAAAATATATCCTACTCCGGCTCAAAGGGTGAAATTCAAGAGGGGCAGACTATGGGCTCGGTTTTGCCCGTGCTGTTTTTGCTCATTGCCGTGCTGACCATGGTCACCACAATGCACCGCCTTGCGGCAAAAGAAAAAACGCAGATAGGCACCTTTAAGGCTCTCGGATTTAAAGATAAAAAAATAATCCGCCACTATTCCTCATATGCCTTTATAATAGGGCTTACGGGTACGGTTTTGGGTGTTGCAATCGGCTGTGCGCTTGCGTGGATGATTATGAATCCCTCGGGAACAATGGGCGCATATATGGATATGCCGAGCTGGAAATTGTATATGCCGTGGTACTGCTGCCTTATGCTTGCCGGCATAATCGCAATGCTGACGTTTATAGGCTTTCTCTCTGTCAGAAAAATGCTTAAAGGCACTGCCGCGGACGCACTGCGCCCCTATACCCCCAAAAAGGTTAAGCCGCTGCTGATAGAGAAAACGTCGCTTTTCCACAAGCTCTCCTTCGGCACAAGGTGGAATTTGCGTGATATAATGCGCCACAAATCCCGAACGGCAATGAGCCTTATTGGCATTTGGGGCTGCATGACGCTCATAGTCGGCTCAATGGGCATGAGAGACACAATGATGTCTTTTTTGAACACATACTATGACGAGGCAATGAATTATTCCTCGCGCATCTATATTGCCGAGAATGCTGACAGAGGTGAAAGAAACAGCCTCATAGATAAATACAGCGGTGACTGGAGCGCTTCGGTGAGCGTGCAGATAGAGGACGACAAAGCCGTTTCTCTCGATGTGTACAGCGTTAAAAACGGATTGCTCCGCTTCCCGGGGAAAGACGTTGACTTTTTGAATATAGGCGATGACGGCGCATATATCTGCCGCAGAATTGCCGATGAATACAATCTTTCGGTCGGCGATAAATTTCGCGTCAGCCCTTACGGCTCCGACAAGGAATATGAAATGACCGTCAGCGACATAGCGTACAGCGTATCGGAAAATATTGTCGTCAGCCCCGCCTACGCGCAAAAGGTCGGTATACCCTATACGGTCGATTCGGTCTATACAAAAACCGATAAGTCCGACATAGCGTTAAGCGACACAATAAAATCCGTGCAGTCAAAGCAGATGGTTATTGACTCGTTTGACTCCTTTATGGAGCTTATGAACACCATGATATTCGTTCTGGTTCTCGGGGCAATGCTTTTGGGAGTGGTTGTTCTCTACAACCTCGGCGTTATGAGCTACACCGAGCGATACCGCGAAATGGCAACGCTGAAGGTGGTCGGGTTTAAAGATAAAAAAATCGGCAGGCTTTTGATAACGCAAAACCTGTGGATGTCTGTAATCGGGGTTTTGATAGGGCTTCCGTCCGGCGTGTTTGTGCTAAGCTATCTTATGAAAGAGCTTGCGAGCGAATACGAGCTTAAAATTCATCTCGGCCCCGCAACCTACATAGCAGGCATTGCGCTGACCTTCGGCGTGTCAATGCTTGTGAGCGTGGCGGTTGCCAAAAAGAATAAAAAAATAGATATGGTTGAAGCACTCAAGAGCGCCGAATAAAAAGTAAAAGCTATAATTCACGTCGGTAAATTATACCTGTGAATTATAGCTTCTTTTTAGTTATGCGGTTATCAGTCGGCGATGATTTCACCCATCATGCCGGGTTTTGCAAACGCGGCGTTTGATTCGTCCGTATCAATGTGCATTGCAAGAGCGTATTTGGGGCTTACTCTTACAACGACGTCGCCGAAAACAAGGCTTCTGCCGTCCGAATCCACCTTAACGCTTACAATCTGCTTATCCTCAATGCCGTATTTTTTCGCATCCTCGGGCGTAGCATGGATGTGGCGCTTTGCAACGATAACGCCCTCGGCAACATCTATTTCACCTGCGGGGCCTACGATTTTGCAGGCGCCGCTGCCCTTTATGTCGCCGGATTCGCGGCAGGGAGCGTCAACGCCGATAGACCTTGCGTCGCTTGCGGAAAGCTCTATCTGTGTGTCGGGGCGAACAGGTCCGAGAATAGAAACCTTGGGGAACGAGCCCTTTGAGCCTATAACCTGAACTCTCTCTTCGCACGCAAACTGACCGGGCTGCGAAAGGTCCTTTTTCTTCGTCAGCTCATATCCTTTGCCGAAAAGCGTTTCAAGGTCCTTTTGCGACACATGGACGTGCCTTGCGGATGTTTCGATCAATACTTCTTTACTCAATTTTAAAAACCTCTTCTCTATTTAGACGGAGCAGCCTCCGTTCATTACCACTTAATGTCAAACTCCTGGATAATGCCGAAAGGAGCGGTAATGCCGCCGAAAGAGGAGACATGAAGCTTCCATACAAAGTCATATTTTGCATGAGTTACATGACCTGTTTTAGCGTCAATATCAGCAACTATCGTGCCGTTTGAGAAACCTATCGAAACATCTCCGAGCATCTTTTTAAATGCGCCTGCATTATCATAAATTGACTGAACTGAAACGATTGAAACCGCCTTTGCATGATGACCTACACCGTGAGCGGTGTTGCCTGTGAGTGCGTCGTCAAGAATTTTGATTGTGACGGTATATACGCCGTTCTTCTCGCTTATTTTAGCATCTTTAATATCGGCCGTTGTGAGCTTGCTCGACCATGACTCATTCTCAACGGGGAAAATCTTGTTTTTATCCGCCCTTGAGGTTGCGGTTACGCCGCTTTTTTCTTTGTTGACGCCCATGTTGGATTCAATAAGCTTATTTACGGTTCCTTTGAATGCACCGAGTGAGCCAAGCTCAACGCTTGCCGCCTGATAGTTCTTCTCGAGCGTTTGGGTTACCGATTTTGCGCTCGGCTTAACGTCGTTTATCGACTTGTTGAAATAATCGAGAATTTCCTGCTTTGATGCCGGAGCCTTGTTTGCGCCCACGGCATTGCCCTTATTTGTGTTTGCCGCCGTGCCGCTTGCGCTGCCGGTCTGCTGTGTGCCGCCGGTTGAATTCGCGGCGTCCGACGAATCGCCGGGCTGAGAGGGCTGCTCCTCTCCGCTGTCTGCGGGGGCTTCACTGCCGGAGGCATCGTCACCGGTATTGTCGCCCTGTGCGGGCAAAGCCGATTGCGCGTTTTTTGAGTATGACTCCGCAATCGAAAGGTTGGTATTCGAAAAAACACCCAGGCATTTGCCGAGTGTGACTGCAACGAGCGCAACGCAGCAAACAAGGGAGATACATTTAATCACGGTAGTTTTAATATCGCTTGAGGATTCCTGCGATTCATTTGTTTCTTGTTGAAGATTGTTTTTGTTTTCTTCCATAAGAAAGCCTCCTAAATTAAAACATTCAAACACATTATACGGCATTTTTCTCCGTTTTGCAACAGATTTCGGTTTAATTTATCTGTTGTTAAAAAATGTATATGATAAAAAGAATCAGTGCGGCATAAAAAAGTGCAAGAGCCATCAGCCATTTGTCGTGAAAAATGACCGAAATCGGGTCGCCGTCTGAATCGCCCTCAAGGGTCAGGCTGTATTTCATGCAGATTATGACAACAAGGGGAACAGTGAAAATAATTTTGTCCGAATACATTGCCACCGTGCCGGAATCCACGCACCACAGCGAATAAAAAACTATACCCAACCCCAGTGTCATATACATATTTTTATCAAGAAAGCTGCGGTTGTAAAATTTTAAAACCTTTCTGGTTGTGCCGCCGCTGCCGCCAAGCTCTCCTCTGCGCTTGCCGAGTCCCATATAAAAAGAAAACGCCATCACCGTGAGATAAAGCCAGTTCGACACGGGAATATCGGTTATCGCCGAGCCGTAAATAAGCCTTATCAGATAGCCGGAAACAAGAATGAGTATATCTGCAAGCACAACGTTTTTAAGACCCAGGCTGTACCCAAGATTGAGCGCGATATATCCCACAGTCAAAACCCAAGCGAGGATGTTTGTTTTGCACACAAACCAATTTATTGCCATGGCACAGGCAAAAAGCAAAACGGCAAAAACGATTGCTGACGGTTTTCTTATTTTTCCGCTTGCGATAGGTCTGTTGCATTTCGTGGGATGCTTGCGGTCGTTCTCTGCATCGCAGATGTCGTTTATGATATAAACAACCGAGCTTATAAGGCAAAAAACACAAAATCCGCCTATGACGCTCAAAAGCTTTTGAATGTTGGTTATACTGCCGTTAAAAAAGATGGGCAAAAAAAGTATAAGGTTTTTTATGTAGTGCTTCGGGCGCATGAGCTTGATATAATTTTTCATTTCTTTACCCTCCTGCGATGAATTTTTACGCATATGCACTGCACCGTCAGTGCCGCCGCCATTATCAAAATCGGCAGCATGGGCAAATGGTAGCGCGGACCGCCGACAACCAGCATTGTTGTGCCCACAACCCCTGCCGAGGTGAATATAAACGGCATAAACGCCGCCGCTCTGCGCTTAACAAGCAAAATAATTATTGCCGCAAAGCCAAGGCAGAGCGTGAGAAGATAAAAAGCCTCTGTGTAAATGCTCGCAATGTCTGCAAGGCTCAGCGGTTCTGCGCTTTTGTGAAGCGCCTTGTTTATTATGTCTTTATAAAACGCCGTACCCATGGTCTTAACGTCCTTGCCGTAAAAGGCAGAGCAGGCATAAGTATCCGAATACATTGTGACAAAAAACTTCTTCGGCATTAGCGCAAGGTATTTGCCGGGATTTTTCTTTATCCAATCCACCGCCTGCTTTTTATAAAAACCGCCGATTTCTTCATAGGTCATCTCGGCCTTTTCCTCCGGCGCAATATAGCCCGAATTGCCCTCTTCAAAAACGGAGTATTCCGATGTTCCGTCCGCACCGTCAAACGCGCCCATTATGAGGTTGTAGCTGCCTGTTGTAGATTGATACTCAAACCGACCGAACGAAATATATGTGAGCGTGCCTATGGTGCAAACCGCCAAAACAAAGCTCAAAACAAATGCCGCTGCGCGTTTTAAAGGCACGCGGTTGTTTATCAAAACCCATATACCGCCGGCAAAAAAGACTATCGCGAGCGGTCTTACCCAGCCTGCAAAGGCAAGAAGCACACCGGATAATATAAAATTTATTCCCTTTTTGTTATAGAGCAGCGCAAACGCCGCAAATGCCGCCGCGGTGAATAAAAGATCGGTGTGAACAAAAGTAACTTCCGCCCAAAATGACGCACTGAGCGAAAAAATAATTATAAAGTAATACACCGTCTGCGAGCCGGGCAGGAGCTTTTTTAAAATATAACAACACGAAAAAAGTATGACGTAAACGCTGATAAAATTAAGCGCATAAACAGGAGCTATGCTCCCCGTCAGCTTTAAAAAGAGTATGAGTATATTAACAAGACCGTTGCCGAAAAGGTAGGTGTCGTGAATATTAAGCTTTGACGGATACCACACTCCGTTTTCGTATGCGTTTTTTGCAAGGTCAACATACTGCTTTGCGTCCGACGTTGGCTCGGAAATGTGAGTGAAGAGCAAAAAAAGCTGAATACAAGCCATAACCGCAACGCATATTGCGCTGATTATTTTAAGAACCTTGTTATATTTTTGCGAATCTATATTCAGCACGTCAAGCCCTCTTGCCGCGCGCACGTCAAAAATCTGACGAAAAAACATAAAGCCACCCCGCAGAAAAAATATATCATTTTAAAGTATATCATAACAAAAAAACACTGTCAAACAGTGCCCGCAAAAAGCAAAAGCGGCGCGTCATATCATTTTTTATATGCGAATATATCGTTATACATATAATATATCAGATATTCTATTGATTTTTTCGACAGCGTATGATATAATTTTTTGGTATTGAAATTGATATTTATTTAACAATTTTGGTGGCTACATTTTTGAAGGAGGAGAAAACTTAAATGCTCAAAAAAATCAGCAAAATCCCTTTCAGGGGCACTCCCGAGCAAGAGGCACAGCTCAGAGCTGTCATAGAAGAGTGTAAGGACGACAAAAGCCTTCTTATGCACGTTATGCAGCAGGCTCAGGGAATCTACGGATATCTTCCGATCGAGGTTCAAAAGATAATCGCGGACGGCATGGGCGTTCCGGTAGAAAAGGTCTACGGCGTTTCTACTTTCTACGCACAGTTTGCGCTCTCACCCAAGGGCGAATACAACATATCCGTATGCCTCGGAACAGCTTGCTACGTTAAGGGCGCGCAGAGCCTGCTTGATAAAATCACCGAGATTCTCGGCGTAGGCGCAGGCGAATGCTCCGACGACGGCAGATTTTCTATCGAGGCGTGCCGCTGCATAGGCGCTTGCGGTCTTGCTCCCGTTCTTACCGTCAACGACGAAGTTTACGGCAAGCTCACGGCAGACGACATTAGCGGTATCCTTGCAAAATACACAGCATAAATATGCGAGAGCTTTCGTTAAATATTCTTGACGTTGCTCAAAACTCAATCTCCGCCGGTGCGTCTTTGGTTGAGATAAATGTTATCGAACAGGATTTTGACAGCACTTTGACCGTTGAAATAAAAGACAACGGCTGCGGTATGGACGGCGAAACACTCAAAAAAGTGCAGGATCCGTTTTATACGACCCGAACGACAAGAAAAGTCGGCATGGGCATACCGCTTTTTAAAATGGCGGCGGAAATGACGGGCGGCAGCTTTGAAATAAGCTCCGAGGTCGGCAAAGGCACCCTTGTCAAGGCAGTCTTTAAGACCGACAATATCGACTTTACCCCTTTGGGCGACGTTGATTTTACAATAGTCACGCTTGTTACCATGAACACGGCAATAGATTTTATCTATCGCTTCAAAAAGAACGAAAAGGAGTTCGTTCTGTCTACACGGCAGTTAAAAGAAATACTCGGCGGCGTTCCGCTGAGCGAGCCGGAGGTCACGGTGTGGCTTAAAGATTATTTGAAGGAACAGACACAAATTATCCGCGGAGGTGTTATTTAAGTGAAAACACTTGAAGAATTGATGGCAATTAAAGCAAGAGCCGAGAAGCAGATGAATGTCAGAGAAGAAGAGGGCGCAGGCATACGCATTGTTGTAGGCATGGCAACCTGCGGTATCGCCGCAGGCGCAAGACCCGTTCTCGGCGGCTTTGTTGAAGAAGTGGCAAAAAGAGGACTTAAAAACGTATCTGTCAACCAGACAGGCTGCATCGGCATGTGCCAGTATGAGCCGATAGTTGAAGTTTTTGAAGAAGGCAAAGAAAAAGTAACATATATAAAGATGACTCCCGAAAAAGTGGCGCGTGTTGTTGCCGACCACATTGTAAACGGCAACCCCGTTGTTGATTACACGGTAGCATCACTTGACAAATAAGGAGGATAAGCAAATATGTATCGTTCCCACGTTCTTGTCTGCGGCGGTACCGGCTGCACTTCCTCTAACAGTGCGGCTATCATCGAAGCTCTTGAAAAAGAGATCGAGGCAAAGGGACTCAAAGATGAAGTAAAGGTTATCAAAACAGGCTGTTTCGGCCTTTGCGCGCTCGGCCCGGTTATGGTTGTTTACCCCGAGGGCAGCTTTTACAGCGAGGTTAAGGTCGAGAACATTCCCGAAATAGTTGAAGAGCATCTTCTCAAGGGCAGAATTGTTAAGCACCTGCTTTATGATGAGACGGTTCAGACCGAAAGCATCAAATCAATTAACGAAACCAATTTCTATAAAAAACAAAAGAGAGTTGCTCTTCGCAACTGCGGCGTTATCGACCCCGAGAATATCGAAGAGTACATAGCTATGGACGGTTACCAGGCTCTCGCAAAAGCTCTTACAGAGATGACTCCGGAGGACGTTATAAACGTTGTTAAAGAGTCGGGGCTCAGAGGGCGCGGCGGCGGCGGATTCCCCACAGGTCTTAAATGGAGCTTCACCGCCAAAAACGAAGCCGACCAAAAATATGTTGTCTGCAACGCCGACGAGGGCGACCCCGGCGCGTTTATGGATCGCTCCGTTCTTGAGGGCGACCCCCACTGCGTTATTGAGGCAATGACAATCTGCGGCTATGCAACGGGTGCGACAGAGGGCTATATTTACGTCCGCGCAGAGTACCCGATAGCTGTTCACAGACTTGAGATTGCCATTAAGCAAGCAAGAGAATACGGCCTTTTGGGCAAAGATATATTCGGCTCGGGCTTTGATTTTGACCTTCATATCCGTCTCGGTGCAGGCGCATTCGTCTGCGGCGAAGAAACCGCGCTTATGACCTCTATCGAGGGCAACCGCGGCGAACCGAGACCCAGACCCCCCTACCCGGCGGTCAAGGGACTTTTTGCAAAGCCCACAACAGAAAACAACGTTGAAACCTTTGCAAACATTCCGCAGATTATTCTTCACGGTGCAGAGTATTTCAACTGCATGGGCACAGAAAAATCAAAGGGCACAAAGGTATTTGCGCTCGGCGGCAAAATCTGCAACACGGGTCTTGTTGAAATCCCCATGGGCACAACCCTTCGTGAAATCATAGAGGACATCGGCGGCGGTATTCCGAACGGCAAAAAGTTCAAAGCCGCACAGACGGGCGGCCCCTCCGGCGGATGTATCCCGGCCTCTTTAATAGACACCGAAATCGACTATGACAACCTCACCGCAATCGGCTGCATGATAGGCTCCGGCGGACTTATCGTTATGGATGAGGACAGCTGCATGGTTGACATTGCAAAGTTCTTCCTCGATTTCACGGTTGACGAATCCTGCGGCAAATGTACTCCCTGCCGTATCGGCACAAAGAGAATGATGGAAATTCTCGAAAAAATCACAAGCGGCAAAGGTACGCTTGAGGATATAGACGAGCTCGAAAGCCTTGCTTCTTATATCAAAGACAATTCGCTTTGCGGCCTCGGTCAAACAGCCCCCAACCCCGTTTTGGCAACGCTTCGCTTCTTCCGTGATGAATACATAGCTCACGTTGTTGACAAAAAGTGCCCCGCCGGCGTATGCAAGGCTCTGTTGAGCATTGTTATAGATCAGGATAAGTGCCGCGGCTGTACTCTTTGTGCAAGAAAATGCCCCGTCGGCGCAATCAGCGGAACAGTTAAAAATCCGCACTCTATCGACCCGGCAAAATGTATCAAGTGCGGCGTATGTATGGATAGCTGTAAGTTCGGCGCCATCTCAAAAAGATAATTAAAGGAGCGTGTCAGTAATGGAAATGGTAAATATTAAAATCAACGGCATGCCCTTGAGCGTGCCCGGCGGAATTTCTATCCTCGAAGCCGCAAGATATGCCGGCATAGATATTCCCACTCTTTGCTATATGAAAGAGATAAACGAAATCGGCGCCTGCCGTATCTGCATGGTTGAGGTCAAGGGTGCAAGAACTCTTGTTTCTGCCTGCGTTTTCCCCGTCAACGAGGGAATGGAAATTTTCACAAACTCCGAGAGAGTAAGAAATTCAAGAAAAATAACTCTTGAGCTCATTCTTTCAACACATAACCGCTCCTGCCTCTCATGCGTAAGAAGCGGAAACTGCGAGCTTCAGTCGCTCTGCCTTGAATACGGCGTTGAGAGACCCGACCGCTATGACGGTGCAAAACCCGTATATGCGATTGACGACTCTATGCCCCACATGGTAAGAGATAACAACAAATGCGTTCTCTGCCGCCGCTGTGTTGCCGCCTGTGCAAACCAGGCAGTGTCTGTTATCGGCGCAAACGCAAGAGGATTTGACACTCATATCAGCTCGGCTTTTGAGCTTGACCTTGACAGCTACTCATGTATCGCCTGCGGTCAGTGCATAGTCAACTGCCCCACCGGCGCACTTTATGAGAAGGACGACACAGACAAGGTTCTTGCCGCTATCAACGACCCCGATAAATTCGTTGTTGTTCAGACCGCTCCGGCAGTCCGTGCGGCGCTCGGCGAAGAGTTCGGTTATGAAATCGGCACAGACGTTGAGGGCAAAATGGTTGCCGCTCTTCGCAGACTCGGCTTTGATAAGGTGTTTGACACAAACTTCTCTGCCGACCTCACTATTATGGAAGAATCCCATGAGCTTGTAGAGAGAGTTAAAAACGGCGGAGTATTGCCGATGATAACCTCTTGCTCACCCGGATGGATTAAATATTGCGAGCACTATTATCCCGATGAGCTCGATCACCTTTCAACCTGCAAATCACCCCAGCAGATGTTCGGCGCAACCATAAAAACATGGTATGCACAGAACATGGGCATTGACCCGGCAGACATTGTCAGCGTCAGCGTAATGCCCTGCACAGCCAAGAAATTTGAGGTTGGCAGAGACGACCAGGACGCTGCCGGCTTTGCGGACGTTGATATTTCAATCACAACACGCGAGCTTGCAAGAATGATCTCCGGCGCAGGCATCAACTTTAAACTTCTCCCCGACGAGCAGTATGACAATCCCCTCGGCGAGGGCACGGGTGCGGCCGTTATATTCGGCGCAACCGGCGGAGTTATGGAAGCCGCACTTCGTACAGCGGTCAAAACCCTCACAGGCGAAGACCCGGCAGACCCCGAATTCACAGAGGTTCGCGGTATGGACGGCGTTAAAGAAGCAACATACAGCGTCGGCGGTCTTGACATCAAGGTTTGCATCGCAAGCGGAACAAAGAACGCCAAAACCGTTATGGATAAAGTCGCTTCGGGTGAATGTGACTATACCTTCATCGAAATTATGGGCTGCCCCGGCGGCTGCATAAACGGCGGCGGACAGCCGATTCAGCCCGCTTCTGTGAGAAACTTTGTTGACGTCAAGAGCCTTCGCGCATCCGTTCTTTATAAGAGCGACGCGGCAAAAGAGGTTCGCTTCTCCCACGAGAACAGCGCAGTTAAGAGAGTTTATGACGAATTTTTCGGCGAGCCCGGCAGTCACAAGGCACATGAAGTTCTTCACACTTCATATGTTAAGAGAGGACTTTATAACGAGCAGTAAGCTTAAAATCTAACAAAATCCGAGGTTCGGTTCAGAGCCTCGGATTTTTACGTTATCTGTTGTTTGTCATAAAACATCTGCACAGCCGTCACAGTCTCGGCGCATATTATCCCGAGCATGAGATATAAACAGATATGGGCATATTTTTTTGAGAAAAGGGCATAAATATTGAAATGTAAGGTGAGCTTATGACAAAATTAGATTTATATTTGATGACAAATCATGACTGAGTTTGACGAAAGCGGCAATGCTCACTTGACGTCAAAAGCAACACCTGAAGCTATTGAGAGTTTTAAAAAGTATAAACAACAGCTTATTGATAAAAATGATTCTATATAAAATCAAGCAGTGCCGAAAGGGTGATTTTTAAACGGCAAACATTACACGGAATAAACAAAAGCTATAATTCACACTTCTCTTACTGTTTGTGAATTATAGCTTTTTTAGCAAATTTATTTGAGCATTTCGGTCAATTTTTCTGCGGCGGCGTTTATTTCGTCGCACTCGGCAAGCTCAACCGCACCCTTGTCAACAAGCTCTGCGTTTTTGCTCTTAATCGGCAGCTTTGCGAGCACGGGGATATTCATAGAAGCCGCGACCTCGTCAATTTTGCTCTCGCCGAATACCGATATTTTTTTACCGCAATCGGGGCACTCAAGATAGCTCATGTTTTCAATAATTCCGAGTACCGGAACATTCATCATCTGAGCCATGTTGTATGCCTTTTTGACTATCATTGTTACAAGGTCCTGCGGAGTTGTGACAACAATAATTCCGTCCAGCGGTATGGACTGAAAAACGGTAAGCGGAACGTCGCCTGTTCCGGGGGGCATATCTATAAACATATAGTCAACGTCGCCCCAAAAAACCTCCGTCCAAAACTGCTGAATAACGCCCGATATTACGGGGCCGCGCCAAATAACCGGCGACTCCTCGGAATCAAGCAAAAGATTTATAGACATTATTTCTATACCCGTTTTGCTTTTTGCGGGCAAAAGACCCATTTCGTTTTGCATTGCCGGGCCTTTTATGCCAAAAGCTTTAGGTATCGACGGCCCTGTTACATCAGCATCCATAACGGCGCAGGCGTTGCCTCTGACCTGCATTGCCGTTGCAAGCATTGAGGTTACGAGGGACTTTCCCACTCCGCCTTTACCGCTGACAATTCCTATGACCTTTTTTACGCTGCTATACTCATTGCAGGCTATGTGCATATCCTGCTCGCCGCTGTTGCAGCTTGATGAGCAATCGGAGCAATTTCCGCTGCATCCCATTCAAAGCATCTCCCTTAAAATTGTTTTTTCCAAAGCCCTTGCGCTGTCCTCCACAATTTTAGCGCACGGGCGTTTTTTATAATACTGCTGTGTTCTCTCCTCCGGCTGTGAGCTGCTGTCGGCTCCCGTGCCCAAAAGCAGTTCGCGGCACACGATTGACGGATTTGTCTTTTTAAACTCGTCGGTGAATTCCCTCACCTTTTCGTAGCAGAGCTTTTTGCCGTCTCTGTCCGCACCGTCCGTCGCGCCGTATTTAAGCCCGATTACCATTACCGCTCCGGATACGGCTCCGCAAAGCTCCCTTTGTCTGCCGCACCCGCCGCCGAGACCTGCCGAGAGTTTGAGCGCGGTTTTTTCGTCAATACCGAAAAGGTCGGCATAAGAGGCAAAAACAGACTGAGAGCAGTTGTAGCCCTCGTGAAACAGCCGAACGGCTTTGTCAGTTCTCTCGCTCATTATAAACCCTCCTTTTGCAGTATTATTATTCTATCACAACAAAAATAAAATTCAAGTGCTATTAAATTTGTGAAGCGGCAAACCGAAAAAATGTGCGTCTGCCATATTGAGATTTTTCCAAAATCAGGATATAATAACCTCACGAAACGCTTGCAAAATCAAAGATTTTGACCGTTTCGGAGAACATTGAATGACTAAATTGCGGCTGTTGCCGCCGTCACTTCGTTCCGCTTGTGCTGCCGCACAAGTAATTTATGATATAATAACCTCACGAAACGCTTGCAAAATCAAAGATTTTGACCGTTTCGGAGAACATTGAATGACTAAATTGCGGCTGTTGCCGCCGTCACTTCGTTCCGCTTGTGCTGCCGCACAAGTAATTTATGATATAATATGATTAAAATTTGCAAAGGAGATAACATTATGCCGCTTCAGATAGTAAGAAACGATATAACAAAAATGCATTGTGACGCCATAGTGAACGCCGCAAACAAAACCCTGCTCGGCGGAGGAGGGGTTGACGGCGCAATTCACCGTGCCGCAGGCAGAGGACTTTATGCCGAATGTCTGAAACTCGGCGGCTGCCAAAGCGGCAAAGCTAAAATAACAAAAGGATATAATCTTCCGTGCAAATACGTTATTCACACTGTGGGACCGATTTGGAACGGCGGCAGTCACGGCGAAAAAGAATTGCTCGAATCCTGCTACCGTGAATCGCTCGCTCTCGCAGAAAAATATAAGTGCGAAACCGTTGCTTTTCCGCTTATCTCTTCGGGAGCTTACGGCTACCCCAAAGAAGACGCGCTTCAGGTTGCCGTGAGTGAAATAAGCAGTTTTTTGCTAAAGCATGATATGCTGATTTATATTGTCGTTTATGACAAAAGCAGCTTCGCCGTGAGCCAAAAGCTGATTAAAGGCGTTGCGGAATATGTTGACGAAAACTATGTCGAAACGCATTTCTGTGCCCGCAGCATAGAACCGGATGCCATGCCGCATGCGGTCATGTACACCGCAGCCATGCCGAAAGCGAGCCTTAACGACGCGGTAAAAAACCTTGACGAGAGCTTTTCTCAAACTCTGCTCAGAAAAATTGACGAAAAGGGCTTGACCGACGCGCAGGTTTATAAAAAAGCAAACATAGACCGCAAGCTTTTTTCAAAAATCCGCTCCGGTAAAAATTACAAAACCAGCAAGCCCACGGCAATCGCCCTTGCCATCGCCCTCGAATTAAGCCTTGACGAGACAAAAGATTTGCTTATGAAAGCAGGCTTTGCCCTCTCGCACAGCAACAAATTTGACGTGATTATAGAGTACTTTATAAAAGAAAAAAATTATAATATTTTTGAAATAAACGAAGCTCTTTTTGCCTTTGACCAGCAGCTTCTCGGCGTTTGATTTGTCGCCCCATGCACAATATAAAAACTTTAAAAAATCAGGAGTTGCAGCAAAATGAACAATGCACTTATCAACTGTTTTAACGACACATTAAATCTTTGCAAAAACAATGAATTGAAAGCTTTAACTGAAAAATCCAGAAATTCCACAAAAGTTTATTTTGAAAATTTTACAGCTGAGCAGATTAAAAAAGGTGAAACAGCTGAAATTTCAGTCGAAGACACGACAACATTTTCTGCCGCAGCGCAGTATCATCATCTTGGTAAAGTAGCTGTTTTAAACTTTGCAAATCCCGAAGTGCCGGGAGGCGGAGTAAAAAACGGGGCAACAGCGCAGGAAGAGTGTTTGTGCAGATGCAGTAATCTTTATCCATGCCTTACATCACAGGTTGCAGCAGAAAATTTTTATAAATATCATTATATGTTTGGACGATTCTTTTATTCAGACCGTGTCATATATACAAAAAATGTTACCGTCTTCAAAAGCGAAGATTTAAAACTGCTGGATCGCAACCAATGGTTTAATGTTGATGTTTTAACCTGCGCCGCGCCGCTCCTTGTCAAAATTAAAACATATATAAGTAAAACCGCGCTTTGCAACTTTTTTAAATCTAGAATAAAAAATATATTTAATGTTGCATTAGAAAATAATATCGATGTTTTAATACTCGGTGCATTCAGTTGCGGAGCTTTTAAAAATCCTCCGGATGTTGTTGCAAAAGCATTCAAGGAGGTTATTTTTGAAAACGGCTACAACAACTGCTTTAAAAAAATAATATTTGCAATAAAAAATTCAAACAATAATGATCCCTATGATCCGTGTCCAAACCTTATGGAGTTTGAGCGTGCTTTTTATGGAGTGTCTGTTGAAGCAAACAAATTACGCATTAATGACGGTTATAGCTTAGAGTTCATAAAGCTTCCATCGGGTAAAATAATAAAAAGTCCTGAAAAATGTCAGTATTTCGAATGGCAAAACAGTGATAAGTTTAACGGCAAGTTGATTTCAATATTGGGAGATTCCATAAGCACCCTTGACGGCTACAACCCGGATGGGTACAACCTATTTTTTACCGGAAAAGTCTGTCAAGAAAGCGGTGTTGCAAACATGGCAGATACATGGTGGGGACAAGTTATAGAATATTTAGGTGCAGAACTTCTGGTGAACAATTCATGGTCCGGAAGTCGTGTAACAAAACTCCTCAAGAGCGATACACTGTTTCCGTCGGGCTGCAGTGATGAAAGAACAGGTAATCTTCATGCAGCCGACACACTGCCGGATATTATCATCATCTATCTTGGCTTAAATGATTGGGCAAACGGTGTTACACCCCACAATACAAATCTTGAAAATAATTGCAGCCCCAAGTGGGATGAATTTCAGTTTTCTTATAACGCCATGATTGAAAAAATAAAGCACAACTATCCCAAAGCAGAAATATGGTGTTGCACGCTCTGTTCATCGTTTATGTCTTTAAATCCGTACTTTTCATTTCCGGAAAAATTTTGTGGTATACATATAGAAAAATATAATGATATTATAAGACTGACATCTCAAAATCAAAATTGCAAACTTATTGACTTATACAGTTATAACATCCACTATGACTCTATTGACGGTATTCACCCAAATAAAGCAGGCATGTGCACTTTAGCATTGCTGATCCTTCGAGAAACTCTTGATTGCGCAGGTGCCCGGTTTCTTGACTGCGAAAAAGAACATGAATATATTATTAATAGCAAAAGAAATTTTGTTTGCAAAAAATGCGGCAAAACAATTTCCTCTTATAACTATTACAAATATAATTTTCCTGCATTAAGAGACGAATACATAAACAGAAACAAAGCCAAAACAGCCGAGCTTTTTCCCGGAGTTCTAAAATTGACAAATTTAAATTCAAATGAAAAAAACGAATTTGTCGCCAATTCAATATCATTAAGAATAAGAAATAATTGTGCTGTCTTTTTTATACTGTTGATAGCTCAGTTGCTTCATATGCAGATTTTTTGTACGAAAACAAAATCTGGTATTTAAGAGATAATAATTCACAAAACGGCACGTGGCTTAACGGCGAAAGAATTTTGCCAAACAAAAAATATGAACTTTGCTCCGGTGATGAAATTGATTTTGCCGGTAAAGAAATTTTTGCTTTTTATAAAAAATAACATTTGTCGCCCCGTGCGCGACACATTGCGTTCTCAAAGCTTTTATAATGTGATTGTAAGGTTCAAACTTGCAATCACATTATTTTTTTCAGGAGGATATCACCATGAAGAAAAACAAAAACAACATCACGGAGCTTGTATTTATTTTAGACCGCAGCGGCTCAATGTCCGGGCTTGAAAGCGACACCGTCGGCGGATTTAACTCTATGATTAAAAAGCAGAAAAAAGAAAGCGGAGAATGTTATGTCTCGACCGTTTTGTTTGATAACGTGAGCGAGGTTCTGCACGACAGAGTGAAGCTCTCTGACGTGCCGAAAATGACCGAAAAAGATTATTTCACACGCGGCGCGACCGCCCTCATAGACGCAATAGGCGGTGCAATCCATCACATTGCAAACATTCATAAGTATGCAAGAAAAGAGGATGTGCCGGAGCACACTATGTTTGTAATAGTAACGGACGGATATGAAAACGCAAGCTGCATTTACAGCAGCGATAAGGTCAAAAAGATGATTGAACTCGAAAAAGAGAAATACGGCTGGGAATTTCTTTTTATCGGCGCGAATATCGACGCGGTTGAAACCGCAAAGCATTTCGGTATAAACGCCGACAGGGCTGTCAATTACCATGCCGATTGCAAGGGCACAGAAGTTCTTTACGAAGCCGTTTCCAAAACGGTCAGCGCCTACCGCTGTGCCGCGCCGCTTTCTGCAAACTGGAGCAAGAAAATTTCAGACGATTTTAAGAACAGAAAAAAATAAACGCGCCTACTTTTATTTTTGCCGAGTTTATAGTATAATAATTTTGTATACGTACACCCAAGCGTATAAAAATATTATCCGAAGGGGAAAAACTTATGGCAAAAAATATACTTGTCACCGGAGGCGCCGGTTTTATAGGCAGTAATTTTATATACTATATGCAAAGAAAGCACCCCGATTACAGGCTCGTGTGCCTTGACGCACTCACTTATGCCGGCAATCTTTACACGCTTGACAAGGCGAGGGGCGACAGCTTCCGCTTTGTTCTCGGCGACATAACCGACAGAAAAACCGTCAACGCTCTTTTTGAAGAAGAGAAGTTTGACGCAGTTGTCAACTTTGCCGCAGAGAGCCATGTTGACCGCTCAATAGAAAACCCGGAGATTTTCTTAAAAACCAACATTCTCGGCACACAGGCACTGCTTGACGCATGCAACAAATACTCGGTTCCGCGTTATCATCAGGTATCTACAGACGAGGTCTACGGCGATTTGCCGCTTGACAGACCCGACCTGTTTTTCACAGAGAGCACGCCGATTCACACCTCTTCGCCGTATTCCGCGAGCAAGGCGTCTGCCGACCTTTTGGTTATGGCTTATCACCGCACCTTCGGCACACCGGTCACAATTTCGCGTTGCTCCAATAACTACGGCCCTTATCAGTTCCCCGAAAAGCTTATCCCTTTGATGATTGCAAACGCGCTTGCCGACAAGCCTCTGCCCGTTTACGGCGAGGGGCTGAATGTTAGAGACTGGCTCTATGTTGACGACCACTGCAAGGCGATAGATTTAATTCTTGAAAACGGCAAAATCGGCGAGGTCTACAACGTCGGCGGTCACAACGAAAAGGCAAATATAGACGTTGTTAAAACCATTATAAAGGCCGTCGGCAAGGACGAGAGCCTCATAACCTATGTCAAAGACAGACCCGGTCACGATATGCGCTATGCAATCGACCCGTCCAAAATCAAAAAAGAGCTCGGCTGGTTCCCCGAGACTCCGTTTGAAGAGGGTATTCAAAAAACCATCACCTGGTATCTTGACAACAAGGAATGGTGGCAAAAAATACTCAGCGGAGAATATAAAAATTACAGGAGGTTTGAATGATGAAAAAAGCTGCACTTATTGTTCTTTCTGTTTTAATGATAACCTCTTTTGCCGCCTGCCGCAAAAGCGGCGACCTCGGCGAGCAGACAAAAGTCAATGACTCGGGAGTTGTGGAATACAACACCGTCGGCACCTTCGATTACAGTGAATTTGCAAAAGAGCATGAAAAAAATTCAACCAAAGAAGGCTTTGTGAACGCAAAGGAATCCGCCTGCCGAGACAAGGGAACGGCAAAAGCCCTTGCAGAAAAAGAGCTTGCGGACGATTTCACATACGACACCGTTAAAATCGCATATGACCGCACCGAAGGAATATGGAAAGTCGAATTTTCGCAAAATGCCCAAGGCACAGGCAAATTAAGCGTGTGCATAGAGGATTCGGGCATCACAAAGCTTATTGTTAAGGAGTGACGGCATGAAAGCAATCGTATCGGTTATGGGCAAGGACCGCGTAGGCATTATAGCCGAGGTCTGCACGCTGCTCGCTGAAATGAATGTGAATATAAACGACATAAACCAAACTGTTATGCAAAACGACTTTTTCACGATGGTCATGCTCACAGATACAGGCAAAAGCCCCTTGAGCTTTGCCGAAATCAGTGAAAAGCTGAGCCTGAAGGGTGAAGAAATGGGTCTTGCAATCAAAATTCAGCTTGAAGATATTTTCAACGCGATGCACAAAATCTGAGAGGGGTATTGCTTTGATAAATATATCAGATATTTTACAGACCAATGAAATGATAGACAGGCAGCATCTTGACATCAGAACTGTCACAATGGGCATATCTCTCAGAGACTGCTGTGACCCCGACATAGATAAATGCTGTGAAAAAATATATAACAAAATAGTGTCCTCTGCCAAAAATCTTGTGCCCGTGGCAGAGCAGATAGAGCTTGAGCTTGGTATACCGATAGTGAACAAGAGAATTTCGGTAACTCCGATATCAATTATTGCCGAGAGCTGTGAGAGTGATGATTATGTTCCCATTGCCAAAACGCTTGACAAGGCGGCAAAAAAATGCGGAGTAAATTTCATCGGCGGATTTTCGGCTCTTGTGCATAAGGGATACACCGAGGGTGATAAAAACCTTATAAAATCTCTGCCCCGAGCACTTGCCGAAACCGAAAGGGTCTGTGCAAGCGTAAATGTTGCCACAACCAAAGCCGGCATAAACATGGATGCCGTGGCTCAAATGGGCAGGGTTATAAAAGATGCCGCCGAGCTTACAAAAGATACTGACGGGCTCGGCTGTGCAAAGCTTGTTGTTTTTGCAAATGCGGTTGAGGACAATCCTTTTATGGCAGGTGCTTTTCACGGCATAGGCGAAGCGGAGCGCGTTATCAACGTAGGCGTTTCGGGTCCGGGTGTTGTGTATCACGCACTGCAAAGCGTAAAGGGAGAAAGCTTTGACGTTGTTGCCGAAACCATCAAAAAAACCGCATTCAGAATAACAAGAATGGGTCAGCTTGTGGCGCAGGAGGCTTCAAAGCGTCTCGGTGCAGAATTCGGCATAGTTGACCTCTCGCTCGCACCCACCCCCGCAAAGGGCGACAGCGTTGCGAGAATACTCGAAGAAATGGGGCTTGAGCACTGCGGAACCCACGGCACCACCGCCGCCCTCGCCCTTTTGAACGACGCAGTTAAAAAGGGCGGCGTAATGGCCTCCTCACACGTCGGAGGGCTCAGCGGAGCGTTCATCCCCGTATCCGAAGACGAGGGCATGATAGAGGCCGTTAAAGTCGGTTCGCTCTGCCTTGAAAAATTAGAGGCAATGACCTGCGTTTGCTCCGTAGGTCTTGATATGATAGCCGTACCGGGCGACACGGACGCGGCGACTATTTCGGCAATAATTGCAGACGAAGCGGCAATAGGCGTTGTCAATTCAAAAACAACAGCTGTCAGAATAATCCCCGCCGCAGGCAAAAAAGAGGGCGACGAGGTCGAATACGGCGGACTTTTGGGTATGGCTCCCGTTATGCCCGTTAAAAAATTCTCAAGTGAAAAATTTATCGCTCGCGGCGGCAGAATCCCCGCGCCGATGCAAAGTTTAAAAAACTGAGGTGTAAAATATGTCGTTTGACCTTTTATCTTTAATCCCGTTTTTTGTTGTTGTCGCAATAATGTTGGTTAACGCCACAATATCAACGGTGATATGCATTCTTGTTTATAAAGACGCACAAAAGCGTGATATGAACCCGGTGCTATGGTCTTTGATTGCAACTTTGGTGCCGTCGCTGATAGGTCTTATAATTTATTTGGTCGTCAGAAGCGACAAAAAGAAAATACTTTTATGCCCATGCTGCAAAAATCCCATTAAAGAGGAATATTCCGTGTGCCCGAATTGCGGCAACAGGCTCAAAACCGTTTGCAAAAACTGCTCTATGCCGCTGCGCCCCGAGTGGAGGGTCTGCCCCAACTGCTCCGCACCGGTAATTGAGGAGCCAAACGCCGTTCCGCTATCTCCGGCTAACAAGCCGCCCAAAAAGAAGAACGGTGCTCTTGCGGCAATAATAATTTGTGCGATTATTATTCCGTCATTGCTTGTATCTGCCGTGTTTGGCGTGCTATTTTGGTCAGTCGGTGACATTACGCAGGCTTCCGGCAGCGAGGCCGCATGGCTGACAAAAGAGGATCTCGAAGAAAAATACCCGTCTCTGTCTCTATGGGTAAAAAGCTGTGACCAAATAAGCAAAGACGAAGTATTTATATATTCTGACGAGATTGAAGGCAGAATGTTGATTTATGTCAAAAATCACGGCAACGCTTTGGATATTTATGCAACGGAATATGATTTTTGGAGCAATGCCACGCTCCAAATGACGCTGCCGCAGACAAGCAAAAACACCGAAGAAACATATACGCTGTTGTTTGTTGACACTATGGTATCTGCCGAGGACGTAACTTTTATATGCAATTCGGAATATATAACTCCCGTAATAGAATATTGCGAAAAAATGCCGGATGTTTTATCTGACTTGCCCGACGGCATCGATTCATTCTTCCCTCAGGTTTTGGCAAACGACTCCATTTAAAAACTAAAGCTATAATTGCCAAAGGTATCAAAGCCTTATGTGCAATTATAGCTTTTTTCGGCATTTAAAGCTTGCCGTGTTCTGCGGCTTCTATTCTTCTGATAAGCTCGTTGAGCTCTGCGACCGAGCCTATTTTGCCGTCGCTTTTGTCAATGTGGTCCTTGATTTCGCGCGGCAATGAATAATACTGTTTTTTAAGCTCGTCATTATTATCATAAAAAGGCATACTATCCCTCCATCGGGTAGTATGCCTCGTTTAATTTTGTTTATTCTTTATTTTTCGTTCTTTTGCGACGAGCCGAATTCTCTCTCGACCGGGGCGCAATAATATATTTTATCGTTTGCCCTGCCTTTGACCGAGTTTATGCGGTGCTTCATAGCCTTTTTCTTTTTGCTTTTTAACAAAGCGCGAACCTCTTTTTCGGATATATATATCTTTTCGTCTCTGTCGGAGCAATTCGGGTGGCACGCGCCGCATTTTAAGCAAATATAAATTCCGCACACGGGGCATCTGGGGCTGTCTGCCGAATTTACCTCGGCCTCGCAGTTCCAGCAATAGCTTCTGTAAGGTGAATATACAGGGTAGTGATAATTAAGATAAATGTTGCAAATCGCCTCTTCACGCTCGGTGAAATTGCCGTATTTTATGCTCATTAAAAAATCGTCAAAAGAATCTTTAATGTTATAGAGTATCTCGATAACCCGGCGGTGAAAAAACACAAGCAATATCAGCACAATCGCAACCGCCGCGAGCGCGATAACATACGGTATTGGCATTTATTCTCCTCCTTTAAAGATACTTATGCAAATTTATCCGTTACCTTATGATTATATACTAATTCTTGATTTTGTGCAATAGTATTTATCTCTTTTTTCATCTCATCGCGTTTGAGTGACAGGAGACATTCGTTTTTATACACATCAAAATATTCGCTCGGCGAGGATTTCATATCAATTTTTTGAATAAGATATATTCCTCTTTCATATCTGAAAACCTGCACGCTGCCCGTCTGTATCTCAGATATTTTTTCAAACATTCCGCTTGGGTATTCCGTATCGTCCGAACGCAGGAATTTAACCTTGTCGTCATAATCCACAATGTCAATATACTGCTCTGCCACAGAGGACATCTCTGCGCCGCTCCTCACGGAATTTCGCATATTTGTAAATTTTTTGGTTATCTCTTCAACCTCGGCCTCGTCAAAGCTCTCGCCGTTTTCTTTTTTAAAATTTGCCGACATTATTTTAACCGCGGCGTAATTTGAATAAAAATAATTTTCGAGCGTTTCGGTCGGCTCTTCTTTTTCTCCTCCCTCGCCGTAAACGGTGAGCGTGAGTTTATCCGTCAATGCGTCATAAGACAGCGCCTCGCACAACGCCTCTTTTGTAACGGAGTATTTTTTATAAAAGGATGAGTACATCTGCCACATACTTTTTGTTTTTGAAGAAACCGAAACCTTTTCTTCCGCAGAGAGCGAAACGCCTTTTTCCGCCGCCAAAAGCCGACCCGAAATATATTCGGCGCAAAGCTCTGCCGCAATTTTTTCTTTATCTTTTTCGTCCTTGTATTCATCCGAGTTTGCGGCAACGGAATAATAGTAGCCGTAAATCTCTTTAGAGACGCTGTTTTCGCCGACTTTAAGAGCGTAATTCGCACGTGTACAGGCGCAAAGCGACACCATGCACAGCGCACAAACCGTGAGCGCGGATATAACTCTTCTCATTTTCATCGCTCCCGCCTCCTTTTAAGACGGTATTATATCATATTTTATGCAATCTTTCAACACCGCAAAAGGCGTCAGCAGAAAGACAAGGATTTAAAACCCTATCTTTCTGCTGACTTTGTCCAAATAAAATGTTAAGGCTTATAAACCTTTACAAACTTTAGAACTGTTCTTGTTCTCTGTCAGACTTTTTACGTCTTAATATAATCAAAACAACAACAGCGGCTACAAGCACAACACATCCTGCTATTGAGCCTACAAACAGCGGTGTATTGTTTACAAACGCAACGAAACGCAAATTTTGCAGCTCTGTATCAGAGTTATATTTTCTTGCCAACAGACTGTCTTGGAAAGTTAAACGGCTTGGTATCTGCCGCACACAGATACCAAGCCGTTTTAGTTATTCAACGCTTTTCTTTTTTGATTTATAAAATTTTTTCCATACCGATTTTTTGAACTCTGAGCCCGATTTTTTCATAGAACTTAACCGCGCCGGGGTTATCTGCCCAAACATTCAGAGTGACGTTATAAAATCCGTTTTGCTTTGCATAAGAGAGCACATACTCATAAAGAGCGGTGCCGATGTGCCTGCCGCGCACGTTTTCGTCAACGCACAAATCGTCGATATAAAGCGTCTTAATATCTGTGAGGTTATTGTCGTTCACAAACTGCTTGAATATGCAAAAAGCATAGCCCACAACCTCGCCGTTTATACATGCGACAAAAACCGGGGTTTTATCGTTTTGAAAAATCTCTTTAAGTTCGGCGTCGGTGTATTTTTTTGCGCCCGGCTTAAAAAGGTCGGGTCTTGCGTCGCTGTGCACCTTGTTGACCTGAAAAAGAAGCTCGTCAACCTTTTGCAAATCCTTCTCTTCTGCGCGCCTGATTACTATATCGCTCATAAAGTCGCCTCGCAAATCTCTGTATAAATGAAAACAGCCGCCCTATTGGACGACTGAATTCGGTGATGTTGGCGTCTTCCTATTTTCCCGGGCGGCCTCCCGCCAAGTATCTTCGGCACCAATGAGCTTAACTACCGTGTTCGGGATGGGAACGGGTGGACCCTCATCGTCATTAACACCAACTATACGGAACGGATTGCCGTTCCGTTTGAGTACTCGACTAATATATCACAAATGTTACAGCTTGTCAACACTTTTTTAAAACTTTTTTTATTTTTTTAAAACTTTTACTATCTCGCCCACATATGTGGTGTGAAAATCGTTCGCCTTGTAGCAATCCATAATGGATTTATCCAAAAATCCGTTCGGGTCCATATCCTGCTTTGCGATTTTTTTGCAGATTATTGTGAGCTTTGCCTGCTCAAAATATGTGGCGTCGCCGTCAAAAGCAGGGGTTAAACCCGTTGCCTGCGCTTTGTCGGTGTCTCTGCCGGAGGTTTTGCCGCAAAGGCGCAGTGCGCTTTTATGCTCTTCACCGAAGAAGCAGAGAGAAAAATAATCGTTTTTCTCCATAAATTCTTTGGTGTATCTTTGAGGGCGGACAAAAACAAACGTGACATCCTTGCCCCAAAGCTCGCCCACACCGCCCCAGCTGACGGTCATGGTGTTCCATGCGCCTTCGCCGCCTGCAGTGAGCAGTGCCCACTCGTCTGCCAAAAGCTTTACGGGGCTTTCGCCGATTTCTCTTATGTTAATTTCTTTCATAACTTTGCTCCTTTTTGATTTTTAGAATATTATATGCCGCTTATCAAAAAGTAATAACGCTTATTTGCCTGCCGAGTAGTTCGGAGCTTCTTTTGTAATGAATACGTCATGCGGATGGCTCTCTATAAGACCTGCGTTGGTAATGCGTATGAACTGAGCTTTTTCTTTAAGCTCCTCAATATTGTGACAGCCGCAATAGCCCATACCCGAGCGAAGACCGCCCATCATCTGGAAGATTGTATCCGAAAGAGGTCCCTTATAAGGTACACGACCCTCAACGCCTTCGGGAACAAGCTTTTTGTTGTCCTCTTGGAAATATCTGTCTTTGCTGCCGTTTGCCATTGCGCCGAGCGAGCCCATTCCGCGATAGACCTTGAAACGTCTGCCCTGGAAGATTTCAAACTCGCCGGGTGCCTCGTCACAGCCTGCAACAAGCGAGCCGACCATTATTGCGCTTGCGCCTGCGGCAATAGCTTTTACAATTTCACCGGAGTATTTGATACCGCCGTCTGCAATAACCGCAATGCCGTGCTTTGCGGCTTCGTTTGCGGAGTCATAAACCGCCGTAATCTGCGGAACGCCGATACCTGCGACAACGCGCGTAGTACAAATTGAGCCTGGGCCTATACCGACCTTTACGCAGTCTGCGCCGGCGTCTATAAGAGCCTTGGTGCCCTCTGCCGTTGCAACATTGCCGGCGATGAGAGAAATATTCGGGAACGCCGCCTTAACCTTGCTGACGGATTTGAGAATATTTGCGCTGTGACCGTGTGCGGAGTCAAGAACAAATGCGTCAACGCCGGACTCACTGAGAGCCGCGGCTCTGTCAAGAACATCGCTTGTTGCGCCGATAGCCGCCGCGCAAATAAGTCTGCCCATAGAGTCTCTTGCCGAGTTGGGGTACTGAACGCTCTTTTCTATATCTTTTATTGTAATAAGACCTCTGAGGTAGCCGTTCTCGTCAACAAGAGGGAGCTTTTCTATTCTGTGCTTCATAAGAATTTGCTTTGCCTGCTCAAGAGTTGTGCCGACGGGAGCGGTGACGAGGTTGTCCTTTGTCATAACATCTTTGATTTTGATGTTAAAATCTGTCATAAAGCGCATATCGCGGTTTGTGAGTATGCCGACAAGCTTGCCGTCCTCATCGCAAATGGGCACACCCGAGATTTTATATTTGTGGCAAAGAGCCTCTGCGTCATAAGCATAGTGCTCGGGGGTGAGGCAGAACGGAGTGGAAATAACGCCGTTTTCAGATCTTTTAACCTTGTCAACCTCTATCGCCTGGTTTTCGATAGACATATTTTTGTGAATAACGCCGATGCCGCCCTCACGAGCTATGGCTATTGCCATGCGGGATTCGGTAACCGTATCCATGGCGGCCGTCATAACGGGTGTGTTGAGCTTAATCGTTTTTGTAAGAGACGTTGTAAGGTCAATATCTTTGGGCAGTACGTCCGATTCCGCGGGAATCAAAAGCACGTCGTCAAAAGTGAGACCTTCTTTAACAAATTTTTCCATAAAACGGTTCCTCCTTAGTTGGGCTGAAAGTTCAGACCTTATTATTTTTAAAATTATCTAATTATACACCATATTATATTTTGCCGCAACCATATTTTTTGGCTTTGTCGGCAGAAAATTATTAAGAAAACGGCAGACTTTTTGTGAATATTACGCGTGTCGGGGGCAGATAATATAGACGGATTAAAAATCCAAATTCATTTCGGAGGCAAACACTTTATGTTCAACCAGCAGAATCAGCAGAATAATCAGCAGAACAACAACCAGCAGAATAACCAGCAGAACAACCAGCAGAACAACCAGCAGCAGAATCAGAAGCAGAACAAAAAGAACAACCAGAACAATTTCTGAGAAACATCTGTTTTTGATTAAAGCAAAAGGGGCTGACTCCGAACCAAACGGAGCAGTCCCTTTTTCTATCTTATCTGTTCAACAAAATCCGTAAAAATTCCGCAGCCCAAAATAATTTTGAGGTCCGATGTCAGCACGCTGTCATCAAAATTAACGTCTGCGGCAAATTTAACGCAGTCCGGCACTGTGCCGCCGGAGATTATATATTCGCAAATCGTCGCGTCCATTCCGTCGCATTTCGCGTCGCCGTCCGTGTCACCGAAAATCACAATTTCATAATCCCTGAATACTTCGCCCGAGAGCGTATATACCCTGAATATGCTGCCTGTGCCGTTTCCGTTCTCGGTGGGGATAAATTCATACGTTCCGTCCGTTACCGAAACATAATCGCCTATCGAAGAATAATTTTCGGCAAGGCCGTAGATAAAGCTGCGCTCTTCGTCCACCGCCGCGGTTGTGCCCGAGACGGCTTTTACCGCGGGCTCGGTATGCGGATATTTCAAAAGCTTCATGGCGTTTGCCACGGGGAAGGTGTACTGCGCGTTTGTTACGACAGATGAGTTTGAGGTGCAGGTGTCGGTGCTCGATTTCAAAAGCGCACGGCGAAACTCCGACGGTGTGTGCGTGGGATAAACCGAAAGATAAAGTGCGGCAAGGCCTGCGATTATCGGCGTTGCCTGCGATGTGCCCGACATTCCCGATACGGCATTTATCGCACTCTCGCTGTAAGGCAGACCGATTATCGTCTCGCCCGGCGCGGCTATGTTGTAGTATTCGTGAGTTGAGTCGTAATTTGAAAAGCTTGCAAGCTGTTTTTTGTCACTGCTGAGCGCCATGACGGATATTACGCTCTCATAAACCGCCGGGTAGCGTTTTGAAGATACCGCGTCCTGCGCGTTGTTGCCCGCGCTCGATACCAAAATTATCCCTGAGTCATATGCCGCGCGGCAGGCGTCCTCAAGCGTTTTGTCGTTGCCGGCAGAGCTTAAAGACATGGATATTATATCCGCACCGTTGCCGACGGCATAGTTTATGCCCTGCACAACGCTCGTCATTGATATTGCGCTCATATATTTTGACACCTTTATCGGCATGATTTTTGATTTCGGCGCAACGCCTATACAGGCAGGGTTCTGACCTGCCACACCTGCGATAATGCCTGCGACATTCCCTCCGTGCGAGGTGGTGGGCGTTACGTCGTGAGTATCGGTCACGGCATTGTAGCCGCGGTAACCGTTTTTATCCTCCCAAACATTCTCGGCAATTTCGGGGTTTTCGGTGAAAAGACCCGAGTCTATAACAGCCACCGTAACGCCCTCGCCGAGCGTGTCAAACTCCTGCCAGGCAGCGGGGATTTGCATAACCGTATTCATCCACCAGTCGGTGTACTGCGTAAAAAGCCTGTTGGGCGAGGTGACCTCGATCGGCAGAGTGATGCTGTCCTCTTCAAAAACATAGTTCGGCTCTGCATATTCGACGCAGCTCAAAGCCGAGAGAAAACGGCAGGTTTTTTCTACGCTTTCTTTTGTTTCGGCAACAAAAAGAGCGGTTTTTTCATAGCCGTCGCCCTTTATCTTTGTGCCGGTGTCAAAAATATTTTCGGTTTTTATTTCTGTCAGCGAGGTTATTCCGCAAGAAGCAATGTCTTTTGTTATGTTGCTTTCTGAGCAAAGAGCGTTCTTATCGGCGGCAATTTCGCTGTATTTAAAAACAACCTGCGAGTCGATATATTCCGCCGTACTCTCCTGCGCCCGGGCGCAAACGGGCAGAGCGGTAAAAATTATTACCGCACAAATAAAAAGCGAAAAAATCTTTTTGGCTTTCATAATGACACTCCCGTCAGGCAATAGTAATAAAGGGTGATAATATTGAAAAAACTTATTTGTATTTTAATCTCGGCTTTGACCGTTTTTTCTCTTTGCTCATGCTCCGCAAAAAAAGACGAGAACGGCATAACAAGCAAAAGCGAAACTCAAATTTCATCACAGCAAAGCGAAACGGACGCCGCGGCGACTACGGAAAAGATAAACACTTACACGGGTCTTTCGCCTTTGCCGAAGGTGCATTTTAATGTGGAGGACCCCGAAAACAAAAGCGGTCTGCCCACAGAAAAAATCGCTCATTCATTCGGAGTTGCCAAAAACGGCAAGGTTCACACCATATCGGAGGAATCGCAAAAATTCTTTAACTCTCATAAATACAACGCCGTGACCTATGACACGTCGGGTCAAAAGGTTCTCTATCTCACCTTTGACTGCGGCTACGAAAACGGCTACACAAACAAAATACTCGATGTGCTTAAAGAAAAGCAGGTTACCGCCGCATTCTTTTGCACACTGCCAAATATAAAGGCGGAGCCGGAGCTTATTGCAAGAATGATAAAAGAGGGGCATATCGTCGGCAATCATTCTGTGTCGCACCCGTCCTTTGCAAAAATAAGCCGCACGCAAATGGCAAGCGAAATAGAAAACTGCGACAATTATTTAAGAGAGCATTTCGGCTACTCCGCGCCTTATTTCAGGTTTCCGATGGGCGAATACTCCGAGTGTGCGTTGGAGCTTGTCGGCTCGCTCGGCTTCAAATGCGTTTTTTGGTCGCTTGCATGGAACGACTGGAACACCGACAGCCAAAAGGGCAGCGGCACGGCGTTTAAAACGGTGACCTCGCGGCTTCATCCGGGTGCGGTTATACTTTTGCACTCGGTATCCTCCGACAACGCAGGTGCGCTCGGCGATATAATAGATTACGCGCGCAAACAGGGGTATGTGTTTAAATCTTTGAGCGATTTAAAATAACTTTTTATCATTGTAGCATATATTTAAAAGAATTTAAAGCAAACAACTTGAAAAATTAACGCGAATTTGTTTTAATCTTTATAAGGACGTTAAAAATTTAAGCTTGGAGGCTTAAGGATGTTTGCAAAGGTTAGCAGTATGGGTCTATTCGGCATGGATGTTTTCTCTGTTGAGGTTGAAACCGACCTCTCGCAGGGATTGCCGAAGTTTGACATAGTCGGTCTGCCGGACGCGGCTGTGAGCGAGGCAAAAGACAGGGTTCGCTCCGCAATAAAAAACAACGGCTTCACATTCCCGGTGAGCAGAATAACGGTGAACCTCGCCCCTGCCGACACAAAAAAAGAGGGGCCGATTTATGACCTTGCAATATTCATTGCACTTTTAAAGGCGAGCGGTCAGATAAGGGCTGAAACCGACGGCTATGCCTTTATAGGCGAGCTTGCGCTTGACGGCAACATACGCCGCGTAAACGGAGTTTTGCCCATGGCTATAAAGGCACGCGACGAGGGGATAAAGGCAATTTTTGTGCCGAAAGAAAACGCCGCCGAGGGCTCGGTAGTTAAGGGTGTTGACATTCTGCCTGCCGGAAATGTTTATCAGGTTTTGAACCACCTTCATTCGATAGAAAAAATCGAGCCGTGCCTGCCCAAAGAGAGCGACGGCTCGGCACTGCGGTTTGCGCCGGATTTTGCGGATGTCAAAGGTCAGTTTGAGGCGCGCAGAGCATTGGAGGTCGCCGCAGCAGGCGGACACAATGTGATAATGATAGGCTCGCCCGGCTCCGGCAAAAGTATGCTCGCAAAGAGGCTGCCGTCGATTTTGCCATCCATGACATTTGAGGAGAGCCTTGAAACCACAAAAATTTATTCTATTGCCGGGGCTTTGCCCGATGATGTCTCGCTCATAACCGACAGACCGTTCCGCTCGCCGCACCACTCGGTGTCGTCCGCGGGGCTTTCCGGCGGCGGAAGCGGCAGAGCACCGAAGCCCGGTGAAATTTCGCTCGCGCACAACGGCGTGCTGTTTCTTGATGAACTGCCGGAGTTTAACCGCAGTGCGCTTGAGGTCTTGCGCCAGCCGCTCGAAGATGAAAAGATTGTAATATCAAGAGTTGCGGGCACAGTGTCTTACCCTTGCTCTGTCATGCTCGTCTGTGCCATGAACCCTTGCCCCTGCGGATTTTACGGTCACCCCGCAAGGCAGTGCACCTGCTCAAAAGGCTCGGTTCACAGGTATCTCTCGCGCGTGTCGGGGCCTTTGCTTGACAGAATAGATATACATATAGAGGTGCCGCCCGTGGACTTTGACAAGCTCTCGGACAAAGAGAAGGGCGAAAGCTCTGCCAAAATAAGAAAAAGAGTTGACCGTGCGCGTAAAATTCAGCAAAAAAGGCTCGAGGGCACGGGCGTTGCCAGCAACGCGCATATGCCGGCCGGTCTTACAAAGGAGTTTTGCGCTCCGTCTGCGGACGCTATGAAAATGCTTGAGAATGCGTTTAACAAGCTCGGGCTTTCCGCAAGAGCATATGATAAAATTCTGCGCGTTTCAAGAACGATAGCCGACCTTGCCGGCAGTGACAGGATAGAGCTTGAGCATATCGCCGAGGCGATACAGTACCGCTCGCTTGACAGAAAATTTTGGAGCAGAGCGTGAAATAAGTTTTCGTGCAAACATTCGGTGTAGGGCGGCATGCCCTCATGCCGGCGATTGCCTTGATTTCATGTGAAAAAAAAGCAAAAATCCGGAGCATTATTACTGTAATTACAGGAGTGATAACATATGAATATATGGACAGCAGAAAAACGGAAAGATAAATATGAAACCAGCACCGTCAGGCACGGACTGACGCATTATTTTCAGCGGATTAACGATATTGAGCTGACCGATGCCGAATATGAGCGGCAAGCAAAAAAAATTCTGAATTGATAATATACGAGTACTCACAGATAAGAGAGCACCCGTGACAAATGAGGCAAGCGGTAAAATTTACAGCTGTTGACGTTTAAAATATGGAGGGGCAAAAATGTGGTATACAATAATCAGACTGTTATTTTTCGGTATAGCTTTTTTAATATGTTTTGTGATTATTAAAAAATCAAAAACCGAGAATGCGCGCAAGTATATAACAATTTCTTTTATATGCATGATGGCTCTTTGTACGGCTTCGACTTTTATACCTGCCGAGAATGCTTTTATAACTTTTCCGTCACCGGGTGCTGCTTACATATATAGTAACCCCGGCAGTGCAAAGCTGATTGTTGAGGGCGAAAATTCAGATTTTGTAATCGGCGAAAAGGACGATACATATATTAACTCCATTATTTCAAAAACGGATGACGGATGGAAAATCGGAACGAGCAACAGCCAAAAGATAGTGCTTCACACATACGTAAGCGGTGCGGTTGTTTATATTTATCGGTATAAGAATACTGATGATTACTATATAACCGTTATGGGCGGCAATCCCGGCACTTTGCAAATATCTGATAATCAAAATTCCGATTTTAAGTGCTTGGAAAAATCAAACAAAATAATTATGGAAACGTATTATATTTATTGTGCCCATATAAAAGATTTTGACAGCAGTTACACACTGACAGTAAACGGCAATGAAATAAAAGCCGAGATGCTTTGAATTATGAGAGCAAACGGCAAAATTCGCCCTCATGCTGCCGATTGCCGCGAATTTCTGCGCTTGATGAAATAACCCCTCCGTCACAGCTTCGCCGTGCCACCTCTCCTAAAGCGGAGGCGATATGTGCTCCGCGATTTATTCGGGCGAAAGCTTGACGGCAGTGTTTCGGCACTCCTCAACACGGCAAAATCACAAATTTTAAATTTTTGCTTGACTTAATTTTAAAAAGTTGGTATAATTCTTTTCCGTGGTAAATTTTTATACCGCTCCCTTGGCGCTAACGCGCCCACAAAGTCCAAAAGGAGGTGCTTTAAGAGATGACAAATAACTATGAGACCATGTTCGTGCTTTCAGTAGGTGAAAGCGAAGAGGCTACTGCTTCTTTGGTAGAAAGAATCAAGGCTTTGGTTTCTGCTAACGGTACTCTCGACAGCGTTGACGAATGGGGTAAGCGCAAGCTTGCATATCCCATCAACGACGAAACAGAGGGCTATTACGTTCTCATGAACTACTCATGCGAGCCCGAGTTCCCCGCAGAGCTTGACCGTATAGCTAAAATCACAGACGGTATTCTCCGCTCTTTGATTATCAAGAAATAAGGAGGATAACGAAATGATTAACAACGTAGTTCTTATGGGCAGGCTTGTTGCCGCGCCCGAACTCAGAAGCACCGGTACAGGTATCTCGGTCACATCGTTTACCCTCGCGGTTGAGCGCGCCTATGCAAAATCGGGCGAGCAGAGACAGGCTGATTTCATTGATTGCGTCGCCTGGAGAAATACCGCTGAATTTATCACAAAATATTTTCAAAAGGGTTCTATGATTGCGATTACGGGCTCTATTCAGACCCGCAACTACGAAGATAAAAACGGTAACAAGCGCAAGGCTGTCGAAATTCTCGTTGACAATGCCAGCTTCTGCGGCTCAAAAGCAGAAACAGGCACCGGCGGATATTCGGCTCCCGAAGCACCGGCTGCTCCTGCTCCCTCATTCACCTCGGGTTCCGAGAGCGATTTTGAGGAGATTTCAGAGGATGACGATCTTCCGTTCTGAGAAAGCGTCATCACATTATATTAAGGAGGTTCTTTAAATGGCATACGATAAGAACGGTCGCCCGGGCAGAAAAGGCCGCAAAAAGGTTTGCTCTTTCTGTGTTGATAAGGTTGACTATATAGACTATAAAGATATCGGCAAGCTCAGCAAGTATACTTCCGAGAGAGAAAAAATTCTCCCCCGCCGTGTAACGGGTACTTGTGCAGCTCATCAGCGTGCACTCACAACAGCTATTAAGCGCGCACGTCAGGTAGCTCTTTTGCCTTATACAAACGACTGATAAAAGACGGGTCTGCCGCATTTAGCGCAGGCCCGCTTTTGTTTTGTTAAAAAAGCTGTAATTCACATTGGGCTCAAGCGAACCGTGTGAATTACAGCTTCTTTTTATATTAAACCTGATTTATTAAAGCTTGCTTCCGCACTCAGAACAAAACAGACTGTCCTGTGCGATTTCGGCACCGCAGTTCGGGCATTTATTTTGGAGCTTCGCTCCGCAATGATTACAAAATTTTGACCCCGCGGGTATCTGTGCCTTACAGCTCGGGCACACCGCCATTCCCTCTGTGACCTTAGAACCTGCTCCGCCGACGACAATGCTTTTGCCGCCGGACATAATGCAGCTTTCTATAACGGCAAAAATTTCATCGGGCAGTTTCTTTTGCTTATATGCACCCATGCCTGCCGTGATAGCAAGCGGCCATGCGATAAACAAGCCTATTGCTCCGGCTCCTATTTTATCGGACCACTGCCCTTCGCCGACTGTTACGTTAAGACGTCCGTCAAAAACGGTCATTTGAACATCTATCGCAAGACGCATACCGGTTAAGGTTTTCCACCCGTCCTTTGACTGGCTTGCCTGCATAATATACCCGTCCGTTGTTTGAGAGCTTTGCACTTCCATTCCTTTTTCGGAGCGTAAAAAGCCCTCAAGCCTTGCAATAACATTTTGTATATCCGTGCCGTTTAACATATAGGTTCTTGACTCTGCCATATTAAACCTCCTCGCTTTTTAATATTCGGTAAAAAGATTGTATCATATATACGCCTTGCCATAAATCGTATTTTCCGAAGAGTCATATGCCAATTTTGAAATAAAGCTTCAAAAAACTCTTTTCATATTATGTTTTATAGTGTACAATGCTCTCATAAAAGAACGAGGTGATGACTTTATGAAATTTTGCGATGTGCTTAACAATTACACCGAAATTCTCTCTTGCACGGCAAAGGATCTTTGCGCGCTCTCGGGTATATCCGCCGCCACATTCAGCCGATATAAACGCGGCGAGCGCGTGCCGGAGCTCGGCTCGGACTCTTTTGAAAATCTTTGCCGCGCAATAGAAAAAACGGCGGAGCAAAAAAATATTTTGGGCATCAATTATGAAAAGATAAAAAACGACTTTGCCGCCTGTGAAGATTTTGTCTCTGCCGACAGAGAAGTTTTGCGCCAGAATTTTAACGCGCTTATCGCCGTGCTCGATATTAACCTCAACAAGCTTTGCAGGCATACGAGCTACGATGTTTCAACCGTTTTTCGCATACGCAACGGCACCAGGAACCCTGCCGACCCTCACAAATTTGCCGCCTCCGTTGCAGGCTATGTTGCAAGGGAGCATGGCTCGCCGCAGGACGCGGCTCTGCTTTCGGGGCTTATCGGCTGTGAAGAGGCCGAACTTTCAGACTCTTCGGCGCGTTTTGAAAAAATACAAAGCTGGCTGTTGAGTTCGCAAAAATATGAAAAAAAAGAAACCGATATTTCAAACTTTTTAACAAAGCTTGATAAGTTTGACCTCAACGAATATATTAAGGCCATTAAGTTTGACGAGCTTAAAGTGCCGACGGTACCGTTTCAAATTCCGTCAGCCAAAACATACTTCGGTTTAAAAGAAATGATGGAGAGTGAGCTTGATTTTCTTAAAGCCACGGTGCTCTCAAAATCTATGCACGACGTTACCATGTACAGCGATATGCCGATGGAAGAAATGGCAAAGGACGCCGACTTCCCGAAAAAGTGGATGTTCGGCATGGCAATGCTTTTGAAAAAGGGCCTGCACCTGAACCAAATTCACAATTTAGACCGCAGTTTTGAGGATATGATGCTCGGGCTCGAGAGCTGGATACCCATGTATATGACCGGGCAAATCTCGCCGTATTATTTAAAGAATGTTCAAAACAACTCTTTTTTGCATTTGATTAAAGTCTCCGGCTCTGCCGCTCTCTCGGGCGAAGCCGTTGCGGGTCATCACAGTGACGGCAAATACTACCTCACAAAATCAAAGAAAGAGGTAGAATATTATTCAAAGCGTGCACAGCAGCTTTTGTCAAACGCATATCCGCTTATGGAAATTTACCGCGCCGACAGAGAAAATGAGCTGAAAGCCTTTTTGCTTGCCGACGCGGGCAAAGCGGGCAAAAGAAGAAGCATTATATCTACACTGCCCCTTTATACTTTAAGCGAAAAGCTTTTGGGTGAAATTCTTGAAAATCACGGCGCGTCCGTCGACTTGAAAAATTCGGTTTTGCTCCTTGCCGCAAACCAAAGGCAAAGAGCCGAAACAATACTCAAATCAAGCACGATAGAGAGCGAAATATTGACCGTAACACCGAAAGAGTTTGACGAATACGCTCCGTCGCTTGAGCTTTCGGGTATGTTTTGCGAAACCGACATTCCTTACAGCTATGAGGAATATCTTGCCCACTTAAAAGAAACCGAAAATTTTGCCGCCGGGCACCCGAACTATACGCTTAAAAAGACCGCTTCTCATGCTTTTTGCAATTTGCAGATAAACATTCACGAGGGTCGGTGGGCAATGGTCTCTAAGGGCAAAGCACCAGCAATTCATTTTGTTATTCGCCACCCAAAGCTGCGCGAGGCGATAGAAAATTTTATTCCGCCCGTGGTGGAGAAGTAGCAAAATTTTGCTCTGCAATATAAAAAGGCTCTGACCTTTTTGGGTCAAAGCCTTTTGCTTTGTAAAGTATTTTGTTATCCTATTTTTGTGAAATAATTTACGCACACACCGTCGGAATTGAGCGCGGTGGTCATCACCGTTTCGTCATCTGCAAAGACCGCATTTTTAATATCTGTGCTGAATATCGAATCGCCGACATATTGTTTAACAGAGCCGTCCTCTTTTATAACGATAAAAGCCTGATTCTGTCCGCTTGCGAGGGCGACTATTTTTGAGCCGTCCGAATTTGCGCAAAACGTATTAAAGCCCGTGTCTATTTTGCTTGCCTTTATCTCTTTTGCGGTCAAAAGGTTTGTAAAGGTCTTGTTATTCTTAGAATATACCCAGTCGCCGCTGAATATAAAATCTTCTTCTATATTGCCTGTGAAAACGGCGATGTCTTTTTCATCCGTGATATATTTTGCAGACTTAAATCCGTCGTCGGTTTTGGTGATATAAATATATCCGCCGTCGCTGTCCTCTCTTAAAAAGCGGCCGTAAATGCCTTTGAACGCAGGCGAGTTTACTCCCTTGTTGAGGTCATAAACATCATATGTTTTCGTTTCGCTGTCATAAAGCCTGCCGGATATAACCGCTGCCTTTTTTGATATTGTGCGAAGATATGAGTCTGTGAGTATGGTCCATCTTTCGCTGAGCCTGCCGGTTTTGTCTGCCGGGCGGTCTCTTTGCGAGGCGACGTTTGTGCATTTGCCGTTTTCCATATTTACAGAAAAAATCTCGCAATAGCTTTTATCCGCCGAGTACGCCTCTTTTTCGTCCGTGCTCAAAAGCAGCATTTTGCTTTGAAGGTCATATACCGTCGGCGCGTCAATAAGCTTTGCAAAAACGTATGAATAAAGCTCAACGCTGTCGTCATTCGCGTTTGTAAAAAGTCCGTAGCCGAGGGTCTTGCCGTCTTTTTCTATATAATAAACGGTTATCGGTATATTGACATATGAACATTCGGGTTTTAAATCTATTGTCTCTACATCACCCGTATAAGGTGCGAGAGCCGAGCCGTTATATTCATAAAAGCTAACCTTGCCGTCCGGCTTTACGCAGTAATAAATTGAATCTATATCGGACTTCACAAGCGGATAGTCGCTCACTGCCGAAACGGGAGAGAGTGAAGAAAAGTCGTCTCCCTTAAATCCGACAGACGAGAAATCGTCATTTGCCTTGCCCGTTAGCTTTGCCATAATATTGCCGTTAAAGCTCACAACAAGCGCGGCTATCGAAATCACCAGCAATACAGAAAAAACAGGTATCAGAATTTTATGAATTTTTTTCATTTTTATCTTCCTCTCTTAATCTTCTATAACAAGTTCTATCGGGCAATGGTCGGAGCCGTAAATTTCGGGATGAATAGAAGCAGAAACGAGCCTGTCTTTAAAATCATCGGACACGCAGAAGTAGTCTATGCGCCAGCCCACGTTTCTCTCACGCGCGGCGGCACGGTATGACCACCAGCTGTAAGCCCCCTCTAAATCGGGATAAAAATATCTGAAGCTGTCGGTGAATCCGCTGCCGAGAAGCTCGGTGAACTTGCCTCTTTCCTCATCAGAAAAGCCGGGGTTGCCGACATTGGTTTTGGGATTTTTAAGGTCTATCTCTTTGTGGGCAACATTCAAATCGCCGCAAAAAACAACGCTCTTTTTATTTTTAATCTCGCCGACTTTTTTTCTGAACGCATCTTCCCACGCCATGCGGTGGTCTATTCTGCGAAGCCCGTCCTGTGCGTTCGGCACATAAACGGTTATAAAATAGTAATCTTTAAATTCAAGGGTTATCATTCTGCCCTCGGTGTCAAGCTCGGGCGTACCGATTCCCTCGCTCACACTCAGCGGCTCTTCTTTTGAGAATACCGCCGTGCCGGAATATCCCTTTTTTTCGGCATAGCTCCAATACTGATAATATCCGCCCAAATCGAGCGTTACCTGACCGGGCTGAACCTTTGTCTCCTGCAGGCAGAAAATGTCCGCGTCCAAAGCGGCGAATGCGTCCATAAAGCCCTTGTTAAGGCAGGCTCTTATTCCGTTGACGTTCCATGAAATAAACTTTTTTTGCATAATAAAATCTCCGGATAATATAATTACAGCCTATTGTAGCACAAAATTTTTAAAAAATCCATTTGATTTTGCCGTGAGAACGGGTTTTAGCAACAATTTTTTCTTTTGCTTTTGTATAATCTTACAAAAATTATTAAATTTTTGATTATTTTTGACGAATTTGCTTTTATGCACTGGAAATTTATACGGCTTTATGTTATCTTTTATAATACAGTTATTATAAAGGAATATGCCGAACTGTGCCTTTTGGCGGTTTCGGCATTTCAAAAGGCTTTCAGCCGAAAGGAGTTTATTATGAGCAAGGCAGACAAACAAGAAAAAAAGGCTGCTAAAAAAGCGGCAAAAGCAGAGAAAAAGGCTAACAAACAGCCCAAAAACCCCGAAATAGTTAAAACCGTAATTTCGGCAGTTACGGCACTTCTTTGCGTGGTAGCCATTGTTCTCACAGGCACAAACATTACAAACAAAATTTGCAAAACAAATCTTGACATTGCAGAGAAATACCCTGCAAACTCAAACAATGCGTCTTCAGGCGATGTAAACGGCGGCTCTGATGCCGACCCCGGTGCAGCTGATCCCTCAGACCCCGGTGCAGCCGACCCCGCAAACCCTGCCGACCCCGGTGCAGCCGACCCCTCTGCTCCCGCAGACAATAACGGCGGTTCAACCGATAACAAGGGCGGCGCATCCACCGATAACAAAGCAACCGATTCCGCTCCCGTCGGCAGCGACATTGCCAAAATCGTTGCATACTACAACGCAGCGGCTAACGCAACAAAAGCCAATAAGGGCAAAATGACTCTTGACATTGTTCAAGGCTCAACAACAAAAATTACCGAAACAAGCTTCTCCAACACTATCAAAAACATCGGCAACAAGCTTCTTCCCAACGACTACGGCACCAAGAAGCACCTCACCGTTACAAACGGCAACGCTGTCGGCACAAAGACGACCGTTAAGGGCGAAACAAAGAACGAGAACAAGAGCATCAACAAGATTCTCCCCATCGACAACAACCCCAAGATGAGCACGCTCACAGCAGCAGGCGTTCAGTCGGCTACCTGCACAAAGGTTTCCGGCGGATACAAGGTTGTTATTAAGCTCAAGAGCGAAACCGTTACTTCCCTCAGCGAAAAGCCGAAGAACCACTACTCCTGCATGGACGTTCTCAACATCACTGAGGATGACCTCGGCGGATTTAAAATAGAGGACTGCAAAATTCAGTACACCGGCGGCACACTCACCGCAACTGTTAACGACAAGAATATGCTCACATATTTTGACGTTGTTAACCCGATGCACATAACCGGCAACCTCACATATCCTCCGCTCGTTAAAGGCTCTGCCGTTATCGACGCAAGCTGGAAACAGACCGTTACTTTCAAATATTGATTTGATATAACATAATATTGACCGCTCCTTTCGGGGCGGTCTTTTTTATGTTTTATACTTTTGTAAAATTAAACAAGGTAATGCGTAAGCAATTTATATCTGTAATATATTAAAACAAAAAGCGAAACATAAATCTTTAAATTCGGGATTTTGTTTCGCTTTTATAATGATTTAACGTCTACGCACTTTATATATCATACTGTGCGAGGAGTTCTTTAACCATTGCTTCGATTTTATCGGCGGCTTCTTCCATAGGAATTTCGCCCTTGAAGCTCTTATCTCTGTAAGATACCTCCACAACGCCCTTCTGCATTGTTTTGGGGCTGATAACAACTCTTACCGGAATACCGAAAAGGTCGGCATCCGCAAACATGGAGCCGGGGCGCATATCGCGGTCGTCATAAAGAACCTCGATTTTTCTGCTCTGAAGCTCGTCATAAAGCTTTTCGCACTGAGCTGATACCTCATCGTCCTTGCGCCTTAGGTTGCAAATCTCAACCTGCCAGGGAGCGATTGAAATGGGCCAAATCGGGCCGTAATCATCATGGCTCTCTTCGCAGATAGAAGCGACAAGTCTGCCCACGCCTATGCCGTAGCAGCCCATTATCGGGTTTTGCTCCTCTCCGTTTTTGTCAAGATATGTCATATCCATGCTCTTTGTGTATTTTGTGCCGAGCTGGAAGATGTTGCCTATCTCAATGCCGTTTGAAATGCCTATGGTCTTTTTGCCACAGCAGGGGCAGAGTGCACCCTCATATATCTTTGCAACGTCAACATATTCAACATCGCCGACGTCTCTTTGAATATTAAGCCCTACATAGTGATAATCAACCTCATTTGCGCCGCAGACAAGGCTCTCTATTCCTTTAAGCGAAGCGTCATAAATAACCTGCGCTTTTGCCTTGAGATTGACTGCGCCGATAAAGCCTGTGACTATGCCGCTCTCCTCAGTTATGAGCGCGGCGTGCACCTCCTCGCCGAGATAGTTGCGAAGCTTTGTTTCGTTTACGTCAAGGTCGCCTCTGATAAATACTATAACGTATTCGTCCGTGAGGTTCTTTTGATAAACAACAGCCTTGCACATTCTCGTTTCGGGGATATTTGTAAATTTATAAAGGTCGTCTATTGTTTTTGTGTCGGGAGTATGAATCTTTTTAAGCTCCTCTTTTTCGCCCGGCTCATTGATTGTTTTAAGCTCTGCCGCCTCCATATTGGCTTTGTAGCCGCACTCGGGGCAGATTGCCAGGGTGTCCTCGCCTATATCCGCAAGGAGCATAAACTCATGCGAAATGCTGCCGCCCATCATGCCGGAGTCACTCTTAACGGCAACGACGTTCTTTGCGCCCGCGCGCTTAAAAATTCTCTCATAAGCTTCATAGCAGCGCTCATAATATTTTTCGAGATCCTCCTGAGAGGTGTGAAAAGAGTATGCGTCCTTCATTGTGAACTCGCGCACTCTGATAAGGCCGCCGCGCGCCCTCGGCTCGTCGCGGAACTTTGTTTGAATCTGATAAATCATAAACGGGAACTGCGTGTATGATTTTACGGTGTTTCTCGCAAGATGAACCGCCGCCTCCTCATGGGTCATGCCGAGAACCATATTGTTGCCGCTTCTGTCTTTAAAGCGAGCCATTTCGCTGCCGATGCTTGTGTATCTGCCGGATTCCTCCCAAAGAGAGGCGGGCATAACTACCGGGAACATAACCTCCTGACCGTCGATGCGATCCATCTCTTCGCGGATTATGTTTTCAACCTTTTTTGTCATTCTTTTTGTAGAGGCAAAGAGAGAATATATGCCGTTGTGCATATATTTCATATATCCGCCCCTTGTCATAAGCTTCTGACTTTCTATAATGCAGTCGCTCGGTGCGTCTCTGAGGGTCTCTAAAAGCATTTTGCTGGTTTTCATTTTTATTACTCCTATAACTTTTATTACATACAAAGTATATATTAAACTTATTGGGTCTGTCTGTCAACAAAATTTTCGCATTTTATTATTGCCTGCGGAGGAACTTCTGCCGTGACATACTCGTTAAATCGGTTGATTTTATAAACGTCTATGCCTAAATTTTTAAGTATTTCGGTATCTGCCGTGATTTTGATGTGATTTAATTTGCCGTCGAGAACGTCTTTTGCCGTTCTGCAATCGTCGGATAAATAGACATAATTCTCGCTTACAATGCCGTTTTGCATTATGCTGTCATAATTTTTTTCGTATGTGGCATGATATAAAAAACGCGGAATATCTTTATTGTTTTTGATTTTTATTTTTTTCTTATCAAAAATTATAAAATATGCTTTTAAGGATGAAGCAAAAACGCATAGATTTATTTTGTTTGGATTTTTATAAAGAATTTTTGCGTCACTTATTATATTTTTAAAAAATCTGCCGCCGGGCAGACGGTTTTTAACGGGATTTATAATACGCATTTCGGCTTCTTTCATCTTCAAATTCCCCCCGATATATAATTTTAACATAAATGCCGTTCCGTTTCAATCGTCCGCGCATAAACTCCCAAGCTTTGCAAACAATACATACAAAATCATTAAAAGGGAGTTTTTAATTTATGAAAGCCACAGGCATCGTCAGAAGAATAGACGATCTCGGCAGAGTAGTCATTCCGAAAGAGATAAGGCGCACCATGCACATCAAAGAGGGCGCGCCGCTTGAAATATTCACAGACACTCAGGGCGGCGTGATTTTTAAAAAATATTCGCCCGTGGGTGAGCTGACCGACACCACGGATCAATATGCCGACGTGCTTTATCGCAGCGTTACCATGCCCGTTATAATCTGCGACAGAGACAGAGCCATTTCTGTTTCGGGTGCTTCAAAAAGAGAATTTTGCGACAGAAGAATAAGCAAAGAGCTTGAGCAGCTCATGGAGGACAGGCAGTCTTTTATCAGAACCCAGGGCGAAAAGCTCACACCCATTGAGGGCATAAACCACAATGCGGCGGTTGCCGTGCCGATTATAAGCAGCGGCGACGTGCTGGGTGCGGTCGTCTTTCTTTCGGCAGAGGGTATTCAGCCCTCGCAGACGGATTTAAAACTCGCACAGGTCGCCTCGTCTTTTTTGGGCAGACAAATGGAGGAATAATAAAAAAGATATGCGGCTGTCGAATTTAGCGCAGTCGCATTTATTTTTAAAAATATTTAATTTTATACTTGATAAAATTTCTTATATATATTATAATTGTTTAGTAATACGTGTGGAGCGTTATTTTTATCATGTGGCGTGTAGGTCCTGTGCGATGGAGCGCCGTGAACCATGTCAGGCGGGGAACCGAGCAGCATTAAGCGGTCAGCACTGTGCGCCACAGTCCGCCTGCATGCCATATGATAAAGGTAATGCTCCCTCATTTTTTATGTATAGGATGATTTTTTTGTATCAGGTGCTTTACAGAAAGTGGAGACCGCGCACTTTTTCGGACGTTTCGGGTCAGGAGCATATAACCTCTACCCTTGCAAACGAGATAATGTCCGGCAAGGTTTCGCACGCCTATTTGTTCACCGGCTCACGAGGCACGGGCAAGACCACCTGCGCAAAAATTTTTGCAAAAGCAGTCAACTGCCTGCACCCTGTGAACGGCAGCCCCTGCAACGAGTGTGAAATCTGCCGCGGTATTGATGACGGCACGATTCTTGACGTTGTGGAGCTTGACGCGGCAAGCAACAACGGTGTTGACAATATAAGAGATATAATCGACAACTCCAATTTTACCCCCGTCAACGCCAAATACAGGGTATACATCATAGACGAGGTTCACATGCTCTCAACAGGCGCATTCAACGCACTTTTAAAAACGCTTGAAGAGCCTCCGGAGCATGTTAAATTTATACTCGCCACAACCGAGGTTCATAAAATTCCGGCAACAATTCTTTCGCGCTGCCAAAGGTTTGATTTTCACAGAATTTCACCGGAGGACATTGCAAAAAGAGTAAAATACGTTGCCGAACATGAGAATATAGAAATTGATGACGACGCGGCCCTCCTTATTGCAAGAATTGCCGACGGTGCGCTTCGTGACGCGCTCTCTTTGCTTGACAGATGCTCCGGCACAGGCGAAAGAGTGACGGCGGAATCGGTCGGAAGCGCGGCGGGACTTGCCGAGAAAGAATACCTTTTTAAGCTTGTTGACGCGATTAAAAATAAAGACACGGCGGCGGCTCTTTCTTTGATTAACGAGCTCCACAACCGCTCATGCGATATGGAAAGGCTTTGTTCGGAGCTTTTAAATCATTTCAGAAACCTGATGATAGTCAAAACCGTCAAAGACCCTTATTCTCTCATAATTTGTGTTGAGAGTGACATGGCTCTTTATAAAAAACAGGCAGAAGAAATTAAGCTTCAGGATATTCTTTATTATTTGTCTGTTACCGAATCTGCCCTTGTTGCAATCAAAAACAGCATAAATAAACGGATAGAAACAGAGATGACGGCGGTGAAGCTTTGCTCCCCCGAATTATCGGGCAACAACAGCTCTGTTATATTAAGAATAGAAAAAATCGAAGAAGCTTTAAAGAACGGGGTAAAAATTGCCGCCAAGGCAGAGCCTTTAAAAAATTACGTTAAAAATGAAGAAAAGAGAGAAGAAGAGGTTATACCTCCTCCCCCTCCTGCGGTACGTTCCGCCCAGGACGAAAATACGCAGATTATTGGTGAAGACACTCCTTTTTCACAGTGGGGCGACGTTATTAACGAGGTCAAAAAAACCGATGTTCCTCTGACGGGCATACTCTCGGGTTCGTCCGCATTTATAAGAGGCGAGCATATTTTGATAAAGTGCGATAACCCCACTTTTCCGCAGTTTATAAAAGCTCCGCTTCACCTCAACGCGCTCAAAGACGCAGTTATTAAAGTGACCGGCAAAAAATTCAGGCTCGGCATTTACCGAAAAAAAGATAATAATGCCTCAAAGCAAGACCCTTTAAAGGACCTTGCAAAAAAAATAGATAACTTAAAATAAACCGAAAGGGTGCTGACATATGAAAGCAAGAATTTCAGGTATGCCCAACAATCAGGGCAACATGATGAAAAGAATCCAGCAGATGCAGGAGGATATGAAAAACGTTCAGGAAGAAGTTGAAAACAGCGAATTTACTTCTTCTGCCGGCGGCGGAGCGGTTGAGGTTACGGTCAACGGCTCTCACGAGGTTCTCTCTATAAAAATGGAGCCCGATATTGTTGACCCCGACGAAATTGAAATGCTTGAAGACCTTTTGATTGCCGCCCTTAACGAGAGCATTAAAAAGGCTAACGACGCTATGGAGCAGGGAATTGAAAAAGCAAAAGGCGGACTTTCTATTCCCGGTCTGTTTTAATGGCGGGTTCTGCCGCGCCTCTTTCAAGACTTATTGAGCTTTTTGAACGCTTGCCCGGCATAGGCAGTAAAAGCGCGCAAAAATTAGCTTTTCATATTCTTGATATGAACGACGCACAGATAAAATATTTTACCGACACAATTAACAACGCTCACCAAAAAATTCACAGATGCAGTATTTGCTGTGATTTAACAGACGGTGAAAAATGTGCCGTTTGCAGCGACGATAAAAGAGACCGCTCTGTTATTTGCGTTGTAGAAAATCCAAAAGACGTTATAGCTTTTGAAAGAACAAGAGAATATAACGGGCTTTATCATGTTCTTCACGGTGCAATATCACCCATGAATAACATAGGTCCCGATGATATAACCGTTAAACAGCTTTTATCGCGCCTTTCGGACCCCGACATTAAAGAGATTATTATGGCGACCAATCCCACGGTTGAGGGTGAAGCCACCGCCATGTATATATCCCGACTTATAAAGCCTATGGGTCTTAAGGTTACGCGCCTTGCTTACGGTGTTCCCGTTGGGGCAGACCTTGAATATGCGGATGAGATCACTCTCACAAGAGCAATAGAGGGCAGAAGCGAGCTTTGAGTTTTGCACACTTTTTTTGACAATTGACTGACAGGTTTGCACAGTTTTGACATTGTCAAATATCTGTCAGAATTTTCAAGAATTTTTTGACAGCGGTTTGCACCTCAAATTTTGAGAAAATTTCTTGATACTGCTTGCGTTCGGGAGTTTTAAACATTTTCTACATCCCCTACTACTACTACTAAAAATATATAATATATAATTACGGAATCGGAGGAGATTTTTATGAAATTCCAGTGTGACACTGCTGCTTTTTCTCTTGCTTGTCAAAATGTTCAAAGAGCAGTTTCTACCAAAACATCTATACCTGCCGTTGAGGGAGTTTTTATCAAAGCCTTAGGCAATGAGCTCATCCTCACAGGTTATGATTTGGAAATAGGAATAACAACCTCCGTCAATGCAAATATAGAGGAACAGGGTTCTATTATTTTAAATGCAAGGGTTCTTTGTGAAATTCTCAGAAGAATACCAAACAGCACTATTAAAGTAGAATCCGACGAGAGAAACCTTGCCGTTATCAGAAGCGGAGACATTAAATATGAAATAATGGGTATATCGGCAGACGAATATCCCGAGCTCCCTACGGTTAAGGGCGGATTTCCGATAGTGATAAGCCAAAATCTTTTAAAAGATATGGTGCATCAAACGATATTTGCGGTTGCAACAACAGATTCCAAAGTAGTTTATACGGGCATTAAATTTGAGCTCACCAAGGGCGAAATAAAGCTTGTTGCCGTTGACGGCTTCAGAATGGCAATAAGAAAAGAAAAAATTGACTATAACGGCGACGACATCACATTTATAGTTCCGTCAAAAACTCTTTCAGAGGTCGTGAAGCTTGCCGTATCGGAAGAAAAAGAAGATTACATATCTCTCGGTGTGGGCAAGCGACATATTTTGTTTGAAACAGGCGGTTACAGCATTATTTCACGTCTTTTAGAGGGTGAATTTTTAAATTATAAGGCGGCTATACCCGTTACTGCCTCTACCACGGTTAAAATAGACACAAGAAAGTTTATAGACAGCGTTGAAAGAACTTCCCTTATAATAACCGACAAAACAAAGAGCCTTGTAAGCTGCGTATTTGAAGACGATTCAGTTAAGGTACACAGCGTTACGGCACTCGGCACTGCAAATGACAGAATAGACGCTCAAATAGAGGGCAACAAGGTTGAAATAGGCTTTAATAACAGATATTTGCTGGACGCGCTCAGAGCCTGCAACACCGACATGGTCAGAATAGAGCTTAACGGCGCGGTTTCGCCCATACTTATTTTGCCGCCGGAGGGTGACGATTTTATCTTCCTTGTATTACCGGTGAGGTTAAAGAAAAATGATTAAAAAAGCAAATTTTAAACTTAAAATAAAAGAAAAGCCCGTCACAGAAAAAAAGGTTGACGGAGAGTTTATTAAGCTTGACTCATTCTTGAAGCTTTGCGACGCCGTGCAAACGGGCGGCCATGCAAAAATAGTTATTCAAGAGGGCGAAGTTAAGGTTAATAACGAGGTGTGTACGCAAAGAGGAAAAAAGCTTCACACCGGCGATGAGGTAGAGTTTGATAACAGGATCTTTCGTCTGATATGAAAATTATAGACCACAACATCAAAAATTTCAGAAATATAAAAGAAATAAGTTTTTCTCCCTGTGAAGATATAAACGTCATTTACGGCGAAAACGGGCAGGGCAAAACAAATATTATAGAGAGCATATGGCTTTTTACGGGCTGTAACAGCTTCAGAACCCGTAAAAATGCCGTACTGATAAAAGATGATGAAAAAAGCTCCGAAATAAATATGGATTTTTTTGCTTTCGGCAGAGAACAAAATGTTAAACTTGAAATCGGCGAAAAAAAAGAAGTCTATATCAACGAAATTAAAAAAGACTCTCACAGACGTCTTTTGGGTGAATTTCAGGCAGTTGTTTTTTCACCGTCTTTTTTGTCTGTTATAAAAGACGGACCGAGTGAAAAAAGAAAATTTATAGATATTGCGATAAGTCTTTTAAAACCCAACTACGCGGCGGTGCTCTCTAACTATAACAAAGCCGTTATGCAGAGAAATGCACTTTTAAAAAAGATAAACGACGGTGAGACAAAAGAAGATTTTTTATTTGCATTTGATGAATCTGTTGCAAGATACGGCGGTAGAATTATAAAATACAGGCTTGATTATATAGAAAAGCTGAAACAATATACTGCCGATATTTATGCCGGAATTTCGGGCGGCAGAGAAAATTTTGAATTCAGCTATTTAAACAGCGTTAAAGAAGAGGGGCAGACAAGCGAAGAATGGTCGCAAATTTTATATGATTCTCTTTTAAAAAACAGAAAAAGAGATATTTTCAGATGCATGACTATGACAGGCCCTCATAAAGACGATATAGAAATAGAGCTTAATAAAAAAAGCGCGAGAATATACGGCTCACAGGGTCAGCAGAGGTCATGTGCTCTCTCTTTAAAAATAGCCGAGGGATTTATAATAAGAGAAATTTCCGGCGAACAGCCAGTGGCTTTGCTTGATGATGTTATGAGCGAGCTTGACGGCAAAAGACAGAACGACCTTTTAAAATATCTTCAAAACTGGCAGGTATTTGTGACGTGCTGCGATAAAGCTCACATATCAAAAATAAATTACGGCAAAGCTTTTGAAATAGAGAGCGGCACTCTTAAAGAAATTTAACGGAGGCTTTTATGTTTTTGCATTTGGGTGAAAATACTGTTATAACAACAGATGAAATTATAGGCATTTTTGACATGGATAATACCACCGTGTCTAAAATTACAAGAGATTATCTCTCATCAATGCAAAAAAATAAAAGAATAGTGGACGTAAGCTTTGATTTGCCCAAATCTTTTATTCTTTGCAAAAATAAAGAAACGGGCGAAGATACGGTTTATATCTCGCCCATTTCAACTCAAACATTATTAAAAAGAATACAGACCAACAAGGGTTTTGAATGAGACTGTCAATTTAAGACAGTCTTATTTTTTAAAGATTATGTATTTGCTTATTATGTGAACCAAAAGATAAATTTTTCTTTCTGCCGCCCAAAACATGAGCCAGTCAAGACTTTTTGATTTGATGGTATTTATATCAAACCTTTTAAAAGCCTGCCTTATAATCGGCAGCTTTGTTACCTTTTTCATCATAGAATATTTATGTTTTTCATCGCCCGTATATATTTTTAAAAGAAAGGCGTTCATATAAATATTTGTAAGAGTGTGTTTGCCTGCGTCAAAATAAAATTCGGGATATTTATGCTTGCACAGGGTTTCATATTTTTCATCGCGTAAAGAGCAATATGTTTCTATTGCTTTTATTTTTTTATCGTCAAAAGTATTATTTTTGCTCAAACTCCCCTCGCGGCGGCGATAGCCTATAACTTTTTTATCAAAAAATATAACCTTTTTTGCTTTTAAAAAAGCTTCTTCTCCGAAAATGGAATCTTCACCGTAATTTAAGCCTTTAAAAAATTTGATATTATTGTTTATAAGAAAAGATTTTCTGTAAACATTACGCCATACATAGGGAAATATACAGCTTGAGCAAGCATTTTTTAAAAGAACACAAATCTGCTGTGTGTCCGCTTCACCCACAAAAGAATATTCAAAAGATGAGTTAAAATAATCTTTGCCGTCTTCACTCACTGAATAATTTTTGTAGCAGTAAAAATCGGAGCTTTCATCAAAATGAGAAAAAACTTCTTTTACCGCGCCGTCAAGAAGAAAATCGTCCGCATCCAAAAACCAGATAAATTCGCCTGCGGCTTCTTCTATACCCGTGTTTCTTGCCTGTGAAACGCCTGCGTTTTTTTTATGAATTACTCTTATATTTTCATAATTTGATGAAAATTCATCGCAGATTTTTTCACTGCCGTCTGTTGAGCCGTCGTCAATTAAAAGAAGCTCCGTATTGCCGTTGAACTGCGACAAAACGGAGTTTATACAATCGGGCAGAAATTCTTTTATATTATAAACCGGTACAACAACGCTGAGTTTCGGCATAATATCACCTCTTAAAGAATTTTTGCAATTATCTGACTTAAATATTTTTCATCGTGAGCCTCGCCCACACCCTCGCCGGCACCTGCCTCATAAACCATTTTGTCTTTAATGGGGACTTTCTCTGTCGCCTGCATTTTAAACCATTCATATTCGGTGTCTATATTGCCCATGTCAATGGCATAAAATCCCTCTTTTGCAAGGTCATATGCCATTATTGTTGCAGACGGACCGAGAGCGAGAATATATAAAGGCTCTTTGCCGTGCTTTTTTACTTCTTTTAAAAGCTCGTCATATTTTTGAAAGCACTGTGTGCTCGGTGCAAGTATTCTTTTAACAGAATTTGCCGAGTCAAAAAGGTCGTTGCCCATGCCGAGACGGCTTTTTTCGCCCTCAACTATTATAACGTCTTTATTTGCCCACAGCTTTTTTATATTCTCAAAATATTCTTTTGTGTTTGTACCCTTTTTATCTTTAAGATTCATGTAGTGGCGCGATATAAAAGCGTCGCCGTAAACCTTGCCCGGAATTAAATCTCTGTACCAATATTTTCTGAACCTTGCAAGGTGCTTTTTCCAAAAGGTTGCATGGTTATCTTCCATAACAGAGAGCTGCTCGTTTGAAAACACCGCCGGAATACAAACCAAAAGATTTTTTTCATCCGAGCCTATGACCTCGCGCAGTCTTTTTCTGATAAGCTCGTCCGATACCTGATACCTCACGTCCGTGCCGGAGGCAAGCTTCATCTCGGCGTCGCCGAAACGGGTGACGCAGCAATTATTTTTTAAAATATAATCGAGAGTATCTTCACACGTCATAATATTCGGCGCTTTGTGAGTGCGGGTGTAGAAAAAATCTTTGATAAGATAAAATATATCCGCAATTTTTTGTTTTAACAGAAAAAATCCGTTCCAAAAAAAGAGAAGAAATTTTTTCATTTTTATTCCTCAACTCGTTTTGTGACCTGAATTTCGGGCAACATCATGCCGCCGTATACGAGACTGTCCCACGCGACGGGCGGAACACTGTCATCATCCGGGTCCTCACCCAAAATTTCAAAAGAAAACATTTCGGGCACAACGTCATAAATAACGCACATTTCGTTTTCTGTTTTCCAAAGCTCAAAACCGGCAATATATTTGCCGGGGGCAAGAATATTTTTATTATCCATATGAAAATCAAATATATATTCTTTGCCCTTTTCAAATTTGCCGAGCCTTACGCTCTCTGCTTTGCCGAGCGCTCTTATAAGGCTGAGGTTTCTTATCATAAACTCAAGGCGGAGATTTTCACAGTCCTCATTCGCCTTGATTTTAACTTTAAAATCAATAGGCTCGTTATAAACCCATGAGCAGATTTCTTTATTCGGCACCGTCGCACCTTGAATTACAGCCATTTGTGTGCCGCGCGGCTTGTGGTCTGAAACATCAATTACTGTTTTATTTGTTTCAACGCTGTCGGAATAAACTTCTATACCCTTTTCAACGTCACCGTCATAAATAACCTTGCCCTCTTTCAAAACAATAACGCGGTCGCAAAGCTGGCGGATAGTCTGCATCTGATGGCTGACGTAAAGAATTGTTCTGCCGCCTTTTGCAATATCGGACATTCTGTTAAGACACTTTTGCTGAAATCTGGTGTCACCGACTGCGAGAACCTCATCAACAATCAAAATATCCGGCTCAAGGTGAGAGGCAACGGCAAAAGCCAAGCGGACGAACATACCGCTTGAATATCTTTTAACAGGGGTGTCGATAAATCTGCCGACTTCGGAAAATTTGACTATTTCTTCAAATTTTTCGTCAATTTCGGCTTTGCTCATTCCGAGAATAGCACCGTTGAGATATACGTTTTCTCTGCCGGTGAGCTCCATATTAAAGCCTGTGCCGACCTCAAGCATTGCAGACACCTTGCCGAGCATTTCAATTCTGCCGTCGGTGGGTTCGGTAATTCTTGAAAGAACTTTTAAAAGGGTAGATTTACCCGCGCCGTTTCTGCCGATAATGCCGACCTTTTCACCTTTTTTTACCTGAAAAGATACGCCGTCCAAAGCCCAGAAGTCCTCTGTATCCGCTCTTTTTGACGGGTGCAAAACTTTTCTTGCAACTAATTTAAGACGACCCTTAAAAGAATCGGGTTTTTGAATTTTATGACGAATGACGTATTTCTTTTTTACGTTCTTCAAATCTATCATTACAGTATTTTCGTCCATAATCTCACCCCTTAAACGATGTCAACAAATGTTCTTTCCGTTTTTCTGAAGAAGTGGACGCCGAGAGGTATCAAAACGACAGTCCACACAATTGAAGCAACAAAAGCAAACACATTAAATTCCATAGATTTTATAATGCACCATTTAAAGGTTTCGAGAATACCGACCGCAGGGTTGAGGCAGTATATCGGGAGCCACCATTTATCGCCGAAGTTTGCCTTGACGGAGTATGCGACGGGAGAAAGATATTGACCGATCGAAATAAGAAACGGAAGAGCCTGGTTGAGATCCCTCCATTTAACATTGAATGCCGAGAGGAAAAGTCCTGCCGCAAGACCCAAAATCATGGTCCAGATAAGAACCAGCGGGCAAAGGAAAATTCTCAGCGACGGAGTGAAGCCCTCGGTAAAATAAAACACAACCATCAAAATAAGCAAAACGCCGAAAGAAATTGCCGTATCAATCAAAAAGGCAAGCACCGAGCCTAAAGGAGAGAGAATTCTCGGAAAATAGACCTTTTTCATTATGTTTGCGTTTGTAATAAAAGTGCTTGCGCCGCTTTGAAGACTTTTTGAAAGAAGCGCCCAGGGAATAAGACCTGCATAAACCATTATGTAATAAGGTGTATCACCCTCACTTGAAAGACCTGCGACATTGCCGAAAATGAAGGTCATGATAAGCATATTTATAATGGGGCTGATAACTGCCCAGCCCATACCCATAATGGTCTGCTTATATCTGACGGTTACATCTCGCTTTGCAAAGTTTAAGGCAAGCTCTTTATATCGCCAAAGGTCCTTCCAATACTGAAAATTGTGTCCGTTGGGTTCAATAACGGTTTTTTGCATTCCAATACCTCTTTTCATTATATATCCTTCAAAGTATATAATAACACACGATACAATTATATCATAAAAAAGGTGGCAGTCAATAGAATAAAAGAATATGAAATGTTATGTTTGGGTGAAAAAATTATGTTTCATACCTATTTTGCTTTTTTAATCCGCAAATTAAAAATAGGGTTGAAATTGCTAAAATGACAAAAAGAACAAGCATAAACGGGGCAAAAAGCTTCATACCGAGTTTTTGAGCCAAAAAGCCGAATATCGGCGGCACTGCGGTTATGCCCGTGTAGGCAACAGCCATTTGAAGCCCGATTATGGACTGAGAAACATCTTTGCCGAAGTTTTTGGGAGTCAGGTGCATAATGTTGGGATAGACGGGACCTATGCCGAGCCCGAGCAAAAACAGACCCAAGGCGGCAAAAGTGCTTTTTAGCGGCAAAAGTAAAACAATTATAGCCGAAAATACAATTATAAGCCCCGATTTTATCAAATTCCACGAAGATATTTTTGACGAAAGAACACCGGACAAAAATCTGCCGAGAGTAAGACCCACAAAATACATAGCAACGGTTTTTGCCGCAACATCTGCAGAAAAGCCCTTTGATTCCACCAAAAATGTGCTGCTCCATGCACCGCAGGTGCACTCAATCGCACATGACGAGGCAAAAAGAAGGAGGTCTGCTTTTACACAAGGTGTTTTAATCATCTGTGCAAAACTTAAAGTTACGCTTTTTTCTTCTTCGGAGGAATTTTTATCACTTTTCTTCCAAAGCGGACGCGAAAAAGCTATGACGGCGGTAATAACGCATTGAATGATAAACGCGGTGCGGTAGCCGCCGCGCCAGTTGCCGCCCGAGAGCGCAAAAGACATTATATAGGGGCTGACGGAGACTCCCACACCGTAAAAGCAGTGTAAAAAATTCATATGCGAGGCAGAAAAATGAAGCGCAACGTAGTTGTTGAGCGCCGAATCTACCGCACCTGCGCCTATGCCGAGCGGTATTGAAAAAAGACACAGCCAAATAAGATTTTTTGAAACCGAAAAGCCGAAAAGAGCCGCCGCAGTCAGCGCGGTGCTGACTGCCGTAACGGTATAAGTGCCGAATTTGTTGATAACTCTTGCACTCATTGCACTTGAAATAACCGTTCCGCCCGAAACTATAAGAGTAACGCAGTTTGCGGCAGAGAGCGGCAAAGCAAATTCACCGTAAATCGCAGGCCACGCCGTGCCGAAGAGAGAATCCGGCAGACCCAGACCGATAAACGCAATATATATAACGCAAAGCAAGAGCAAAGTCATAATCAACCTCCAAATAACATATGCAGATAAAGTAACATCTTAATAACCAAAAATCAATAGATTTCTTAACATTTTCTTAAAGCTTTTTTCATTGACAACAAAGGTGTGCAATGTTATACTTTTTAAATAGATAATAAAACTGGGTAGGTGTAGGTATGAAAAGGATAATTGCCTTTGTGCTGGCGGCAATTTTGCTGCTTTTCACTCTCACGGCATGCGGCAAAAAGGTCATTACCGATGAAGAGGGGAACACTCACGTTCTTGTGACAAGGCGCGGCGGCGAGCCGGCGCAGGACGAAAACGGCAACCTTATCGAAAAGGTCACGAATGCAGACGGTGAAAAGGTCACCCAGGCCGTCACGTTCCCGAGGGTTACCCAAAACAACAAAAACGAGGTTGAAAACGCCTATTTTAAAGTTAAAATTCCCGATGACTGGACTTATGACGAGAGCATAAACACATTCAGAATTCAGCATAACGGCGAGTGCAAAAATTCCGACGGCGGAGTTTGCGAAATTTCTGCCGAGTCTGCCGGTCACGGTGATGTTGACGTGCTTTATAACAACCGTTTGGGCACAGAAAACGTGCTCAAAGAATATCAGCCTGATTTTGTCGGCGAAATAAAGCAATATGAAACAAAGCTTTTTGATTTGGACGTCAAGGCTTTCAGCAGTAAGCATACATCGGGCTCAACCTATTATTTCTTTGCTTTCTCATACGCCAATGCGGCGGTGGGCATAACCGCAAACGTCAACGACAAATGCCTTGCAAACGGCTTTGATATTGAAAAATTTATTACCGAAAACTTTACTCTTAAAAAGTTGGGCTGATTACGGAAGGGGTTAATTTTTAATGCTTTTTTCACAGGATATAGGTATTGATCTCGGCACGGCAAACACTCTTGTTTTTGTTAAAGGCAAGGGAATAATCATCAGAGAGCCGTCTGTTGTCGCGGTCGATCAGCGTTTTAATCCGCCGAGGGTTGTTGCCGTCGGCTCACAGGCAAAAGAGATGATAGGCAGAACACCCGGCTCAATTGCCGCACTTCATCCGATACAGAACGGCGTTGTTGCGGATTTTGACGCGACTGCCGAAATGCTCCGCCGCTTTATAAAGCGCGCCATTAACAACTCGCCCTTTAACAGGGCAAGGGTTATGATAAGCGTGCCCTCGGGCGTTACCGAGTTTGAGCGACGTGCGGTCAACGACGCGGTTAAATCCGCAGGTGCAAAATACATAAGCATCATAGAGTCTCCGCTCGCTTCGGCAATCGGCGCAGGTCTGCCGATAACGGGTGCTACGGGCAGCATGGTTGTTGATATAGGCGGCGGCACATCAGAGGTTGCGGTTATAGCCCTTAAAGATATTGTCACTTCGCTCTCGATAAAAGTTGCGGGCGACAGCATGGACGAAGCCATTATCAACTATATTAAAAAGAAATACAGCCTTCTTATCGGTGAGAGAACCGCGGAGGATATAAAAATAAAGCTCGGCTCGGCATATGAATATGACGGCGAGGGAGCTATGGATATTAAGGGCAGAAACCTTGTTGACGGCTTGCCGCTGAATGTTGAGATAACCTCGCAGGAGGTCAGAGAGGCTCTTTCGGACACCGTATCTCAAATTGTTGACGCAATCCGCACAACGCTTGAGAATACTCCGCCGGAGCTTGCCGCGGATATTATGGATAACGGCATTACCCTCACGGGCGGCGGCGCACTGCTCAGAGGTCTCGGCAAGCTGATTGAGGAAGAACTTAAAATCCCCGTTGAAATTGCCGACACACCCATTGACTGTGCGGCGGACGGCATAGGGGTCTGCCTTGAAAAGAAGCTTTGATTTTTTACATTTTGATTTTTATGAAAGGGGAAGCACATGAAGTTTTATAAAACAAAGTCGTTCAAACTTTTTTTGGCTGTTATTGCGGCAGTGATTGTCGGCGCAATAATCGCGGCGGCAACACATTCGGGCACATCTCCCCTTTCGTCTGCTCTCGGCGCGCTCACACAGCCGCTGCAAAAGGTTTCGACCTATGTGGGCAACTATATTGATTCTTACTGCGATTATTTTCGCTCGGCAAATGCGCTTAAAGAAGAGAACGCAGAGCTTAAACAGCAGCTTGTTGATTATCAGCAGGAGCTTGCCGATTATGAAGACACAAAAAGAACTCTCACCGTTTATGAAGAATTTTTGGGCGTTAAAGAAGAACACCCCGATTTTAAATTTTTGAGTGCAGAGGTTCTTTCAAGAGATACCTCCGATGTCTACGGCTCTTTTAAGCTTGATAAAGGCTCGGCAAAGGGCGTTGAGGTCAACGACCCGGTTATCTACGGCAAAAGCCTTGTCGGCATAGTCAGCGACGTGAGCCTTACAAACTGCACGGTCAAAACCATATCCAACCCCGATGTGAACGCCGCAGTTTATGAAACAAGAAGCAACGAAGTCGGCTATGTAACGGGATTTGAAGAGGGCATAGACAAAAGCATTTGCAAAATGCCCGGACTTTCAAAAGACAGCAATGTTGCCGCAGGCGGTATAGTGCTCACAACAGGTATCGGCGGAGTTTTCCCCAAAGACCTGATTGTAGGCACGGTAACCGAAATTGCAAAATCAAAGAGCGATATATCATATTATGCGCAGATAGAGTCTGCCGTTGATTTTTCGGTTCTTACGGACGTATTTATCATAACCGACTTTGACTCACAGGGAATAAGTCAGTAATTCAAGGTCTTTATTATGGAAAACTCAAGCTTTTACAAAGAGAATAAGATAAACCGCACCCGCCGTACAGTTCTTACGGCGGTAATTTTGCTTGTGTTTTTTTTGCAGAATACCGAGCATCTTTTTCCGCGGCCGTGGGGCGTGACGGCAATGCTTTTGGCTCCGCTGGTAATTTGCATAGGTATGTTTGAGCGCGAGACGAGCGGCATGGTATTCGGTGCGGCTGCGGGTGCGCTGCTTGACGCATTCTCAACCCAGACGGTTTGCTACCATACGATTATGCTCGCGGCGGCAGGATATTTTTCGGGTCTTTTGGTAACAAGGCTTATAAGAAACAACCTGAACTCATGCTTTTTAATGAATGTTGTGTTCTTATTCGTCTATAACTCTTTATATTATCTGCTGTTTTACTATTCCCCCGCACAAGAAAATTCGCAGTATGTTTATTTTAATATGTATATGGCTTCGGGGCTTTATACGGCGTTTTTTATTCCGCTTTTTTATGTGATTGTCAGAGCTGTATCCAAAAAATACAGAGTAGAATAAATTTTATTTTTTTAGAAAGCCGGTGAGAAAATGAAAGATAAAAATAAAAGAAGACACAGCATAATTCTGTCCTCTTTTCTTTGCGGCTTTTTACTTTTCACGGGTACAATGTTTAAAATCAAGACCGATGACGGCGACGGCGAAAGCGAATACTTCGACGCAGGCAAAAACAAAATACGCGTGACGAGAATAAAAGAAAACAAACAAAAAGAAAAAGTCGGCCGCCAATATGTCACGGCCGCGCTTATAGTTGTTATTTTTATTTCTTTCGGCGTTTTGCTTTATAATATGCAGGTTGTCAACGGCAGCAAGTATGCGGCAGAGGGCTCGGCGTCTGTTTCTCAAAGCACGGTCAAAGCGACAAGGGGCGAAATTCTTGACCGCAACGGCAAGGTGCTTGTCGGCAACAGGCAGGGCAGTGCGGTTGTTTTTGACGCGACAAAATTCCCGTCGTTTTCGGAGCAGGAGGATAGAAACAAAATCATTCTCTCACTCATAAATCTTTTTGAGCAAAACGGTGACGAATGGACGGACGAGCTGCCGATTTATATTGACGGCGACGGCAACTATGCCTACACCGAAGACAGTGAGCACGATATTGAAGTTATGCTCGGCAAAGATATGCTGAACCTCAACAGATACGCCTCTGCCGATGACTGCATGAAGGCTTTGATTGAGCGATATAAATTAGAGAACTACTCCAAAAAAGACGCGCGCGCGATTGCTTCTGTTTGCTACCAGATGAGGCTCAACGCATTTAACACCGCAAACACCTATCAGTTTGCAGAAGATGTTGATGATGTGACCGCTTCTTATATCAAAGAAAAAAGCTCTTTTTATCGCGGAGTTGAAATAGAAATCACCACCTACCGCGAATATTATGACGGCACGCTTGCACCGCATATGATAGGCATGGTCGGCTCGATTGACGCACAGGAGTATAAAAAGCTCAAAGAAAAGGGCTACGGCATGAACGACGTAGTGGGTAAAAGCGGCATTGAGCTCGCTATGGAGGATTATTTAAAAGGCGAGAACGGAGTAAAATCCGTCACCGTCAATTCGGACGGCACAACCAAGGTAGAATATACAAAAGAAGTTAAAAACGGCGACAGCATTGTTTTGACTCTTGATGCGGATATGCAAAAGATAGCGCAGGACGCACTCAAAGAAAAGTGCGACAGCATTGAGTCCCCCGTTCCTCACGGCGGCGCGGTCGCGGTTGTCAACTGCAAAACGGGCGAGCTTTTGGCTTGCGCCACATATCCGTCATACGACATCACAACTTATTCGGACGATTACTCGTCTCTTTTAAAAGACAAGAGATCGCCGCTTTGGAACAGAGCGCTTCAAAGCGTTTATGCGCCCGGTTCAACATCAAAGCCCTCAACGGCTCTTGCCGCTTTGGAGGAGGGCGTTATTGACGAAAACACCGTGCACGACTGCCACTATAAATTCAGATACCTTGACATGACCTTCAGTTGCATTGCTCATCATGCCTCAAGCAACATCAATGTTAAAACCGCGCTTCAGGATTCATGCAACATCTTCTTTTATAAGGTCAGCCGTGACCTCGGCGTAGAAAAGCTTAACACCTACCGTGAGCTTTTGGGCTTGGGTCAGCCGACCGGCATTGAGCTCAGCGAAAGAACGGGTATTCTCGACTCCCCCAGCTACCGCACCTCTCTCGGTCAGGTATGGAGGCCCGGCTTCACCTTGCAGTCTGCAATCGGTCAGGCGGGCAACCTGTTCACACCGCTTCAGCTTGCAAACTATTGCGCCACCATTGCAAACGGCGGCACAAGGTATGAGGTTCACATGGTCAAAGAGATAAAGAGCTTTGATTTGTCACAGACTGTTCTCAAAAAAGAGCCCAAGGTTGCGGTTGAAACAGGCATTAGCGAAAAGAACATCAACATTGTTAAAGACGGTATGAGAAGAGTTGTTACACATTCTTATACTTTGAGAAACGGTGTGGGCAAGGTTGTTGACTGCGCGGCTAAAACAGGTACTTCAGAAGTTGAGCACAACGTAAACGGCACCAAAAAAGTGCTCACAAACGGATTTTTCATCACCTTTGCACCGTATGACGACCCCGAAATAGCCATTGCGGTTGCTATTGAGGGCGGCAAGTCCGGTTCAAGCGCGTCACCCGTCGCAAAGGCGATATATGAATATTACTTTAAACAAAAGCAAGAGCAGACCGGAGTTCAGGAGACCGAAACGCTCATAGGATAAGGAGTGGGAAAATGGCCGAAAAAATCATAGTAGCCTCGGGCAAAGGCGGAGTGGGCAAAACCTCACTCACGGCAGGGCTTGCCATGGCTCTTGCCGCAAAAGGCGAAAGGGTTTTGGTCGTTGATTTTGACATCGGCCAGGGCAGCGCGGCATTTATGCTCGGTGCAGAAAGCGAGCCTGTATTCAACTGGGGCGACGCTCTTAAAAATGCGTGCGAAAATGAGGACACCCTCGGTAAAGCCGGCAATGTTTCTTATATCTGCGCCCCGACAAAGTGGGACGACACCTTCAGCGATAAAAAGATAAAGAATTTTATCTCGTTTTTTAACAGCGATTTTTCTTATATACTTTTTGACGCCCCGGCAGGCGTTTTGGGCGGATTCGGTCTTGCGGCACAGTGCGCCGACAGAGCACTCATAGTCTCAACCCCCGACGAAGTCTGCGTCAGAGCGGCAAAGGGCGCGGCGAGAGAGCTAAGAAAGAAAAAGGTCGATAAAATCAGACTTATAATAAACAGATTTGACAAGAACCCGATGGTTAAAGGCAAATATCTTAATATAGACGAAGTGATAAATGCTGTAGGAGTTCAGCTCATAGGCGTTGTGCCGGAGGATAAAAATATAAGCTACTGCGCGTCAACGGGTTTTGCAAATCTTAAAGACTGCCCGGCAAAGGCGGCATTCGGCAGAGTCGCCGACAGAGTCCGCGGCAAAAGGGTTCGCCTTGTGCTGCAAAACACCAAAAAAGAAAAGCCGAAAAGCAAAGCCCCCATTGCTGCGGTGCTATCGGTCATAGGTGCTATAATAATCTTGCTTGCGGGCGCATTTTTAACCGATTTTTATATGAGCCGAAATCTAAAAGAACCGATATTTGTTAAAGAGGTTGTGTCCGATGGCGGCGGAGCAACTCTTTACAGAGGATTTTGCTACACGGTTGAAACAAACAAGAATACGGACGGCACGCTGACATCCTGCAAAATGCAGGCGTTCGGCAAAACAATCGGTGCCTCTGTGAGTTAAAGGGAGTGAAACGTATGCCCTATAAAAGTGAAAAGACAATAGCGGCAGTTTCTACCCCTGCCGGAACGGGCGGAATTGCCACAATAAGAGTATCCGGCGAAAAAGCCATAGAGATTTGCGACAAAGCCTTTAAATCAATGAGCGGCAAAACGCTCTCGTCTCTTAAAGGCTACACGGCGCTTTTCGGTAAGATATATGACGGAGAACAGCCTGTTGACGAGGCTGTTTGTCTTGTGTTTCGTTCTCCGCACAGCTTCACGGGCGAAGATGTTGTTGAGATAACCTGCCACGGCGGAATGTTCGTTGTGCAAAAAGCCTTGAGAGTTGTGCTCGCCTGCGGCGCAGTGCCGGCAGAGCCGGGAGAATTCTCTAAAAGAGCTTTTTTAAACGGAAAAATCGACCTCTCCGGCGCAGAGGGAATAATGACCCTTATCAATTCGCGCGCAGAGCAGGGAGTGACCGCCGCACTGAATGTGCTGGAAGGCTCACTGAGCAAAGAGCTCGGCAAAATAACCGAGTCTTTAACAGAAATTTGCGCTCACATCTCGGCGTGGGTAGATTACCCCGATGATGAGATAGAAGAAATTGACGAAGCCGAAATTATAAACACCTTGCGAAAAAGCGAGGGCACTTTGCAAAGGCTGCTCGATAAATTCGACAGCGGCATGGCTGTCACCACAGGTGTTGACGCTGCGATTATAGGCAAGCCCAATGCAGGCAAATCAACCCTTATGAATTTGCTTCTCGGCTACGACCGCTCAATAGTCACAGACGTCAAGGGCACAACAAGAGATGTTGTTGAAGAAACGGCGAATGTTGACGGCAGCATTTTAAGACTTTCGGACACCGCCGGAATAAGAGACACCGATGACACCGTGGAAAAGCTCGGTGTTGAAAGAAGCCTTGAAAAAATCAAACGCTGTGCCGTTGTGCTTGCGGTGTTTGACTCGGCGGAGGAACTGAGCGGTGAAGACGAAGAACTCATTGAGCTTTGCAAAGGCAGACCCGTTATACCGATTCTTAACAAAACGGACAAGCCCTGCCTTATAGACAAAGAAAAAATAAGGATTGCGCTCGGCGAGCCGACAGAAATATCCGCCTCAACCGGCGAAGGGCTGCAAGAGCTTAAAGACAGAATAAACACAGTGCTCGGCACTCACGATTTTGACCCGAACGCCGCGATGCTTGCAAATGAAAGACAGCGGCAGTGCTGTGTCAACGCCCTTGCCTCAATAAAAGAGGCAAAAGACGCGCTCTCTATGGGCGTTACGCTGGACGCGGTCGGGGTCTGCATTGATGACGCAATCTCTTACCTTTTGGAGCTGACGGGTCAAAAGGCCTCACAGGCAGTTATAGATAAAGTTTTCAGTAATTTTTGTGTGGGAAAGTAATATGGAATATTTTGCAAAAACATATGAAGCGGCGGTTATCGGCGCAGGTCATGCCGGCATTGAGGCAGGTCTTGCCTGTGCGCGCCTTGGGTGCGACACCGCTGTTTTTACCGTCAACCTTGACTGGGTAGGCAATATGCCCTGCAACCCCTCGATAGGCGGCACGTCTAAAGGGCACCTCGTCAGAGAAATTGACGCTCTCGGCGGCGAAATGGGTATTGCGGCAGACGCAAACACCTTGCAGAGCAGAATTTTGAACCTCGGCAAAGGACCTGCCGTTCACAGCCTAAGAGCGCAGATTGACAGACGCCCTTACTCCGAATACATGAAGCACGTCATGGAGAAGCAGGAGAATCTTGAAATCCGCCAGGCTGAAATTGTTAAAATAGAAAAAAGCGATGACGGTATGTGGCTGCTCCACACAAATCTTGAGGCGATATACAAGGCTCAATGCGTAATTCTTGCAACGGGCACTTTTCTTGCCGGCAAGGTCTATGTGGGCGATGTCTCTTATGAGAGCGGCCCCGACGGTATGTTCCCGGCAAAAAGACTTGCGCTCTCGCTTAAAGAACTCGGACTTCCGCTCCGCAGATTTAAGACGGGAACTCCTGCGAGAGTAAACCGCAAAAGCGTAAACGAAAAAATCCTCGAACGTCAGGACGGCGACAAGAGGATTGTTCCGTTCTCTTTTAATAATAATTCTAAAATAGAAAATAAAATGTGCTGCTACGTCACCTACACAAATGAGCAGACAAAAAAGGTGATTTTGGATAATTTGAGCCGCTCCCCTCTTTACGGCGGCAAAATAGACGGCAAAGGTCCGCGCTATTGCCCCAGCATTGAGGATAAAATAGTAAGATTCAGCGAAAAAGAACGTCATCAGATATTTATTGAGCCGTGCGGCTACAATACGGAAGAGATGTATTTGCAGGGGCTTTCTTCTTCTTTGCCCGAGGACGTGCAGTTAAAATTTATCCATACCATTCCCGGGCTTGAAAATGCACAGCTTATGAGAACGGCTTATGCCATTGAATATGACTGTGTTGACCCCACCGCGCTTGACGCGTCGCTTGAATTTAAAGATTTTGAGGGACTTTTCGGCGCAGGTCAGTTCAACGGCTCCAGCGGATATGAGGAGGCGGCGGCACAGGGACTGGTCGCAGGCATCAACGCCGCAAGAAAAATCAAAAACCTGCCCCCTGTTATTTTTGAACGCTCCGGCTCTTATATCGGCACTTTGGTTGACGACCTTGTTACAAAGGGCTGCTCCGACCCATACAGAATGATGACCTCGCGTTCGGAATACAGGCTTTTGCTCCGTCAGGATAATGCCGACCGCAGGCTCACCCCTCTCGGATATGAGATAGGGCTTATCAGCCGCGAGAGGTACGAGAGGTTTTTGAAAAAGACAGAGCTTATCGCCGAGGAGCGCAGACGCGTAGAGAAAGCAGTTATCGCTCCGAGCGAAAAGCTGAACGCACTGCTTGTTTCACGTGAAACATCGCCGATAGTCAGCGGTGTGAGACTTTCGGAGCTTATAAAGCGTCCGCAGCTCGGCTATGAGCTTTTGACCGAGTTTGACAAAGACCGACCCGATTTGCCATATGAAATATTTGAGCAGGTTGAGATAGATATTAAATATGAGGGCTATATAAAACGGCAGCAGGCACAGGTGGACGAGATGCACCGCCTTGAGGTCAGAGCCTTGCCGCAGAATATAGATTATAACGCTATAACGGGTCTTAGGCTTGAGGCGAGAGAAAAGCTCACCAAAATCAGACCCAAAAGCGTTGGTCAGGCTTCGAGAATATCGGGCGTCAGCCCTGCGGATATATCCGTGCTTCTTATATATCTTGAAAAAGAGGATTTAAAATGATAGACAAAACCACTCTTAAAGCACAGGCGGCGGCTCTCGGCATTGAGCTTGACGGCACTGCTCTTGACCGCTTTGACAAATATGCCGAAATGCTTGTTGAAACAAACAAGACCATGAATCTCACGGCCATAACCGAGCCGAGCGAGATAGTCTCAAAGCATTTTGCGGATTGCCTGTCTCTTTTAAAAGAAGTCGATATAAAAAAAGGCGCAAAGATGATAGATGTCGGTACGGGCGCAGGCTTCCCGGGTGTTGTGGTTTTGATTGCAAGACCCGACATAAACATGACCCTTATGGACTCCACCGGCAAACGATTAAAGTTTGTGCAGAGCGTTATTGACGAGCTCTCTTTAAAAGCGGATGTTGTGCATATGAGAGCGGAAGAAGCCGGCAAAAATCCCGAGTACAGAGAAAAATACGATATATCGTGCGCGAGGGCGGTCGCCAACATGAATGTGCTGAGCGAATACTGCCTCCCCTTTTTGAAGTGCGGCGGAATTTTTGCGGCAATGAAAGGCGCAAAAGCCTCGGACGAGCTCCAAAGTGCAAAGCGTGCCATAGCCTTGCTCGGCGGCTCGGCTTTGCCTGCAAAAGAGTTTTTTATAGAGAATTGCGGCGAAAGAACAATACTCTGCGTCAAAAAGATTTCGCAAACTCCGCCAAAATATCCGAGAGCTTCGGCACAAATTGCAAAAAAGCCTCTCGAATAAAGCTAAAAGCTGCTGCCTTTGGGCGAATTTGCGCGATGAAAAAAACTGGACAAGCTTTTTGCTGTGTGCTACCTTGATAAAGGCGACACACAGCTTTTTTATTGAAAGGAAATGCTCAATGGTAAAATTCAGCGAAAAGACAAAGCGCAGCGGAGAGATTATCAACATACCCGTCAACGACATTAGACCCAATCCTTATCAGCCGCGCAAGAGCTTTAGGTGGGAGGATTTGGAGGAACTGGCGCAAAGCATCTATCAAAACGGATTGCTTCAGCCCGTAACCGTGCGCGACACGGGCGGCGGCAAATATGAGCTTGTCGCAGGCGAACGCAGGCTGAGAGCCTCTAAAATGGCAGGGCTTGCGGCAATACCGGCGATTGTGGTTGATATAAGCGAAGAAAAATCCGCCGTCTATGCCGTGGTAGAAAATCTTCAGCGGCAGGATCTTCACTTTTTTGAAGAGGCGCAGGCAATCGAGAAGCTCGCACGCAACTTCGGCATGGACAGGGATCGCATAGCCAAAAAGCTCGGCAAATCCCCCTCTGCGGTGTCTAACAAGCTGAGACTCCTGAAATTGCCGGAGGAAATACGCGAAAAAATCATTTCCGCAGGTCTTACCGAACGCCACGCGAGGGCCATGCTGCGCTTGCCCACTTATGCGCTCATGGACGAGGCGGTGAATGCCGTGGCTCAAAACCGGCTGAATGTTTCTGAAACCGAGCTTTTAATTTCACGCCTGCTTGAGGAAGAAGCTCCGCAGGCAAAAGAAGAAAAGAAAAAGCCGCGCGGGGTCAAGGTCTTTCGCGATATTAAGCTGTTTATCAATACACTTGACCACGCTGTGACAACCATGCGAAAAAACGGCATAAACGCAGACTCAATCCACAGCGAAACAGATGATTACATAGAATATATCGTCAGAATAAGCAAAGCGTAACTGTTTCACGTGAAACATTGACAAAGAACCCCTGCCCCTGTATAATTAAAAGGCACTTGAAAATAAAGGATTTGATATAAATGGGAAAAATTATTGCCGTTGTAAACCAAAAAGGAGGAGTCGGCAAAACCACGTCCGCAGTGAACTTGGCTGCGGCGGTGGGTCAAAGGGGCAAATCGGTTTTGCTTGTGGATATTGACCCCCAGGGCAACGCGACCAGCGGAATGGGTCTTAACAAGCGCGAGCTTGCAAAATCTTCTTATGACGTTATAATAAACGGAACTCCTGCAAAAGAGGTCATAAAGCACACCGAATTTGACGGCGTTGACGTTTTGCCGGCAAACATGAACCTTGCAGGCGCGGAGCTGGAGCTTGTTGACTCCTCAAAGCGAGAGTCAAACCTCAAAAACGCGCTTTTGCTCGTCAAGGGCGAATATGACTTTATTTTTATGGATTGTCCGCCGTCCTTGGGGCTTATTACGCTCAACGCACTTTGCGCCGCGGACACGGTGCTTGTGCCCATTCAGTGTGAATACTATGCGCTGGAGGGCTTGTCACAACTGATTTCCACCGTTCGCCAGGTCAAGCGGCTTTATAATCCGATGCTTGAGATTGAGGGCGTTTTGCTCACAATGTATGACGGCAGGCTTAACCTTACACAGCAGGTTGTTGATGAGCTGAAAAGATTTTTCCCCAAAAAGGTTTATTCCACGCCGATACCGCGAAATGTCAAGCTTTCCGAAGCGCCGAGCTACGGTCAGCCTGTTATGTATTATGACAAACGCTCAACGGGCGCAGCGGCATACGGCAGCCTTGCAGATGAATTTTTAAGCAAAAACTGAGGAGGACGTTAAAATGGCAGCAAAAAAAAGCGGCCTCGGCCGCGGACTTGACGCACTTTTTGCAGATAACGCGGTTGAAGAATCAGCCGCAACAAATAATGTAAAACTTAAAATAATGGATATTGAGCCGAACCGCGACCAGCCCAGAAAGGTGTTTGACGAGGCGGCCTTGGCGGAGCTTTCGGACAGCATTGCAAAGCACGGCGTAATTCAGCCCTTGCTTGTCAGACCGATAAGCGACGGCGGCTATCAGCTTGTTGCAGGCGAACGCCGCTGGCGAGCCGCGAGAATGGCGGGGCTTACCGAGGTTCCGGTTGTGATAAAGGAGCTTTCGGACTCCGAAACCGTTGAGCTTGCAATGGTTGAGAATTTGCAGAGAGAAGACCTCAATCCGCTTGAAGAAGCCCTCGGATATAAATATATGATGGAAAAACTCTCTATCACGCAGGAGGAGGCGGCGCAAAAGGTCGGCAAATCGCGCCCGGCGGTTGCAAACGCGCTCAGACTTTTGAATTTGCCCCCCTATGTGCAGGAGCTTGTTGAAAATAAACAGCTCTCCCCCGGTCATGCCAGAGCGTTGCTCGCGTTCTCCTCCGAGGACGATATGATTGAAACCGCAAAGCTTATTATTAAGCAGGGACTTTCGGTTCGCGAGATAGAAAAAATGGCAAAAGCCAAAAAGGCAGAGCCCAAAGTTCCAAAAAAGAAAAAACGCGACACTTTTTACGACGAAGTGGAGCTTGCTCTCGGCAAAAACACCGGCAGAAAAATAAAGGTTAAAGAAAATACCAAAACAGTTGAAATAGAGTTTTTTGATAAAGACGACCTCTCCTCCCTCGCTAAATTGCTTGGGGAGAAGTGATGAAAAGCAAATCGTGTTTAACGGAGAAATCACAACAATTACGTCGCAATATGACAAAAGAAGAGCGGCGTTTGTGGTATGATTTTTTGAAAGGCTCGCCGATAACGTTTAACCGTCAGAAAGTTATCGGTCAATATATTGTAGATTTTTATTGTGCGAGTGCCGGTGTTGTTGTTGAGATTGACGGCTCGCAACATTATGAGAATATCGGCAAGGAAAATGACCGGGTGCGAGACGAATACATGAAATCACTTGGTTTAACGGTTTTACGTTATTCAAACGATGAGGTAAACAATAGCTTTGATGCTGTTTGCGAAGATATAAGGCTTCTCCTTGAGGAGAAGTTGTCACGAAGTGACTGATGAGGTGAAGTCTCACGATATAATGTTATTTTCGGCGAGGCACTGCGTAGGGCGGCATGCCCTCATGCCGCCGCTGATTCGGTTTTGCACACGGCACCGACGGCGGTTTAACCCCTCCGTCACGGCTACGCCGTGCCACCTCCCCTAAAGTGGAGGCGATATGCGTTTCAAAAAACCTTATATATACACAAAACCCTCCTTTTCGGGAGGGCTTTTTCTTTTTGCCCGTTCCCCTGTCAAAAACCTGTGCAAAAGGTGTCAAAGCGCTGTCAAAGCTTTGGCAAAAAGTGGCGCGGCAAGTGCCGAAACACTATATATAGAGCCATTTTTGCCTATAAAGAAAAATGTTAAAAATTTTTCACAACAATATTAAAAAATCATTGACGAAACAAAAAAAATCTGTTATCATAATTTACAACTATAGGTGGGATAGTATATCTATGCCCAAAAATAAAATCAGCCGCTAAAAAAGGCGGTCAGGCAGACGGCAGGTCAGGCCGTAACCCTGCATAGGCTATTACGGCGGCAAACAAGGAGGATTTATTATGGCTAAAAAAATGGGCAAAAGAGCATTAAGCGTACTTTTGTGCTTGGTTCTTATTGCCACAACTTTTTTCATCTTTGATCCAAGTATTCTTATTAAGGACGCAGACGCTTATGTCAATGTAGAGGGCAACAAAGCGGTATCTTCGCTTTCAGGTCAAATCGCTTATGCTCCCGAGGCAATTTATCTTAAACCCGGCAGCAATGCGTTCAGGTATTTCTTAAATTACAGTTACAGTTCGGGCCGTGTTGCCGAAATCAAGAGCACGTCTTCAACTCTTAAATTTGAGAATAAAGACGCTACCGAGGTTCAGCTTGCCGTTAATAAGGTTTATTATAAAAACGGCACGGCAGACGTTGCGGTAACATCGTCTAACCTTAAACTTAACAATACAACCGTTTCGGCTGTTGCAAACTGCACGGCGACAAGCACGGCTTACGGCGCTACGCCTACCGTTATTGCAAGCGGCACAACGGGCATAAGCTACACGCTTACTTCCGGCTCTCTTTCAAACTATGTTGCAGGCAGAACATATTTCATTCAGTGGGTGGTTCGCTACAAAATAGACGGCAACTATCACTTTATGTTTATGTATACGGGTATATATGCCCCCTCTCTCGGTCAGGCGGGTCTTTCATATGCATCAACGTATTCGGGCAAGTTCTCAAACCCCGAGAGCCACGCTTATACATTCATAACCGGCGCACAGAAATACGGCGGCGGTAACCGTGTGTCAAACTACACAAACACAACCGTTTCCACAACGGCAAAGACCGCTCCCCTGGTTTCTTTTGTAGGTCAGAATGCAAGCACTACAGCTTATACTTTCCAAGGCGGCGGCAGCAAGTGGAATGATACATCAAACTTCACCGCGCAGACAAACGGCGGTGTGTTTGTTGCGCCGTCACATCAAGTCGGTGGCAGTGACCGCTACCACAGAACAACATGGACAAATGTAGGCTCTTTTGCAAACCCGACGCCGACAGGTACAACCGAGGGCAACGGCGATACTTCTTACAACGTCGGCCAAACATCGGGTGTTGCATACATAGTTGTAGATACCTCGCGCTATTCCGACTATAACCAGATTCCCAACCTCTCTGCCGGCTGGCTTCAGTTCTATCACCACAGATCGGGTGCAGGTAACTATCTGCGTTTTATTGTGGGTCAAACTCAGACCTACGGAGCACTTACCGACGAGGTAACGTGTTCTGTTGACACAAGCTCTTATGAAGATCATGACGATTACTCCGTTGCAAGAGGTCTTTATCCCTTCAACGGCAAAATCAACGGCGGATTTATCAACATAAAATTTAACTCAAGAACAGGTTACAAAGGCGCTCTCAGCGGTACAGAGAGTCTTTACGTTGATACATATGTCGGTCTTCACACCACAACGGTTAACAAGACTTCTCTTCGTGAAACATACAACAATGCGCTTATATCGCATATTGATAAATGGTATGTAGACAACAGCAAAACTGCGTTGTCCACCATGGATTATACCGATTATTATAATCAGCTCAAAACAACGGGCGAAGCTCTTTGCGACCCGACGGCGTATTCGATGAACGCAAACTCAACGCTTGAGGGATATGTAAACGCATGGAGCAAGGCGATAGACTCTGCTTTTGACAGCAGTATGTATTTCTATGTACCGGAGACTATTTATATCAATCCGATTGCATCAAGCTCAAAGTACAACTTCCAGTATTATGTTGACAGAGCTGCCACCGCAGACAGTGTTCTTGACACATCTTATAATAAAACAACAGGTAACGTCTTCTTCTCGTGTGCAAAGGCGAGCAATGTCAGCATAACCGCAAGCATCAGCGGTGGCTCGGTTACGCTCGGTCAGAGCAGTGCGACAAACGGCCTTATCAAGACCACAATGACGGGCTATGCAAACACTTATTCGGATAAGACGATTGAGTGGACAGCAACCTACACAAACACCGCAACCGGCAGGCAGATGACGACAAAGGCATATACCTATTGTTATGCTCCGCTTAAGGCAACGAGCGGCACAACGGTTATTTCTGCCTCCGCACAGGCAGGTTATAACTCTAGTACCCATACCGACACCAATATCGGTATTACGGGCTGGATTGTCGGCGCACATACTGTTGACGCAAAAGCATATACCATTTCAAGTGTATCGTCAGGTACTGTCGATAACGGCTCACCCGGTGACGGCCGCGGAGGTTATAAGAACAACTACCTCGAAGCACCTTCAACAGTCCCCACAAACGGCAGGGATAATATCCAGGATCTTTACAACGCCTCTTACGGCGGCGGTTCCGGATTTTACAAAAAAAATGATAACGTCAACTATCAGACCGGCGGTAAAGGTACCCTTTACGTTGACTCCAGCCGATATACAAACCTCGGTCAGATACCCGACCTTTATGTAGGTATCGACTGTAACCAGAAAGACAGTAAAACATCTAACATGAGGCTTTACTACGACTGGTACTCAAACGGCTCAAACAAAAACCCCACAACCTACACTGCCGCAAGTCAGGATAATGTTGGAACGGGAAGCACACAGCGCGGCAAAAAGCTCACAAGCGCATCATTCTCGTCTAAGGCAACAAACACAAACACTCTTGTTCTTCATGCGTGGGCAGATAACAGCGCAAATAGCAGAAGAATAGCACAGGCTACCTGCTACCTTGTTGTTAACTTCAGAGATAAGTCTATTCTTCGTAAGGCTTATGAACTTATGGAGAGTAACGCGAACTATCTTCAGCAGGATTATTTCACCGCAACCGCGTGGAACAATTTCATAACCTACAGAGGATATATTCTTAACTATCTCTGCAACCCGAAGAGCACTGCATCACAGGCTGATTTAAACACTTACGGTAAAAACCTTTATAATCAGATAGCAAAAATGGTTGCCTGCATAACAGCAACACCCGGCAGCACAACCGCAACATACAAAACTTATGACGGCACATCCACTACCGTTAACAGAGCTGATGTTCTTAAAACAGGTACTGCAAGAGTTTATCACAGATACCTCAACGGTTCGGGTTCATCCGCAACCTCAACCGCACTCAACGTCGGCGATAACGGCACAAACGTAGAAACAAAGACATACTACTACGGCGAAACCGTTAAAACAGGCTATAACGAAACAAGCGATTACGATTATTTCGGATACTTCCGCAACGAGGGCACAACCCAGTGGACTTCGCCCAATAACGGCAGCCTTGTCGGCAACGACAGCGGACCCGATATGTACGGAACCTCCGGTCACAACACAGATGAGCTTGTGGCGGTGCCCAACCTTACCTATACCTATGTATATCACAAAAAGACGGTAAGCCTTTGCAAAGACTATAACGGCTCACCGCAAGACTTCGGCTTGGTAACAAACCTTGCAAACCTTGCAGGCGCAAATGCAAATGTGTCATATACAGGCTGGGGCGTCTCCGGCGGCACTGCGAATGTTTCTGATAAAACTGCAACGGGCTTTAAATTCAGCGTTACCAATGCAGGTACAATCAGAACCGGCTTTAGGCTCAACGATATGCTCTTTAACGGTGTTGCAAAGAACCTCACCGCAGGCAAGACCTACACCGTTTCGTTCAAATCAAACCTCACCTATGATGAAAAGCATTGGTTCGGTGTAGATTTCACCTCCTCAAATAGCTGGAACGCATGGGAAGACTATGCCTATGAATCGGGCAAATTACAGCTTTGGGTCGGCTACACAAGCGGCAGCGGTATTGCAGGCACAAAAGGTTTTGCAAAGGTAGAGACCAGCTTCTCAGACGGCGGCACTATCGGCTCGTTCACTCTCCCCGACGGCGCAAGCGATATTTCGTTCCTTTTCAGAATTATATCAGACGCCAACGGCACAAGATACACCGGTGAAATCAGCGATATTAAAATTGCAGAGGGTCAATATGTTTATGAGGGACTTGACGGCGACAGCGTTACCCTCGACGCACCCACATGGGTAGGTCACACTTTCCAGAATTGGGAAGCAGAGACCTCTCCGTTTGACGGCACACTCTCAGGCTCACAGAACAGAAACTTCACATTCGGCCGCGGCGACGACGTTGTCAGAGCAATTTGGAAAACCAACGAATATGACGTTCTGTTTGAAAACGAATTTGAATTTGATAAGTGGGTTTGGAACCATGTTGCCGGCGGCTCACAGGTTCTTGACTATGAAAACAAGGCTATAACCATTACCTCAAACAGTACAGACACATATACAGAACCGTATATGAACACAAGCCCGAGCCAACATTATATGACCCTTATCCCCGGTCATACCTATGAGTTCTCTTACTATTATGAGAACGGCTCGGTTGCAGGTAATTTGCACCCGTTTATGTTCGCTTATGAGAACACTTCAATGAGCAGCTATGACGGCGGTATAACATCATGGAACCTTGGCGTTGCCGCAAATGAGAGCGGCAGACATACCGTAACATGGACTATACCCGCAGGCAGACCGTATGTAACCATGAGACTCGGTATGACCACAGTCGGCATGGTGACTAAGTTCTCGGATATTTATATCCGCGACATTTCTAACCCCGCAGGCGCACAGGATGACGTAAGCCTTCCCACTGCCGGCGGCACTGCTGTTCGCAGTGCATCGGTTAAATACGGTTACACAATCGGTTCGGCAGACATACTCGGCGGCAGCTTGCCCACCATCAGCAGAACGGGCTACACCTTTGAGGGTTGGTACACTTCACAGGATAGCTACGGCAACGGTACGGGCACAAAATACACCGCAAGCAATGTTATGGGTACGTCTAACGTTAAGCTTTATGCAAGATGGCTCGTCGGCGTAACCTACAACACAAACGGCGGCTCATATGAAAATAAGGGCGGCACAATATACACTGCCAAAAACAGAACAAACCTCAGTGTTGCAACATCGGTAGCGGTATCTAACCGAATTGATCAAGGCGGCACAAACTGGAACAGTGCAGATCTTGCAAACTCTATTGTTCCCTACAAGGTCGGCTATAACTTCAAGGGCTGGAAAGCTGTATCGGCAGACCCGGCGGTAAACGGCAAGATTTACTTCCCCGGTCAGACGGTAAGCGTTAAGGCTAACATTGAGTTCGTCGCTCAGTGGGAGGCTTGCGGCACGGCTTCGTTGGGCACTCAGTATAATGTAGGCACAACACAGGGCGGCTACACCTTCTACCCCGGTCAGATTTATTTCTATAAGTTTACACCGAACAGAAATATGTATGTAACAGGCTATACAAATGTCGGTGCAAGTGCAGGTGTTGACCCGTTCCTTCATTATTGGGTTGGCGACAATTGGACTGCAAGCAATGATAAATACAGCACTGCATACGGTCTTTCGGATATGACTGCAAACGTAAACAACGCAGCTATAACCAAGGATCAGACAGCCGGCACATACTATTACGGTATTACACAGGCTGCTCTTAATGCAGGCAGCACAAAAACAATCGGCTTTAAGCTTGTTGAGCACACGGTTGCCTATACGCTTAATGCTAACGGCGGCTCGGTAAGCCCCACAAGCGCAAAAGGCTATTACAACACCGTAACTTCTCTGCCCACTCCCTCAAGAACGGGCTGGACATTTGCAGGCTGGAAAGCGAGCGACAACAACAAGTCTTACACAGGCTCTGTTCCTGCGGCGGATAACTCCTCAAGAATAACAGGCAACACATCTTCTGTCACAAAGGCTGTTACTCTCACCGCGCAGTGGAACATCAACCAGTACACGCTCAATGTTTATGCCCAGTTCAACAAGGCTTCGAGCGCAACGGCTAAGACCTCTACTTATGAGAGAGGCACCACCGGCGGTACCGTTAAGATTACGTCAAGCGGCACGGCAGGCGCTTCGGCAACAACAAAGATAAATTATCAGTCCACCACAACCATGATTGCAACACCTGCAACAGGTTATACATTCGGCGGCTGGTATACTTCGCCCACACTCAGCGGAACGACAGTTACGGCATGGGGCACTCAGTTTGCCTCGACCGCAACCGCAACAACCGAGGCAATGGGCACGGGCGGCCTCAACTACTATGCGAAGTTTGAGATAAACACCTACACAATCGGCGTTTATGCTTATAACAACTCCGCAGCAGCACCCGGCACATTCACAAACGGCACAACCGGCGGCACGGTAGGCTTCACATCAAGTGCAGGCTCAAAGGGCACAACAAGAACCAACGTTCACGGTCAGAGCGTAACAATCTACGCAAAGCCAAATACAGGTTATACCTTCGCAGGCTGGTATTACGGCAACACCTCTTCTATGAGCAGTGCGGCTTCAATAGCAGTCGGCTCATGCACACTTTCGGGCGGCGTATACTCATACAGCTGGACAACAACCGATCAGAGAAGCTACTCGGCTAAGTTCACAATAAATCAGTATACATTAACAATTAACCCGAACGGCGGCTCTTACGGCGGCACAACAAACAACTCCACCGTAACACAGTACTACGGCACAACATACTCTGTTGCAGACCCGACAAGAACAGGCTACACCTTCAAGAACTGGACAATAGCCAAAACAGGCGGCGGCACTGCAACAGGCTCAATCAGCAACAAGGTATATACATTCGGCGCAGGCAACGATACAATCACCGCACAGTGGTCCGTCAACAACTACGGTATCACCGTTGATCCGAACGGCGGTACGGTATCTAATATGCAGTATTACAACGCTGCAAACGGCGCAGCATCGGGAACGCTCACGTCCTCAGGCTCATTCACAGCCTCAAAGACGTTCCAGATGGCATATAACACCACCGCAACTATAACTGCACCCACAAGAACAGGTTATACCTTCACGGGTTGGACTAAGACTGCCGGCAACGGTACTCTTACAAACGGCTCACCCGTAACAACAGCCAACTCATCGTTTAAGGTTACCAACTCTACGGCAACCATCAAAGCAAACTGGCAGGTTAACCAGTATACCCTCACCGTTAAAGCTTACAGCAACACGGCGGCGGCTCCCGGCACATTTGCCAACAACGTAACAGGCGGTACAGTTAAGATAGGCTCCGGCGCAGCAGGTGCAACCGAGACCGCAAACATAAACTTCGGCTCAACCGCACAGATTACTGCAACAGCCGCAACAGGCTACACTTTCAAGGGCTGGCAGACCACTGTTCCCACATCCGCAAACGGTTCTTCTATCTATTCAACAAGCAACCCGGCAACAACCGAGACAATGGGCACAGGCGGACTCACCTACTACGCAAGATTTGAAATAAACAGCTACACCGTAACAGTCTCTGCCGCATACAACACGGCGGCGGCAACCGGTACCTACACAACCGGCACAACAGGCGGTACGGTTTCCGGCGGAGGCTCCAAATACTACGGAACACAGGCGTCTCTTTCGGCTTCTGCCAATACGGGCTATCAGTTCATCGGCTGGTTCGAGAGCCTCACGGCAACAAGCGCAAAATCAACCGCTAACCCCTACACGCCCACAATCACGGCAAACCTTACGCTTATTGCCAAGTTCTCTATCAAACAGTACACCGTTTCTGTAAAGGCTTACGGCAACAGCGCGGCGGCACTCAACTCATACACAGAGGGCGTCGGCGGTACGGTCTCCGGTGCAGGCAAGGTTTATTACAACCAAAAAGCATCGCTCACCGCTTCTGCTAAAACGGGCTACACCTTTGGCGGATGGTACACATCGAGCAATGTAAGCGGTACACCTGTTGCAACAGGCGTCACTTACTCACCTGCAATAACGGGCGATGTAACTTACTATGCAAAATTCTCTGTTAAATCATCTAAGGTCAATATTTATGCTTACGGCAACAGCGGCGCAGACCAGAGCAAATACACCCTCGGCGTCGGCGGTAACGTAAACACAGACGGCACAGAAACAACCACAAGCGCATCAAAAGAGTTCTACTACGGCGCTGTTTATACCGTAAGAGCATATCCGTCAACGGGTTATACTTTCGGCGGCTGGTACAGAGACGCGGCTCTCACAACAGAGGCAACAGATAATGTTTCTGAGACAGGCGGATTAAACGGCGACTACTATTACAGAAGATTTATCAAACAGGACGCTACCGAGAGCGTATACGCTAAGTTTGTTGTTCAGAGCTATACTCTTACAGTTTATGCTTACAGCAACACAGGCTCGGCACTCGGCACATATCAAAACAACGCAACAGGCGGCACTGTTAAGATTAACTCAAGCGGCGTTGTTTCCGGTATCAGCGGAAACGACACGTTAAAGGCAACTGCAAAGGTTGTTTACGCTCAGGCGGCAAGCATCACCGCAACAGCCAAGACAGGTTATTCTTTCGGCGGCTGGTATGCAACAAGCAATTTGAGCGGCACTGCAATCTCGGCAAGTGCAACAATCACATTGCCTGCAATGGGCGTTGACGGAATAGAGCGCTATGCTAAATTCAACGTCGGCAGCTTTAAGATTAACTTTAACGCAAACGGCGGCACAGCCGGCACAACAACAAGCGGCACCGCATATTACAACACTCCGTTTGACATTCCCGCCTCGGCCAACCCGTCCAGAACAGGCTTTGCGTTCCTCGGCTGGAGCACATCAAGCACCGCGACGGCGGCAGAGTATCAGTCGGGCACGGCAATCCCCGCAGCCACTATCAACAGCTGGTACAACACAGATAAGACCCTTTATGCGGTATGGAAGGCGACATCATTCAACGTCAACATCTACTCCGCATATGACGAGCTTACTCACCAGGGCGATTACCTTATGGGCACCGTCGGCGGTACTGCAACGATTGCAAGCTCTTCGATAAACGCCTACGATAATCTTCAAAGCAAGATGACCACCACACCCAAGACCGGATACAAGGTTGATCAGTGGAGATATTCACAGGGCGCAGTTCCCTCACAGGGCAACTCAATAAGCATCAACTGGGGTACTCAGGGTAACAGCGAAACTCAGATGCCCACATATGCTATCAACATCGTTGTTTACTTCCGTTTGAGTGAGTTTAACATCAATGTATATGCTTACAGCAATACGGCAGCCGCAACAGGCACTTACACCAACAACGCGGCAGGCGGTACGGTAAGATTCGGTCAGACAGGCACACAGGGCGCTTCGGCACAGACAACCGGCACTTACGGTACAACCGTTCTTGCCATCGCAGCTCCCGCAACAGGCTACAAGTTTGACGCATGGTATTCAGACGCAACACTCAAAACTCAGGCAGGCACAAGCACATCGCTCACCGCAACAATCGGTGACACAACAGCTAATGCCAACGCCAACAAGTATTATGCTAAGTTCTCAATCGTAGCTTATACGGCAAAGGGCAGTGCAAGATATTACAGCCAGGGCTTTGACTATGCAACAGGCGCAGGTTATATCGGCACAGACGGCGGTACAGTTAAGCTTTCAAACAACAACTCAACATGGTCGACCGCAAGCGGCAACCAGAAAGCAAGCGTAAACGCATATTACACCGCAACGATTTACTATGTTGCAACGGCAAACACAGGTTATGAGTTCATAGGCTGGTATGCAGGCGACGACGCCGACATCTTCACAGCTCCTACGCTCTCAACAACCGCAGCTTATACCACTACAATGCCGGCAGAGGATATTGATATCCATGCTAAGTTCACGCCTTATAACTTCATACTTGAGCTTCACCCCAACGGCGGTACATCGGGCACAACGGTTGTTATAACTCTTACTTATAACCAGGATACCAAGATACCCGCAGACGGCACACCGACAAGACTCGGCTATGCGTTTGAAGGCTGGTCGGACACCCAGACGGGTGCGGTCAACAAGACCTATAACGGAACTATCGCTTATACGGTTGTTAACTCATGGTTCTCTACTACCGACACATATAACAGCAAAAAGACTGTTTATGCGGTTTGGTCAGAGGCTCTTTACACCATAACGCTTGACCTCCAGAACAACGGCGGCACAACATCAATAACCGCTAAAATCGGCAGCGTATTGCCTGCAACCGATGTTCCCACATATGCAGGCTTCGTCTTCGGCGGTTACTTCACAGGTACCGGCGGCGAAGGTGTTCAGTATTATGATGCAAGCGGTAACGGAACAAGAAACTGGGATATCCAGGGTGAAACAACGCTTTATGCTAAGTGGACCTGCCCGGTACTTTCTGATGTTAAATACGAAAACGGCAAGTGGACTTATATCTATGAAGCCGAATCGGGTACAGCTACCAAGACATCGGATACAGCGGTAACAGATAAGTCCGGCATCACAAGCAATGCACCCTCAAGCGCAAAAGAGATAACCTCTATTGAAGATACAAAGACGTCTTATGTAACCGAGCAGGCTTCTTATGCAAAGGATATTAACCTTAACCATTACACGCAGCTGGCTCTTAACGACCTCAGAAACAGCGTGCTTGCAACAAACACAGCTAAGAAGCTTTCGGCTCTTACACAGCCTCAGCTCAACGAGTATGTTGCAAAAATGGCAAAGAATATGACTCTTGCTCTCTCAGAGAATAGGAAAGACGAAAAGCAGGAGCCTTCTATCAAGGTTTATGAGACAAACAGCAAGCTTGCCAAGATAAAGGGTGACACAATCCTCAGCGCGGCAGACAGTGCGAACGGCTCAACCTACAAATATCCCTCAACCGCAAGCGCGGCAAACTACGCTTTCGCAGGCAAGTGGAGCTCAAAGGCAAATGCAGCGGTTGACTACTACCTCTACACTAACAGCGCGACACCCGTTATCGCTCTTGAGATAGATGATGGTGCAGTAGGCACAACGGTTGCAAACAACAATTCGTCTTATCCCACAAATGCAATAGTTACAGATAACTCCGCAGGCTTGTCTTATGTAGGACCTACCGCTTCGAGCGACAACAAGACCTACACCACAAGTGCGGTAAAAGCAACAGACGATATAACAACGGCTTGGTTCTATTCTTACACTCAGGCAGGCATAGGTACTAAGTACGATTATAACGCAAAAACAATTATTTATCTGACCCCGACATTCTCATCATCAGGCACAACAAACGAGATAGTTTATACTATTACTCCCACCGATGATGCCTATACTGTAAATGAGGGCGTAGCTTCTGCAACGCTTGCAGACGCCACCGCTGCTCTTCAGACGAGATACTCTTCATACAATTACAGCGTAAATAATAAGGATCAGATTCAGGTATGTATCTGCTACCACAACTCCATGAACGGCACAAGCGACGAGGGCTCTGAAGCAGGCGGCGCATACCTTCAGCTCAAACCCGACCAGGTAGATATGGATACATGGCTTAACCAGATGCACCTGTTCAGAACAGCAGGCGGCGCTTCTAACTGGGAGCTTCCGCAGACATCTGAAGCGGTATATCCGGTTGACGACAGCACATATGCTTCAACAGGTTATGTTTTAGGCTCGTTCTTGTATGTATTTGACTCAACCAATGAGCCGGAGGCAACGGCTTATGCAGAGGCAGGCAATCAGCAGGCCGCAAAGCAGGCGATTATAGACTCTGTCAAGAAAAATCCGTCAGAGGTTCAGGCTGCTGTTTCAAGCAAGTCGCATACAATGAACATTAACTCAGCCGGCACAGGTCTCGGCTACGCCAAGATTGACGGCTGGAGCGTAAACTTCTATCCGAAGAAGGGCGCATATGTTTACGGTCACCTTGTAGACAGATGGGGCAACGTATTCAACAAGGTATGGAAGTGCTTCAATGTTGACAGCACTAAATCAACTGTTACCGGCGGCACAAACAGCGTATATAACGTATTTGAAGACGGCGGCAGTAACCTTGACGTAATGAGCCTTGACTGTGCAAACATCGAGTTTGTAACAGGTCTTGATTCAAGCTTTGAAAACGGCGTATTCACCACGTCAGGCGGCAGCTTCACGGTTGCTACCGGCACGGCGAACAAGACCTATGACATCACGGTAACCGACCATGCAGGCAACAAGACCGCGGCTAAGGTCAAGAGCGATGCAAACGGAAACGTTACATTTAACGTTGAAGATACAAACGCAAATCTTGCATTGGGCGCATACAGCTTCGACTTTAACGGATACACCGTAAACCTCTATGCAAGAGATCCTGCTCTTGTAAGAGACGCTTCTATAACAGCAACATCTGTTTTGGGCGGCGATACGGTTATCACAGTTGTTACGGCAAGCGACGCATTTAAGGTTCAGCTTGTATATAACGGAACCACCGCAACTTACACCAAACTCAACGGCAATGTAACCGTAACAGAAAATGAAGACGGCACATTGACCTGGAGAATTGTAAGAAAACAGTCTCTCGGCACATACTCCTTCGGCATAAGAGCAAGAGGAGCAAAGGGTTGGGAAGACAGCGACTTCGTTGTAACAACGCAAATCGTTAAACCCGCAGACCCTGTTGTTAACGCACTTATCTCTGCCGAAGATGCAACCGCAGTAATCGGCAACAGACCTAAGGTAAAAGTTAAGGTCAAAGAGGGTACACAGTCAATCAGATTTATTGATGAAAACGGTGATACGGTTACAATAGCAAAAGATTCCGCACTTGCAACAACGGTTTCGGTTGTTGACGGCGTTGAGACTTGGTACGCAAGCTTGCCCTCAAGCGGCAAAGAGCTTACAAGAACCTACAGCGTAATTGCAAGATACAATTACAAGTGGCAGAAAGATAACGCTAAGACTGTAAGCACAACATTCATTAAGGTTGACGAACCTGTACAGATTTACTCCGTAACTCTTAACAGTGACGAAGTTAAAGTATGCGAATTTGCAGAGTTTGAGTTCATCACAAGCGGCAAAATCAACAAGATTTGCCTTGTAAGAGAAAACGGCGATACGGCAACATACTCTGCCGATAACGCAATCGTAAAAGAGCTTGCAGACGGCACAAAAGAGTGGAAGATTAACCTCAAGTTCTACAAGCGCGGCACAGCGAGCCTTGACTTTAAGGTTAAAACAAGCTCCGGCTGGTCAGATACTGCAAACTACGGCACGGTTGAAGTTAAGTAAAGGCTGGCGAATTTAGCGCAGACCAAAGAGTAAAGTGAAAAAGAAAAGGCTATAATTCATAAACGGTAACTAAAGATGTGACCGAATGTGGATTATAGTCTTCTTTTTATGTGACGGTGGAATGTTACTCTTTTAAGCGTTTTTTTGCCCTCTCGCGGTACCCGATGTACAGCTTCGGGGCAAAGAAAACGCTTTCTGCATCTAAATTCGCCAGCCTTTTTTAGAGCACATCACTCTGCCGCATTTAGCGCAGACCAAAGAGTAAAGTGAAAAAAGAAAAGGCTATAATTCATAAACGGTAACCAAAGATGTGACCGAATGTGGATTATAGTCTTCTTTTTATGTGATAGTGGAATGTTACTCTTTTAAGCGTTTTTTGCCCTCTCGCGGTACCCGATGTACAGCTTCGGGGCAAAGAAAACGCTTTCTGCATCTAAATTCGCTGGCCTTTTTTCTTGCATAAAAATATCCCTCTGCGGCAAAGCTACATGAGGGAGGAAGATATATGAACGAACAGAACAAAGAAGTTCTCACAAAAATTTATCAAAATGCCAAAATGGGGAGCGATTCAATCTCTTATGTCAATGAAAAATCAGATGATGAATCGCTCAAATCAGCCTTGCTTCGTCAGCAAAGCGAATATTCACAGGTCGCCTCGGAGGCGGCGGAGCTTTTAAACAAAGACGGCGAGCCTGCAAAAGACAAGGGTGTGTTCAGCCACGCATGTCTTTGGGGAAGTGTGCAAATGAATACGCTCGCCGACAAATCTGCCGACCACATCGCCGAGATGATGATGCAGGGCAGCATGATGGGCATAATTGATATGTCGCGCACTCTTAAAAAATACAGCTCGGCAGGGCACAGTGCCATAAAGCTCGGCGAAAAGCTGATTGAAACAGAAGAAAACAATATTCAGCAAATGAAAAGTTTTTTGGGATAAACCGCAAGTGCCTATTGTATAACAGAGCATAAAAAACGGATACCGATTTGTCGTCGGTATCCGTTCTGCTATATCTTATTTTCGGCTTTTATTTATGATGCCGAGCTTTTTGAAGATGATGAAGCGTTGCTTCTTGCAATTGTTTTCTTATATTTTTTGAGAAGCTTATCTTCAATGTAGTTTACACGCTTGGGACCTACGCCGATTACATATTTGTCGCTCTCAAGAATTTCATCAGAGAATTTCTCAAGATCTTCGCTTGCAAGTGAAGATCTGATTGCGCTGTCGGCATATGTGCCGTTTTTGCTTACAAAATAGATGATGTGATAACCGTATTCGCTCTCAACAATATCTGTGTCGCCTGCCTTGCGGCTGTCATCAAAAATCCACTTGTCAAATGCGCCTGTCATCTGTCCGGGAACAACGTTCTCATAAAGACCGCCGTTTGAAGATGAGCCGGTGTCCTCTGTGAGGTCTGTTGCAAATGTTGCAAATGAATCTTCTGTTGCTTCGCCGGCTTTCCATTTAGCAAGTGTTTCGCTTGCCTTGTCTTTAGCTTTCTGAATTTCATCATCAGAAAGAGCCTTGCCGGTCTTTGAATCCTGTGTGAGGAAGAGTATGTGACGAACCGTTACGGTGTTAACATCGTGCTTGGGGTTAACCATAAGTGCAACGTAATATGCGCCGTTGTCGCTGTCTTCAATAAGCTTTTTGTCGCCTGCTTTTGTTGAGCCCTCAAATGCCCATGTTGCAAGGTCCGAATTCATGCTCTCAAGATATGTTGCGCTTGAGTTAAACTGTGACTGTGATTTAAGAGCAGCCTTTATAAGCGTGCTGCTGTCTGCGTCATAGCCTTCTGTGGTGTTATATTTGGTTGCGAGAGTAACAAAGCTCTTTTCATCCGTTACACCGTCAAACATCTCGTTTGCATTTGCCTTTGTCTTTGCGTCGGATTCGCTCTGACGCTTTTTAAGGTCGTCGTCCGATTCGCCGTTGTTCTGTGTGAGCGACTCATTCTTAAACTGATAAAGTCTGAGAGTTACAAACTGATAGCTGTCGGGGCTTTCGTCAAATACCTTTTTAACTTCATCCTCGGTGTAGCCTTTTTCAAACTCGGCTGACTTGTCGTTGTAGAATTTCTTAACAAGAGACTCCATCTTGAGCTGCTTTTTGAGGAATCTCTCGGTTACGCCGTTGCCGTAAGCCTTGCGAAGGTAAGCGTTGAGAGAGTATCCCGCTCTCTGGTTTTCATCATCCGAAGAGCTTGAGTTTGAGTTCTGGTTTGCGGTTGATGCCTCTTCGCGGAGGTCCTCAATCTGCTTGTCAACCTCTGCAAGGTCTGCCTCTGTGAGCTCTGTGCCCGCTTCTTTGGCCTCCTGATAGAATGCAAGATACATTTGAGCTGTTTTTACAGCCTGGTCGTGAAGGTACTCTACCCAAGTTATCTCGTTGCCGTCTTCATCTTTTGTTGTCTTGGTCTGATCCTGCGGGGCAAGAGAAGTGTCATAGCCGTAATCATAGCCGTAGTATTTATAATACTGAGCGTTGTAGCTGAGCTGGTTATATGCACGGCTGTAATAATACAAATACTCTGCGTAAGATATTTTTTCGTTACCTACATATCCCACCTGAACGGCCTTTTGAAGAACGCCGCAGTAGTTGAGAATACCGGTTACACAGCCGAGAGCGATTGCGGCAATAACTATAATAGCTATTACTTTTTTAACCGCCGAGCGTGCTGCAACTTTCTTTTCAATGTTCTTTGCGTTCTTTTTTGCGGATTTAGCCAGGCGTTCTTTTCTCTCCTGACGGTACTGTTCCGCCTTGTTCTGGTTGTTATCTGCCATAATTTTCATCCTTTTCAAATTATAGTCTTGCTGAACGTACAGCATAACAAATACATTTTAAACTATTTTATAATTTTTTACAAGTATTATTTTAAAAAAGAGGGGCAAACAATGCAAAATTTACAAAGCCGTCACATTCGTGCGTTGACACTTTTTTGCCCTGATGATAAAATACCGTTGTAACAACTGCTCGGAGGGTGTTTTATGGCAAACAATAACTTTAAAAAGCCGGACAGAGGCTCTTCCTCTGCACCGGACCATATAATGATAAGCTTTTGCGGCGACGCAAGGCACGAGATGGCAGTCACCTGGCGCACCGACACCTCTGCACAGGACGGCTATGTTCTCTATTGGGCAGAGGGCGAAAAAGAGCAAAGGCAAAATGCAGTATGCCGCACGATAAAAAGCGACATTGATATAAGCAAATTTAACTGCGCCCGGCTATCGTCGTTAAAAGCGGGTACAAAATATTATTACACCTGCGGCGACGAGAACAACAGGAGCAAAACATTTTCTTTCACCACACAGGGGGAGGGCTGCGACAGCTTTAAATTTATTGTTATAGCAGACCATCAGGTGGGCGACCCGTGGGAAAAACCCGATTATTCGGTTGTGAAAAATATGCTCAAAAAGGCAATCAAACAGCATGAAGACATAAAATTCATCCTCACCGCGGGCGATAACTGCGACGACGGTCAAAATGAATTGCAGTGGAACGGTATGTTCAGCGGACTTGACGGTATTGTGGAATCTTTGCCTTATATGATGACGACGGGCAACCACGATAACCGCGGCTTTGAGCAGTATCTGCCGGAGCCCAAAGGTAAGTTCTATCTTGACCATGCGGATTTTTTTGATGAGCAGTTTAAATATTCTTACCCTCAAAACGGACCGAAAGGCTTTGAAACAGAAAATTATTCTTTTGATTACGGCAATGCCCACTTTTGCATAATGGGCATAAACGAGCCGCAAAAAGTCGGCGACTGGGCGTATGACGATATAAACGGCTCTTTTGCCGAGTGGAAGCTGGGCGCATATCATTTTCCGATTTATCCAGCAATTCCCGAGGGGCAGAATGACGACGGATACCCGTGGCTGAGAAAAGCGGTGGAATCGCTCGACCTTATTTTTGAGGGGCACGAGCATACGTTTGCAAGAACATACCCCATGAGAGGGGATGCAATGTACGAAAAGCCATCGGAGGGGACGGTTCATTGCCAGTGCGGCAGCGGCTCCGGCGGCAGAAGTGCAAACGAGCGAAAAATCTGGCACACTTCTTTTTATACTCAGGAGGAGGGCGTGCCGACCTATACTCTTGTTGAGGTGTCGGGGGCAAAGCTCACCGTCACCACAATGCTTTCAGACGGCAGAGTTGCCGACAGATTTTTGATTGACAAAGAAAAAGATGTCATTGACCCTCCGGCATTACCGCCTGTTTACGGCAGCGGAGCGAGAATGATTTATAAAGGCTCAATGCCGCACATTGCCGCAAGAGGAACATATTGCGAAAAGAAAGACGGCGTTTGGTTTTGCCCGTTTGCTGTTTTGGCGCAGTATATCGGCGCGGCGGTGAATAAAAAAGAGGGCAGTGCCGAGATAGAGATGTACGGCAAAAGAGCAGCGTTCTTTGAAGGAGAGAGTTTTGCCGAGGTGAACGGAGAAAAAATCTCTCTCGGTGCGGCGGTTTATTTCGGCGGCGGTCAGCTTATGGTGCCGGCAAGCAAAACGGCAGAAATTTTCGGCTTGAGATGCAATTATATTGAGCACAATAATATACTTGATTTTGAAACAGAAATTGAGAGCTCGCCTTTGTCGGAGCAAAAAAGAAAGCAGGGGTAACGTGATAGAAATTTATAAAAGAGATTATGCGGATAAACTCAAAAAAATAATCGGAAACGAGCTTTATGAACGCCAGAGCAACAGGCGGCATATCTGTGTGCCGATTGAGGACGGCTACTTTTTGGCATTCAGATTTTGTGATGTAAAAAACGTTCACTCCGGCACGCAAAGGTGCGAGATAGTCTGCACAAAAGACCGTTTGATTTTCTTTGGCAACCTGCCGCGCCTTTCTGATGTGCTTGCCGCTATGCCGAAAGATACCGAACCGTTTTATGCCTTGGCAAAGATGTTTGAGGATATGTTCTCAGACGATGTTGACGCGCTTGACGGCACGGAGGGCGAAATAAACAAACTCGAAACGAGCCTGCTCTCTTCAAAAAAACAGGGCAATATCAGCTCGCAAATTATAAACCTGCGCCGCTCGCTTTTAAAAATAAAAAGATTTTATGAGCAGCTTGCGGTCGTTATTGACAGACTTGCCGACAACGAAAACGAAATTATTCCTCAAAAAGATATTCCGCTTTTTGAAGCTCTCGGCAGATATATTCACTACCTTTTGCAGCTTGTTATTGACCTTAGAGAATATGTCACACAGGTCAGAGAGGCTTATCAGGAGTATCTCGGCATTGAGCAAAATAATGTTATGAAAATTTTTACCGTTATCACGGGCGTATTTTTGCCGCTGACTTTAATAGTCGGCTGGTACGGCATGAATTTAAAAATGCCGGAGTTCGGCTGGCGTTACGGCTATCCGTTTGTGGCGGCGCTGAGCGTTGCGGTTTGCGCCGGCTGTTTCTTTTTGTTTAAACGAAAAAAATGGTTTTAACTTCGGCTCATTTTGCAAAAACAGGCGACTTGACCGACGCTCCCGTGACAAAACATAGGCGCGGTGATATGCTGTGAGGCGGAGGTGATCGAATGATTAACAAAATTACATTCGGACAGTTTTTGCGCCAAAAGCGCATAGAAAAGGGCTTGACTCAAAAGGAGCTTTCAGAGAAACTGTTTTTGAGCGAGTCCGCAATTTCAAAGTGGGAGAAAGGCAAGAGCTACCCCGACATAACCATGATACCCGACATCTGCGCGGTGCTGGAGGTTTCGGAGCATGAGCTTATCAGCGGAGCGAACGACACGGAATACCATGCGATGAAAAGGGACGCGCGGCTTTACAGAAAAATTACCGAAACATTCTTTTGGGGCTTTACGGTGTCTTATATCGCGGCATTTGTTATTTGCCTTATCTGCGACTTGGCGATAAGCAAAAGATTGAGCTTTTCGCTCACGGTGTTTGCCTCGCTTTTGACGGCGTTTACTTTTGTGCCGACCTTAACGAAGTTCACAAAAAAGCACAAGCTTTCAGTCTTTGCCGTGAGCACATATCTTTCACTTGCGATTTTGTTTGCGGTGTGCTGTTTGAGCTACGGACAAAATTGGTTCGGCATAGCGGCAAGCGGAACACTGCTCGGCTATGCAGTGATTTTTTTGCCGTTTATTTTAAAAAAATATTCGGGCGAAAAAATAAAAAAATTCACGCCTGCAATTTATTTTGCGGCGTGTGCTGTTTTGATAATTTTGCTTTTGTTTGTCACGAGAATTACGGTGTATTTTAATCTGCACAGCGCGGTTCTTATAACGCTGTTTTCGTTAGTTCCGTTTTTTATTTCTGCGGCGGTGAGTATTATAGGCAAAAATAAATTTTTTAAAGGCGCGGCGGATTCGCTTGTTTTCGGCGCTTCGCTTTATGCTCTTCCGTATTGCCTTTATAAAATATTGGGCGACTGTGCGTCATACGGCTACGCGGTGAATTTTTTGAACTGGCACGACAACATCAACGGCAATATTTATCTTTTGATTTTGCTCGCGAGCGTGCTTCTTTCGGCGGTGCTGATTATTTTGGGCTTTAAGAAAAAATCTTCTTGATATTATCGGATGAAAGCGATAGTCGCTTAACGCTTCTGTTGACAAAAGGACTATAATCCACATTCGGGCAGTTGTTTCACTGCCGTTTATGGATTATAGTCTTTATGGTTATTTAAGCTTTTTTCTTAAAAAGATTGCCGGAATTATTATGAAAATTCCAACAGCCGCGGCGGCAAGAAAAATCTCCGGCACGGGCACATTGACAACCTCGTTATAATCGTTTATATATGTTGCCGCCTCGTGCAAAGGGGCAAAACGGTTTGTGACATATGCGCCGAGCGAGGGTCCCGTAACCATGGGAATGAGCACGGCAAAAATCATTCTTACACCCTGAAAAAGTCCTGCCTTGTCCTCGGGCGTGAAATCTCTGACAGAGGCATTGAGAACTATCATAAGCATAGCATAACCCAAAAGTATTATGAGAGCCGAAATGCCGAACGGCGCGAGCGTGCGTGAAAAATAAGTCAGGCAAAGACCTGCAATAAACAGAATTACCGATAAAAATATAAACTTGCTTTTGCCGTATTTGTCAATTCCCTTGCCTAAAAAAACTATTGCCGCAACCGCCAAAACAACGGCGGCAGCCGCGGCGGCAATGACCTTGGGCGTTAAAACAGAGCCGAGGTTATTAAAATCAAGCCCCATAAAGTGCTGAATATAAATGAATATATACGGCAAAAAGACCTGAACGGCGCAGTTAAAAATTGCCATTGCCGCAAGGGCAATATAAAGATTTTTGTTTTCTTTAACAACCGAGGGTCTGAAGCCGTAGACAATGTCTTTAAAATAATTGCTCTTTGTTTTTTCACCGCTTCGTGAATCTTTAAGAGTAAAAAGACCGAGCACGCCGCAAATCGTAACGAGTGCGCCGAGCGCAATAAAGCAAGCCGGGTAGCCTGCCGCCGAAACTCCCGCGCCGAATGCGACGGTGACTATCGCCATTGCAAAAAGCGGCAAAAGCGAGAGTACGCTCTCTGCAACGCCCCTGTTTTCGGGCACGGTGACATCGGTTATCCATGCGTTAAAGGCGGCGTCGTTGCTCGTTGAGCCCATAAAGGTCATAACGCAGTCCATAATAATAACAATGCTGACAGTTACGGCGAGCACCTTGGCGCTGTCGCTTATATGAAAAAGTGAGCCAATATTCTCGCGTGAGATCCACGCAAAAACGGCAACGGTGAAGCCCCAAAGTATGTAGCCGACGCTGATAAAAAGTTTGCGCTTGTTGAGCTTGTCGCTCAAGGTGCCCATAATAAAGGTGGTGAGCACCGCCGCAACCGCGCTGAAAGACACCATTTTTGACACATCGTTTGCGTTGCCGCCGATGTAGTTAAAGAGGTAGGTGTTAAAATAAACGTTTTCTACCGCCCAGGCAACCTGACCCATAAAGCCGAAAAGAATAAGATTAAACCAAATGCGTGCGCCGAGTTTGTGAGGGTTGTTTTTGCTCATAATTCTCCGCCTTTCTCGTGATTTAGCGAAAACAGACAGCCGCAGTAGTTCTGCCTGTAAAGCTCATATTTTTTTGAAAGCTCAATAGACCTTTTATAGCCCTCTTTCTTTTTGAAATCGGCAAAAAGATACGGTACGCCGTATTTTTGCGAAAGCTCTTCGCCGATTTTGTTTAAAAGCGCGGCATTTTTGTGAGGGCTGACAGAGAGCGTTGTGGTGAAAAAATCAAAGCCGTTTTCTTTTGCCAAAGCGGCGGTTTTTTCCATTCGCAGTCTAAAACATTTTTCACACCGAGCGCCGCCCTCTTTTTCGTTTTCAAACCCCTTTGCGGCAGAGAGGAATTTTTCCTCCTCCCACTCGCAGTCCATAAATTTTACGGGTTTTTTAAACTCTGCCTCTTTTATCAGCCGCAGCTGCTCCGAGAGTCTTTTTTGATATTCCTCAAACGGCTCAATATTCGGGTTGTAGTAAAGCACCGTAACATTAAAGTGCCGAGATAAAACCTCAAGCACATAAGAGCTGCAAGGTCCGCAACACGAGTGAAGCAGCAGTGACGGCGTGCCCGTGAGCGAAGCGATTTGCTCCTCCATTATTTTTTGATAATTTATCTTTTCCATAATTTTATCCGTTTGACTTGCCGATAAATTCGGCAATGTTTTTTTCGATTTCTTCCTGTGAATTTTTTGAATAAACGCTGTCTTTTAAGTTTAATATTTTAAAGCTTTCTTTAAAATTATCAAAGGTGTCCTTTTGGTCTTTGCAAATAAAAAGCGCGTCGGTTTTTATTTTGCCTATGCAGTCAAAAAGAGAAAACTCTCTCAAGTCAAAGCCTATATGCAGGCGGCAAAACATATTTATAATCGGCATAAGTATTCCGCATAAAAAGCCGTAAGAGCTTTTTACTTTTTCTTCGATAAAAGAGTAAATGTTTGTTATCGGCTCCTGCGCGATAAAGCCCTTAACATTTTTCGGCAAATCCGCTCTTGTGCCTGCAAACGCCGCGGCGAGCGCACCCTCTTTTATGCCATGCATAAAGATTTCGCAGCCGGTGCCGAATCTAAGCTCCAGCCAGGAGCACCACATCACGGCGTCATATCCTTCCGCAACGCCGAGAGAAGAATATTTGCCGCCGCTTTTGCCGCAGGCACGCTCGTCCGCAATGAGAATGTTAAAATTCTTTTCGCGGTAGAATGAAAAGATTTTTGCAAAATCAATTTCACCGCTGCTGCCGAAAGAGTGGAGCAGTAAAACTGTTTTTTCGCCCTCGCCGTTTTCGGGGCAATAGAGCTTGCCGTAAAGCGGAATTTCATCCGCGCCCAAAATGCGGACCTCTTCAAACGGCAAAGACAAAATATAGTCTCTGCCTTTTTTAATCGCCTTTTCTTCACTCTCGTTTTTTAAGGAGTCAAAAAATATTTTTTCATACTGCTTGCTTTGTTTAAAATTTTTGGTAAAAACCAAAAGCGCAAAAAGCAAAAACAGCGCGGCAACAAGCCAGATAACTATAATCGCCGAAACAAGATAATTCATATTCTCTCACTTTCTGCTTTTTAAATATTCGAGCACGTCAAACTCGTCAAGACGCGAATCTTTTTTTAAATAAAGCGGGTGGTGCGGATGACCGCCGTTTTTGGAGCGTTTGCCTGCGGTGTACCACTTTGCGCCGTATCGGTTGCCTATTTCAATCATATCAAGCACGCAGTCGGCAAGGTAATCTCTTTCGTTGATTATCGTTCCCCATGCCGCCCAAACGCTCGGGCTGCCGGAGCTTAAACGCATGATATATTCAAATGCTTTCATGTTTTCGCGGTGGAGCAGGGGGTTCATTTCTTTTTCCATATCCTTGGGGCTGGTTGCCCTTTGAGCATACACGTTAAACATAACAAAGCTGTCGTATCCGTTGCCGAGAGCTATTCTCTCAACGGATTTTAAAGTGTTGTCAAGGTTATCCGGCTCGGCGGTGGAGGGGTTTATACCTATGCAAACAAGTGGATTTTTGCCTCTCGTTGCGAGTATGTATCGGTATTCCGAATAAAAATCCGGCACATAAAGCCACTTCTCCGTGTCGTAATTTTTTTTGTCGCTGCCGCGCAGAGCGTCCTCAAACGAGAGTACCTCTATCTCTTTGGTGGTTGATGACGGAATGTGCATTTTATCAGCCTTTCTTTTCGTTAAATCCGTTCACGTTCATAAATCCTTTTGATTTTTTCTTGATATATAAAGTCAGTGCCGCGCCAAAGGGAACAGCCAAAAGCGTTGCGCCTTTTTTGGGCGATTCTTTTAAAAAGTTTTTATTTTTGGCAATTATACTGCTCGAAACATAGTGAACGCAGCAGCGCATAAGCTCTTTAAAGTTGCCGGCGGTTTGCATGTCTGTTTTTCTTATAAAAGCAAAGCCCTTGGGGTTTCGCAAATACTGCTTAAACATATTTGTCGAAGAGCCGTCTGCCATGTATTCCACAACGCAAACGGGTTCATCCATTATCAAAAGTGTGTAGTCCTTGTCGGCAAGGCTGTATTTGTAGGCGAGCGAAACATATTTTTCGCCCTCAAACACGGGGTACGGAGGATATTTTTTCATAACGTCCGTGCGGTAAATCAGCTTTTTGTCGCCCTTGCCGCCGCGCGAATAAAAGCCCGAAAGGGTGGTGTCTTTGCGGTCATGCTCCAAACGTGAGCCGATTATTTCGCCGTCCTTTGTGCAGTCGAGCGCAATGATTCCCGCATATTTTTCATTGCCGTATTTTTGCCAAAAAGAAACGATTTTTTCCACCGCGTCGTCGGTCATATAATCGTCGGAATCTATGCAGACGTTTAAAAGTGTGTCAATATTTTCATAGGCGGTGTTGTGCGCGGTGTGCATACCGCCGTTTTTTTTGCAGACATATTTTATCTCAAAACCGTTATCTCTTTTTTGCCATTCTTTAATTAAATCGGCAGTCTCGTCCTCGGAGCCGTCGTCAACAACAAGCCAGACAAAATCCTTGCAGGTCTGGCGCAAAAGGCTCTCATAGCAAAGGTGAATTGAATATGCCCTGTTATATGCCGGAGTGAAGACGGTAAGTGTTTTTTTCATAAGCTCCTCCTTTTATTTGCCGATTATTTTATCAATGCAAACCAAAAGCGCATAAACACCTGCGGCGTTGCCGTGCTTGCAGCAGGTGAAAAACACCCTCCAGTGAACAGGCATATACTGCACTTTAAGATTTTTATAAGCTTTTTTATATCGCGGCGAAGAGAGAAAATATTTTATTTTTTTTATCTTTTCGGCTGCGCTTTTTTTGTCTATCAGTTCATTGAGCCCGAGACCTATTATACTCAGAGCAATGCGGTTGTCGAGCGCGTCCTCAAAAGGCAGAGTGTTTTTGCTTATTATATCGCCCATTCTGTTATAAAGCTCCTGCCACATATCAAACAAATTCGGCTTGTAGCTTCTTGTGAGAGAGACGGAGTTATCTTTGCGGTAGTGATTAAAAAATTTGTTTATAAACACCGCTTTTTTTATGTGGCAAAAGGCTTCAAGGTTAAACAGCGCGTCCTCTGTGCCGACAAGCTTAGTGTCGGTGAATTTGCAGCCGTTCTCTTTTAAAATTTTTGTTTTATAAAGCTTGCCCCATGCGGTGACCGCCGAGTCCGCATCGCTCGGGTCCGAAAGCTCTTCGTCTTTAAGCCCTGCGATTCTGCGGTGAAGAGTGTTTCGCATTTCTTCGCCGTCAAAAACAATTCTGTCGGCTTTAAAAACCTGTTTCGGAGATTGTGCGTTCGGGAACTCTCTGACATAGCTCCACATCACGAGGTCGGCATTTTCTTTTTGCATTTCTTCAACTGCCGCCGCGCAGGTTTCGAGTTCTATCCAGTCGTCGCTGTCGAGGAACATGACATATTCGCCCTCGGCATTTTGAAGCCCCGTGTTCCTCGCACCGGAAAGCCCCGTGTTCTCTTGGCTTATCAGCTTTATGCGCGAATCTTTTTGCATATAATTTTTTATTATGTTCACAGAACCGTCAGGCGAAGAGTCGTCAACGCAAATGATCTCTGTGTTTTCATAGGTCTGATGTATCACGCTCTCAAGGCATATGGGCAAAAATTTCTCCACATTATATACGGGCAAAATTATGCTGACCTTGCCGTTTGTTTCGCACATAAAAGCTCACCTCTTTAGTATTATAGCAAAACAAAGCCTTTAAGACAATAGTAAAAAAGGGACTGCCGCATTTAGCGCAGACCAAAGAGCAAATTATTAAAGAAAAAGCTATAATCAACAAACGGTATTTAAACATACCGATGCGGATTACAGCTTTACTTTTGCTTTTTCTCTTTTAAGCGCTTTTTTGCCCACTCGCGGTACAATAAGTACAGCTTCGGGGCAAAGAAAACGCTTTCTGCATCTAAATGCGACAGCCCCCCCCGAGACCGTATTTTTATTCTGCAAATTCACACGCTCCGAGCGCGGCAACCGCGCCGTCCGCCGCTGCGGTGGTGAGCTGACGAACCGCCTTTGTGCGGCAGTCGCCCGCGGCAAAAATACCGTCTGTTTTTGTGCGGCAGTCTTCGCCAGCGATTATAAACCCGTATTCGTCCAAATCGGCTACGGATTTAAAAGCTTCGTTATCGGGCTTTTGACCCACGGCAACAAAAACTCCGCTGACCGAAACGGTGCTTTTTTCTTTTGTTTTAACATTTTCGATTTCGGCAAAGCTTACGCTGTCTTCGCCGCCGATTTTTGTTATGACAGAGTCAAGAATAAAGCTGACGTTTTCTTTGGCTTTGAGTGCTTCGGCAGATTTTTGCTCGCCCCTGAAAGCACTTCGCCTGTGAACAAGGTAAACCTTGCGGCAGTATGACGAGAGCAGAAGCGCATCCTGCAAAGCGGTGTTGCCGCCGCCAACAACCAAAACGTCTTTGCCCTTATAAAATGCGCCGTCGCACACAGCGCAATAAGAAACGCCCTTGCCGATAAACTCTTCTTCGCCCTTTGCGCCGAGCCTTTTGCTCTTTACGCCGCAGGCTATTATAACCGCCTTGCAGTCGTAACTGCCGCCGTCGGCTACAACGGTTTTAAAAGAGCCGTGATTTTTTATTTCGTTTACTCTTTCAAGCCGAATTTCCGCGCCGAGGTCGGCCGCCTGCTCAAAAAGTCCGCTCGCAAAATCCGCGCCGCCTATCTCTTTTATACCCGGGTAATTCTCAACCCTGTTTGAATAGACTATCTGACCGCCGATAATTTCTTTCTCAAAAACAAGCACGCTCTTGCCCAAGCGGCAGGCATATATCGCGGCGCTGAGCCCTGCCGTGCCTGCGCCTATAATAATTACGTCTGTCATATTCTCACCTTAAAAAAGGGGGACTGCGCCGAATGCGAAGCCCCCCCCGATTTTATGTATCCTTTTTGCGCCGCACCGTTTATTATGGGCGGTGAAGTTTGTTTTATACCGAATTTTTAAAAATGCGGGCGGTTTCTCTTTAATATTTTACTCCCGTTTTGTTCTCACGTCAAATGTTTTTGACGCAGACGGATTTTATGAGATAACCACCTTGCCGTTTACGTCTATGCCGACATATTGGTCGGAAGAATTTTTCGCCCACGCAATTCCGCTGTTAAAAGAGTCTATAGAGCTGTATGTTCCGGCAGGAATTATGACCTTGCCCGTGTAGTCAAGCACGGAATATCCGTCGTCTGTGCGTAAAACGAGCCTGCCGTCGCTTGCATATGTTTCGCCGGCGGCACGTTCAGAGTAAATCTCTCCCCTAGTTCCTTCAATAGGTTCAAACAGCATATTGCCGTTTTTATCTAAAATAGTGTAATAATATTTGCCGTCTGCACCCTCAATCATAATCAAAAAATTATCTTTGCCTGCCGTGTCGATATATACAGGATAATATTTTGAAAATGTTGCGGTTTTGCCTGTTGTCGGGTCGGTAAACGATACGGATTCTTTTTCGCGGTCTCTTTTAACAAGCATACCGTTTATAATTTCGTCAAAAGCAGGGGCTTTTTCAACTTTGCCGTCGGAGCGTATTACGACATACGCATATCCGTCATCGTCATATTCATAATAACCTGTGTCGCTGCCCTCGACCTTGATTCCGCTTCCGTTAACGATATACAAGTTGTTGCCTATGTTTATTTGAGTGCCATAGTCGATGGCATTGTTCCCGATATACTTATCAATGCTAGACATGTAAATATATGGGTCATCGTATACGCCGGCACCCACACGAAATGCTTTTGCACCAATATATGATGTGTATGTTTCCGACAATTCACCATAGGGACATTCTCTCAATTTGTTAACAAACTCACCTTTTTCATTTATTGTGCCGTAAAGGTGGCGTGAAACGTCTATGCTGCTCTCGTATTTATGAACAAAGAATAGATTATCTCCCGCAGCTAAAATCTCATCAAATTTTCCGTCTGCCGATGAGGCAACAATCTTTCCGTCTTTATTTATTATTTTATAATTATAAATTGCTTCCCCGTCTTTATCGCCGACTTTTTCTTTTACATAACATGCGTCATTGCTCATGCCATGTATTTCTATGGCTGTTGAGGTGCATATAATCTTGCCGCTTGTGTCAATGAGCGAGTACGATTCCGAACCGGAACTTTTTACCCAAGCGTAGCCGTTGACAAAGTTATAAGCGCTTGTCAAATTGAGCGCAGTTTTTTGCCCTCCCTCGGAATCTCCCGAAACCGGTTGCGATTCATAATCTTTTACGACTTCAATATCCGAATTTTTCTTTTTGCCGCAGGCGGCGAGAGAAAAAATTAAAGCTAAAACCAAAGCAAATGATATTACTTTTTTCATTGTTCTTCCCCCTGCGCTTCGGCTGCTTTTGCTGCTTCGGCTTTTTGCACGGCTTTTACTTTGTTTGAGAACATTTTGGTAATAATTATTACCGCAAAGGATTCAATGATATAAACATATGTCATAAACTTTATCTCCATTTCGCTTGACGGATCCGGCGAATAAGCAAGAATAACCGTGAGATAAATCAAGATGTTATATATCATAGAAATATAGTTGACTATAAGGCTTTTTCTGTTATAGACTTTGCCTAAAATAATCGGCAGAGCCGTTAAGACAAAAGCGGCTACGGTTAAAATTATGCTGATGTTGAGTATAGGAATCAAATATTGAAGATCGCCGAGGTCTTCGGTGCTTCCGCCGTAGCTTGTAACGAGATCTTTAAGATCGTGCACCATCTTTATAAGAGAACCGCTCTCTTTTGTTATAAACAGATTTATGCTGAACATATCAGAAAACATCAAAATAAAGTTTAACAAAACTGAGCCGAGAGTAACCAAAAACATTGTTTTTGCAGACTGCAAGCCGTTGTATGAGTTTAAAAGCTTGCTCTTATAATCCGATCCCTGAACGTTTTGCGTTACCTTTTCGGCAATCTGTGCCGTTCCCCTTTTAACTGACGATACCGCGTCCGAAAAATTTATTCCGTCTACCTTTGTGCCGCAGGCAGAGCAAAAAGACTCTGTGTCGGCAAGCTCTTTTCCGCATTTTCTGCAAAATGCCATAATAATACATCCTCCTTAAAAATTTTAAAATAAAGCAGATCTTAAAAATCCTCTACCATATACCAGTCGTTCTTTTCTTTGACCATTTCAAATGTTTCTTCGCTTGTTGATTCTTTGTAAAGATAGTCCTCACTCACCCATATGTCGGCGGTCACCTTGGCGTGGGTCTTATCGGTGTAATTGATTTTTTTGACCTTAAATTTCACCTGTTCGTCTTGAGTGGCAACACCCAAAGAAAACATACCGCTGAAAAGATCGCCTACGCCGTAACCGAATGCGGAGCTTATTTTGCCTATGCCTTTCAAAGCGTTTCGGCTTTTTGAATTAAGGCAGTCAAGGCATCCGTCAAGATCGCCGCTTGCATATGCCGTTTCAAAAGCTTCTAAGCGCTCAACAATTTTTTCATCGTCGCTCTTTTGAAAAAAGGCAAAATATACGCCTGTGCCGATGACGGCGAGAACCAGTACGACAGAAATTACTTTTTTCATTTTAATACCCTCCGTTAAAATGCCTCTCTAATCTCTGAAATTTGCTCATAACAATCGTCACAAATCGTAGCGTTTTGCTCGGCAATAGTGACCTCATGCTTCGTTCCCGTTACACTTTTCCCGCAAAGGTCGCAAGTGAACGGCTCGTTTGATTTTGCACAGGATGTCAATACTAAAAGTAACAGACACAGCACTGCGGCAAGAAAACTTTTCATATTTTTACCTCCCTAAAATATTTGAACGTCTTATAACACCATATAGATTTTAACCTGTTTCAGGTTAAATGTCAATACTCTGAAACAGGTTACAATATAATTTTTCCGGAGGTGTTTTTATGTATAAAAGAATACGCGACCTTCGGGAAGACCGCGATTTAAACCAAACTCAAATAGCCAAAATTCTGGGTATGTCACAAACCGGTTATTCAAAATATGAAACCGGCGAAAACGATTTGCCCACTGCCGTGCTGATAAAGCTTGCACGCTTTTACGGCACGAGCATAGATTATATCCTCGGTGAAACGGACGAAACCAAAAGATACCCGTAATAAGCCGATAAGGGGTTGCCACCGGATGCGGCAGTCCCTTTAATGCTTTTTGTGCGCTATACTATTTATATGTATAATTCCGCACACAAACGCTGTTGCATATTTCACATATAAATATATGCTTTCTTGTTCGACATTTTATCTTAAAATACTTGATTATAAAACGCCGATTGTGTATAATTGTATTATTGGTTAGTATGACTTTTTATAAAAACAGCTCGGCTGATTTCTTTTGCGGGGCAGGATTCAGGAAGGACAGATAAAAATGCAGACAAAGTATATTTTCGTGACCGGCGGCGTTGTTTCGGGTCTCGGCAAGGGTATAACGGCGGCGTCTCTCGGCCGTCTTTTAAAAGCAAGGGGACTCAAAGTCACCGTTACAAAGCTTGACCCTTACCTCAACATTGACCCCGGCACAATGAACCCGATACAGCACGGCGAGGTCTTTGTTACCGATGACGGTGCAGAGACCGACCTTGACCTCGGCCACTATGAGAGATTTATTGACGAGAGCCTCTCTCAAAACAGCAACATAACCTCCGGCCGCGTTTACAACACCGTTCTCACAAACGAGAGAAAGGGCGTTTACGGCGGTCAGACAATTCAGGTTATTCCGCACATCACAAACGAAATCAAGCGCCGCATAGCCCTCAACGAAACCGCAGACGTCGTTTTTGTTGAAATCGGCGGCACAGTAGGCGATATAGAGAGTTTGCCTTTTCTTGAGGCTATCCGCCAGTTCTCGCAGGAGCACGGCAGAGAAAACTGTATGTTTATTCACGTCACGCTCATACCCTGGCTCAGCGCATCTATGGAGCTTAAAACAAAGCCCACACAGCACAGCGTTAAAGAGCTTTTGAGCATAGGCATAAGACCCGACGTTATCGTTTGCCGCACGGAGCATCACATAGACCAGGGCATCAAAAACAAAATCGCCCTTTTCTGCGATGTTGACCCCGAGTGCGTTGTTGAGAACATGGATCTCCCCACGCTTTACGAAATTCCGCTTGCCCTCGAAAAAGAGGGCCTTGCAAAAATAGCAATCAAGCGTCTCGGCATTGAGTGCGGCGAGCCCGATCTCTCAGATTGGACGGATATGGTAAACCGCAACAAAGCACTGCTCAAGAGCCATGACAAAAAGCTTGATATTGCCCTTGTCGGCAAATACGTTGAGCTTCACGATTCATACCTCAGCGTTGCAGAGGCACTCAAACACGCAGGTATTCATGTCGGCTGCGGAATAGATATTCACTGGATAGACAGCGAAACAATAGACGCAGGCAACGTAAAAGATATACTCGGCTCCATGCACGGCATACTCGTGCCCGGCGGCTTCGGCTCAAGAGGCGTTGAGGGCAAAATCGAGGCTGCAAAGTTTGCAAGAGAAAATAAAATTCCCTACCTCGGTCTTTGCCTTGGTATGCAGGTTGCAATCATTGAGTTTGCGCGCGACGTTCTCGGCTACAAGGATGCCAACACCACCGAAATCGACCCCGATACGGAATACCCCGTAATCGACCTTATGCCGGATCAGAAAAACATATCCGACATGGGAGGCACAATGCGTCTGGGTCAGTACCCCTGTGTGCTTGACCCCGAGTCAAAAGTATATAAATGCTACGGTCAGCAGAACATCAGCGAGCGTCACCGCCACAGATACGAGGTCAACAACGACTACCGCGAGGCTCTTGAGAGCGCAGGCATGAAGCTTGTCGGCGTTTCACCCGATAAACATATTGTTGAAATGGTAGAGCTCAAAGACCACCCGTGGTTTGTTGCAACACAGGCTCACCCCGAGTTTAAATCCCGCCCGAATAAGGCGCATCCGCTTTTCATAGGATTTATCGAAGCGGCAAAAAACCTTAAATAATCAAATTTTACGCAGCGCTGCGGCTGCGGAATTTATAGAGAAAACATTTTCAAGGAGGATACCGTATTGAAAACCGATAAAAAAATCGAAGAGCTTACCTCTTATTTCGGCGATTGGTTTAACGACGGCAAAACTCTTGACACAGGCAAAATGACGCAGGATCTTTATCCCTACGACATGATGTTCTCACCCGTCAAGGTTAACCGCATCACAATCAAAAACCGTTTGGTAATGGCTCCCATGGGCAACATCTCAATGTGCGACGAAACAGGCCGCCCCAATGAGAAAATGCTTGCCTATTTCACAGAGCGCGCAAAGGGCGGCGTAGGCCTTATCACAACAGGTCTTGTGCCCGTCAGCCACGGCCTTGACCACACAATAACAGAGCTCGGTCAGCTTACATATTTCCCCCGCATTGACCGCAGCCGTACCGTTTTTGCAGGCTGGCGTGACCTTGCGGCAAACGTACATTCCTACGGCTCAAGAATTTTCATTCAGCTCACGGCAGGCCTCGGCAGAGTCGGCAACCCCCAGTGCCTTGTCAACAGCCTCAAGTTCCCGCAGTCCGCTTCGTTTAACCCGAGCTGGTATATGCCGGAGCTTCCGTGCCTGAGAATGTCTGATATTAAATGCAAAAAAATCATAAGCAACATCGGTCAGGCTGCTGCCGACGCAAAGGCAATGAACCTTGACGGCGTTTATCTTCACGGCCATGAGGGCTATCTCATTGAGCAGATGACCAACCCGGCATTTAACCGCCGCAGTCTCGGTCACTTTGCAAACTGGCAGAATTTCGGTATAGATATGGTTAAGAAAATCCGCGAGCGCACGGATAAAAACTTCCCCATTATGTATCGTATAGACCTCTCTCTTGCTCTTAACGAAACATACGGCGAGAGAATGAACGAGGTTTCTTCTCTTAAAAAATTCCGCAAGGGCCGCACAATAGAAATGACCCTTGAATATATGAAAAACCTTGTTGAAGCAGGCGTTGATATGTTTGACGTTGACCTCGGCTGCTACGACAACTGGTGGCTTCCCCACCCGCCCGGAAGCATGCCCCCCGGATGCTTCCTCGACATCTCAAAAATCGCTAAGGATTATTTTGAGACAAACGGCATAAAATCAAACGCGGGTCTTCCCGTTCCCGTTGTTGCTGTCGGCAAGCTCGGCTACCCCGACCTTGCAGAGAAAGCACTCAGAGACGGCAAGTGCGACATGATTATGCTCGGCAGACCCTTGCTTGCAGACGCATATTGGCCCAACAAGGCACGCACGGGCAGAGTTAACGAAATCCGTCCCTGCATCGGCTGCCAAGAGGCTTGCCTTAACGAGTTTGTTGAGGGCGGACATCCGCAGTGCGCCGTCAACCCCAGAACAGCGTTTGAAGAAGTTTATCCCGAAACTCCCGCACCGGCCGAAAAGCCCTGCAATATTGCGGTCATAGGCGCAGGCCCCGGCGGCATAATGACAGCTGTAACCGCGGCTAAGAGAGGCCACAAGGTTACTCTTATAGAGAAAGATTCACGTCTCGGCGGCAGACTTAACTCCGCGAGCGCACCCGGCATAAAGTTTGACGTTGCAAACTACCTTGAATATCTCAAGGGCGCGGTAGAGAGAGCACAGAAAGATTACGGTCTTGAAGTTCTTCTTTCAACCGAAGCAACCGCAGAGAGCCTCAAGGGCAAATACGATAAGGTTGTTGTTGCGGCAGGTACAACAGACACAGTTCTTCCCTTGCCCGGCCTTGACAAGGCAAACTGGCAGCAGGCCGTTGCGGTTCTTGAGAACCCCGAGCTTGCAAAGGGAGCAAAAAAGGTTGTTGTTATAGGCGGCGGCGTTGTCGGCAGCGAAACCGCATACTTCCTTAAAAAAGAGCTTGGTGTGGAAGACGTTACCGTTGTTGAGATGGATAAATACATAATGAACCACACCTGCACGGCCAACAGAGGCTATCTTCTTAAATATATGTATGATTCGGGCATTAAGCTTCTCAACTGCACAAAGTCGGTAAGCTTTGACGAAAAGGGCGTTGTCGTAAGCCGCAACACCTCAAAATCAGTTCCCGACCCGTATCTTTCATGGAACCCGATTCTCCCCGAGAACGTTCCCAACCCTCTTGCTCCCAAGCTCAAAAACGAGCCTGTTGAAGAGCATCTCGACGCCGACCTCATAGTTATGGCGGCAGGCGGCAGACCCAATGAGGCTCTGTTCCTTGAACTTCAGCAGAAGCTTAACACAATAGAGGTTTATAATCTGGGCGACAGCTTCAAGGGCGGCAAGGTCTTTGAGGCAACCAAGAGCGGCTACGCTTTGGCTCTCAGCCTTTGATAAAAGGAGGATTTACTATGAACTACAACATGAAGCTCACTCCCGAAGAGGTTGAAATTCTCAACGGCTCAAAGGGTGAGGCAATGGCAAAGGTCGTTAAGACCCTTGTGCTTTACGGCGACGCTTTCGGCGCAGAAAAATTTGTGCCCGTAACACACGCAGGTCACCTTGTAACAAGCTTCGGCATCTCTGTTTTAAGCCCCGTATTTGATATTATGGATGAGCTTATCGCAGGCGGACTCAAAGCCGAAATGCCCTTCACGATGGATCCCAGACCCATTGACTACAAAAACGTAAAGTGCAACATTCTCGAAAAGTTTATCTTCAATAAAATCCTTTATGGTATGCAGGACAGCTACGAGGCTCAGCTTCGCAAGCTCGGCGTTAAGAGCGACAAGTCATACACCTGCACCTGCTACCTTGACGAGGTAGGCAACGTACCCAAAAAGGGCGACGTTCTCTCATGGGCAGAGTCTTCGGCTGTTGTTTATGCAAACTCCGTTCTCGGCGCACGCTGCAACAGAAACTCCGGCATAATCGAGCTTTTCGGTCTTATCTTCGGCAAGGTTCCCGAGTTTGACCTCCTCACAGACGAGGGCAGAAAAGCTAAGTGGATTATTGAAGTTAAAACAAGCAAAAAGCCCGAGGCTCAGATTCTTGGTTCCGCTATCGGCATGAAGGTTATGGAGGATGTTCCCTATATCAAGGGTCTTGATAAATTCCTCGGCACAGAACTCACCGACAGCGTTAAATCATATCTTAAAGATATGGGTGCAGCAACCGCTTCAAACGGTGCGGTAGGTCTTTATCATGTTGATAACCTCACTCCCGAAGCAGTTGAAATGGGCGAGAGCATCATCAACGACAACGCTCAGGTTTATGTAATAGACGACGCTGAGCTTGAAAGAGTTAAGAAGAATTACCCCGTAATGTGGGCTAATCCCAATGCTAAGCCTTCAAAGTGCTTTATCGGCTGCCCGCACCTCACATATGCTCAGCTCGGCGAATGGGCAGACCGCTTTGAGAAAGAGCTCAAAAAGCAGGGCAAGTCAAAGGTAGGTATGGAGACTATCATGACCGCCGCTCCCGAAGTTTTGGAGCACTTCCAAAAAGACAACAAGGCTGCATATGATAAGCTTATCGGCTTCGGCGTAAAGCTTACATACATTTGCCCGCTTATGTATATGAACAATCCGCTTTGCGGCAAAAAGCCTGTTGTTACCAACTCTAACAAGCTTCGCACATACACAACCTCCCGTTATTTCACAGATGATGAGATAACAACAATCGCAGTAAAGGGGGAAATCTGAGATGAGTAAGGTATTTAAAGGACGTCCCGTTGTTGCCGGCAAGGCAACGCTTGACGCGGTTGTTTCAAGACAGGGTGTAAACACCCTCGCAACGTTCCAAAAGAGCGCACTTGCAAAGAAAAAGCAGGTTATCTGCTCCGATCAGAATAACAAAGATATTTTTAACAAGAACCTCACAGGCATGGCTCTTTGCCTACCCAAAACAATAGGTTCAACAACAGGCGGCATGGTTCTTTTCACCGTCAGCAAAATGGGTATAGGCCCCAAGGCAATGCTCTTTTCAGAGCCGATAGATTCCCTCGCGGCGGCAGGCGTTATCCTCTCCGATGTATGGTCGGATAACTCCATAATCGCGGTTGACGGCCTCGGCGACGAGTTCCTTAACTATGTTCAGGACGGCATGAAGATTGACATTGCAGAGGACGGCACAGTAACCGTAGGCTGAGAAAGGTAAAAGTATGCCCGCGATAAGAGTAGAAAACAAAAGCGATGATGACATAATTGTTTTGCTTGATGGCAAAGAATATGACGTTGCAGACGGCGAGAGCATAGTTGCGGAAAATGCCGAAAAAGGCGAACATACCTTGAAAGTTCACCGCAAGCGGATTCCGAAAGAAACAGCCGATAAATCCGCCGCACAAAGCGGACCGGATATTGCCAAAGCGGCCGACGCAAAGCCCGGCAGCCACATCCAGCTTGATACGGCTTTTAGCTTTGAAACAATTTCTTCAAAGGCGATAATAAGCATTGTGTCCGACGTTGAGAGTGTTGAGACTTTGCACGAGGATGTGCTCTTCGTCCGCTACCGCACCGATTGCTCCGGAGCAAAAATCAGCTCGGTTAAAGACAGATTTGCAAATGCCGCAATTAAAAGAAGTTATCTCAAAAAACAGCTCCTCGGCGCATTTTTGCCGGTGGGACTTATCGGGATAATAACTTTTGTGCTCGGCGCAGTGTGCCTGTTTTTGAATGCCGGCGGATATAGCCTTAAAATAGCGAGCAATGAAATCACATTGCCGTATTCGCTCTTGATAGAAGCAGGCGGAACCTGCATACTAACCTACTTTATCGTAACCGTCTCAAAAATAAAAAAACGCGCCAAAGCCCTTTGGCGGAAGTGAAGTGAAAAGGCATTACCGACTGCAAAAGTCAGTAATGCCTTTTATAGTATTAAGATAATTGTACCCGCAAACCGATAGAACACTTAGAATAAAGTCGTTTTATGGTTTGCTATCATTTTGCTATCAAATCGGGAAATTTTAAGCTGAAAATCCTTTATTTATGCGGTTTTCAAGCTTTACGATTTATTCCCACTCGTTGCCGAAAGGCTAAACTTAACACATTTTATTTATAAAATGTATCGTGTAGTCTTTGCGGTATTTTGATAATCCATATTATCATACCTGTATGACGAGAATTTATCATTTTCTTATCAGGTGCGATAAAACCGATGGTTGCAAGAAAAGAATAATCGCAACCGGATTGGTTTTACAATTTATATTATACTTGATTTCTTTTTGTTTTGCAAGATGTATTTTAATTTTACGCACACATTTCAAAAAATGTGCTTAAATTTTAATTGATTTTTTTAGTTGTCTCAGGTATAATAAAATCAGCACACAATTATGTGTTCACTGTGCGTGAATTTTATTTAAGGAAGAGGGTGAATGAGTGAATCTTCAAGAGCGAGCAAAAGAAGTGGTTGTAGACAATAATGGCATTGCAAAATCTGCCGACTTTGTTGCTGCCGGAATCAGAGCCGTCGATGTTGTAAACCTGTGTAACGCAGGCTTTCTTAACCGTGTACGACACGGATACTATCAGCTTGCCGAACAAGGTGTTTCTTCAGAAGAACAATTGCTTGCAACACTCATCCCAAAAGGAATAGTTTGTGTTGAATCTGCGTTGTTTCACTATGGTTACAGTGACTTTACACCACGAAAATGGTCAATAGCTGTGCCTCGTTCAATGTCAAGAACAAAGCTAAAAATTGATTCGCTTGCTATTCAACCTTATTATATGCAGCCTGAGTTGTATGAACTTGGGAAAATTACCGACAACTTCAACGGGGTTGAGCTGCCTGTATATGACCGTGAGCGAACAATATGTGATTGTTTCAAATATCGTTCAAGATTAGATAACGAAATTTTCAACAAGGCTATTAACGCTTATGTAAAAGACAACAAAAAGAATCTGAATAATCTTTCTGCTTATTCCCAAAAATTGCGTGTGTATAAAAAAGTTACCGAATTGATGGAGGTATTGCTAAATGGCTGATATAGCGGCATCCGTGCTTGCACGACTGAAAAACAAGGCTAACGAAAGCGGAAGAAGTTATCAGCTTTGCCTTCAACTCTTTTGCCAAGAAGAATTTTTGCGACGTTTGGAAAAATCCAAATATGCAGAAAACCTTGTGCTGAAAGGCGGATTGTTTATCTATTCCCTTACCGATTTTGACAGCCGAGTAACGGTTGATGTTGATTTTTTGCTCAGACAAATCCCAAATACGCCAGAGCAGTTAAAAGCCGTGTTGGAGGAAATTATCGCTACACCCACCGGCAATGACTTTATCACTTTTGAGATTAAAGATGTTGCTCCTATCGCCGTTGCGAAAAAATATGCAGGAATCGGTGCATCGGTAGTTGCTCGTATTAAGAACACCAGAACACCGTTTAGTATTGATTTTGGCGTAGGTGATGTTATCGTGCCGAAGCAGGAAAAGCGAAAAATTCCTACACAGCTTGATGATTTTGCTTCTCCGACGGTAAATACATATTCGTTGGAAACGACAATTGCCGAAAAGCTTGATGCAATTCTTGATTTAATGGAATTTTCAAGCCGAATGAAAGATTATTATGATATTTATTATCTTGCCAATAAGTTCGATTTTGACGGTGGAACGCTGACAAAAGCACTTAAAAAGACTTTTGAAAATCGTGGACACGCCTTTACGATAGAACAATTTGAGCAGATTATGGCTTTTGCCGAAAATGATGCAATGCAAAAGAAATGGAAAGCATTTTGCAGAAAGATAGATACTAAAACCGATGATTTTGACACACTGCTGAAAACCATTAAAGAGTTTTTGATAGAGCCGTTTACAGCGGCGGTTGAAAACAAAGAATTTGAAGGAAAGTGGTCTGCTTTGGAGAGTAAGTGGAAATAAGAGGAGGAATAATAAAATGGCAAAAAAAACAATTCAATCTATCGAACCTAATATTGCTGATCTGGTAAACGGTTGGCTCAAATCATATAAGGTGGATTATAAATTAGAACAAGAGTCGTTAAATACAGAGATAGATCAGGCTTTAAATGACTATTTTTCTAAGAATGGTGGTAAAGGCGGCAATCGCCCTGACGCCAAGATGATTTTGAAAGCCAATGACGGCAGAGACTATCCTATTCTTATTGAATACAAAGGATATAAAGATAAACTCGTAAAATTGGATGATGAGGGTAATGTTGCAAATAAGACCACAAAAAATCAGCCCGACTTTACGAATATCAATTCATATGCAGTAAATGGTGCTGTTCACTATGCAAATGCTGTATTGCACTATACAAGCTATACGGATGTTATTGCCATTGGTGTTACCGGACACAAATCGGTTGATGGCAAAATTATACATCAAATAGGCGTTTATTATGTTTCTAAGAGCAATTTCGGCATTGGTCAGAAAGTTGCGGACTATACTGATCTTTCTTTCCTTAAAAAAGAACATTTTTCTGAATTTATAGAAAAAGTAAAACAGTTATCTCTGCCGCAAGAAGAAATTGAAAGGCTAAAAGAACGCAGAGAACAAGAAATAACGGCAAGTCTTGTTAAACTCAATAACGACATATTCAAGAGCGAAAAAGGATTAAGCGAAAATGATCGCGTATACCTTGTTGCCGCATCAATTATGGCAACTCTTGGCGATGTGGATAACAAGGTATACCCACTTACCAAAGCCGACCTTAAATCGTCCGAAGAAAGAAATAACACTGACGGTGATATTATGCTGAGAAAGATAGAATCTTTCCTTGACGCTAAGAAATTGCCTAAAGACAAAAAAGATTTAATCGTTAGAACATTACAAAATACATTAACCACAGATAATATAAACAAACCAACAGACGGTGAAAGTCAGTTAAAACGTGTGTTTATAAAAATCGTTGATGATCTCGGTATTTATTACAAAATAGGCTTTACAACGGATTTTACCGGCAAGCTGTTTAATGAAATGTATTCTTGGCTCGGTTTTACGCAAGATCAGCTTAATGATGTTGTACTTACTCCTTCTTACGTTTCAACGCTTTTGTGCCGACTTGCAAGAGTTAATAAAGACTCTTATGTATGGGACTTTGCAACAGGTTCTGCAGGGTTGCTTGTTGCTGCTATGAACGAAATGTTGATTGACGCGAAGAATACAATTAAATCCCCTGAAAAGTTAGCTTTGAAAGAAGCAGAAATCAAAGCAAATCAGTTACTTGGCTTGGAAATACTCTCCAATGTTTATATGCTTGCTGTACTCAATATGATTATGATGGGGGACGGTAGCTCAAATATTTTGAACAAGGACTCTTTGTCTTTTAACGGTCATTATGGATTTGGCAAGACTGATGAAAAGTTCCCCGCAAACGCTTTTGTGTTGAATCCTCCGTATTCTGCAGAGGGCAACGGAATGATATTTGTAGAAAAAGCTCTTTCTATGATGGAAAAAGGCTATGCGGCTATAATTATTCAAAATTCTGCCGGTTCCGGAAAAGCAACAGAATATAACAAAAGTATCTTAACACACAGCACGCTTCTTGCAAGCATCAAAATGCCGATAGATTTATTTATTGGCAAGTCAAGTGTACAAACAAACATATATGTTTTTCGTGTGGGAGAAGCTCATCAAAAAGATGATGTTGTTAAATTTATTGATTTTTCGAATGATGGATATACCCGTTCTGACCGTAAAAAAGCAAGCAAAAATCTTTTCGACACCGACAGAGCAAAAGAGCGTTATCAGGAAGTTGTAGATTTAGTTCGTTTTGGAAAATCTAAACTTAATATTCTCACAAAAAAAGAATATTATGAAGGTCATATTGACCCCGAAAACGGTGCAGACTGGAATCAAACTGCTCCGATAGATACAAAACCAACGCTTGAAGATTTCAAAAAGACGGTCAGTAACTATCTCGCTTGGGAAGTATCAACTCTTTTGAAAAACCAAGACACGGAGGACGATAGCCTAAAAAAATAAATGCCTCACTCAATGAAAAACTCCAAAATATTGAGTGGGGCGAATATAAATTAGGAGATTTGTTTGAAATTGAAAGCACATTGAGTTTCAATACAGATAAACTTGTTTCGGGAACAGAATATGATTATGTAACAAGAACTTCTTTAGATCAAGGAATTCTACAAACTACAGGTTTTGTAAACGAAGAAAATATCAATCCTTCTGGCACTTGGAGTTTGGGCCTTTTACAAATGGATTTCTTTTATAGAAAAAAACCTTGGTATGCTGGACAATTTGTTAGAAAAATCACGCCTAAAATTGCGATAACAGATTCTTCAATCTTATTTTTCTCAACATTATTGAACAAACAAAAGCCAAGATTGTTATCCGTTCTCGTTCGAGATGTAGATAAAGTCTTTTTATCCACAAAAATACAATTACCTACACATAGTGGAAAAATAGATTTCGATTTTATGGAATCCTTTATAGCTGAGCTGGAAGCCCAGCGGATAGCTGAGCTGGAAGCCCAGCGGATAGCTGAGCTATCCGCTTACTTAAAAGTAAGCGGATTCGACAATTATGAATTGTCGGTAGAAGAGCTTGACGCTCTTCGAAGATTTGCTGAGCTCGACGACGATAATTGGGGCACATATACCGTAGGTGACCTTTTTGAAAGAGTAGCCACAAAAAAACTACCATATAAGGCAAAGGAACTGCCTAAGCAGCCGAACGATAATTATGTGCTTCCTTGCCTTACATCAAGCTTTCAAAATCAAGGATTGAACTATTATGCTCCCAAGGAAGGAGCAACTGTCATAAGCAACGTAATTTCTCTCCCCTCTAATAGCGATGTTTACAGAGCTTATTTGTAAATTATTTAAACTCAATATCTTTCATATCAGATGAAAATGCAGAAATAGACGAGTCTTTTAGGTTTAAGACAAAGTTTCCTTTAGGAAAGACTGGCAAAGGAGAATTAGTTGAATTGCTGTCCCAAATAGATGGCGACCAAAATCCTTTTGAAAATTTTGACACGGACGATTTTGACAAACTTGATTCGGTTTTACAGACGAGACATCTAATCATTCATCAAGACAGATTTACTGGTACAGAAACAACGGTAACAGACAATGTTTTCTTTATTAAGAATCTTGTTGAATACATAGATGAATACTTGTTTTTAAAAGCGCCAATTTAGCAAACAACAGGCACGGAAGTAAACCTCCCGTGCCTGTTGCCATTTTGTGTATTTGATTATGAAACCATAAACACAATCGGTGTACTTGGTTAGCGATATGGTCTTGTTGTGGTAATTTTCAAAGTACAGAATTACAAAGTGATGTTCAGTATTGGTTAGACTTAGTATTTTTCATTTCGAATGTGTAAATCAATTCTGCGTTTACAATTTTTGTTGCTCTATTACGGATATTATTCATATTCTGTACCCACAACATCGTATCGGTGCTTCAAGCTTTTTAGTTTAAGTGTAAGCTGCAACAGCCCTGCAAACGACAAAAAACCCGTACTGACTTTAATCCGTCAGTACGGGGTTTAATGTTAATATGGTATTTTTGCGAGCCACAAGATATTACTTTTTACTCACAAACCACTCGATACACACGATAAAGGGTACCGAGCAGAATCTTATCAAAATCTTATCAACGGGCTCTTTGAAAACCTTGAAACCCTTGATATTACTGGGGCTTCAGACTTTTTCGATTTATTCCCACTCCACCGTTCCGGGGGGTTTGGAGGTTATGTCGTAGACTACGCGGTTGACGTGCTCAACTTCGTTGGTGATTCTGTTTGACACTTTTGCGAGCAGGTCATAGGGAATATGCGCCCAATCGGCGGTCATAAAATTATCGGTCGTGACCGCTCTGAGGGCAATGAGGTGGTCATAGGTTCTGTGGTCGCCCATAACGCCCACTGTCTTTACGTCGGGGATTACCGCGAAGAACTGGCTGAGCTCTTTTTCATATCCGCTTTTTGCCATTTCGTCTCTGAATATCGCGTCTGCCTCTTGCAAAATCTTAATTTTTTCTTCGGTGATTTTGCCGATAATTCTGACTCCCAGGCCGGGGCCGGGGAACGGCTGACGCCACACAAGCTCGCGCGGAATACCGAGCTTTTCGCCGACGGCACGGACTTCGTCCTTAAACAAATCTTTAAGCGGCTCTATAATACCTTCAAATTCAATATCCTTGGGCATTTTAACCTTGTTGTGATGGGTCTTGATGGTTGCTGCTTTGCCTTTGCCGGATTCTATGCAGTCAGGATATATTGTACCCTGGGCAAAAAATCCTTTGTCTTTTTCTTTGCGGATTTCGTCCCAGAATACCTTATAAAACTCTCTGCCGATAATTTTTCTCTTCTTTTCGGGGTCGGATACGCCCTTGAGCTTCTGAAGATAAACGTCTTTACAGTTGACTCTTACAAAGTTCATGTCAAAAAGCTTTGTAAAGGTGGATTCAACCATATCGCCCTCATCTTTTCTCATGAGGCCGTGGTCAACAAACACGCAGGTGAGCTGCTTGCCGACTGCCTTTGAGAGAAGCGCCGCAACAACCGAGGAATCCACTCCGCCGGAGAGGCCGAGAATGACCTTTTTATCGCCGATTTGCTCCCTGAGAGATTTAACAGTGCGGTCGATAAAATCATCCATGACCCAGTCGCCGGAGCAGCCGCAGATTTCATAAAGAAAGTTGTGAAGCATTGCGCTGCCAAACTCCGAATGAGTAACCTCGGGGTGGAATTGAACGGCATAAATTTTTTTATCGGTGTTCTCCATAGCCGCACAGGGGCAGTTGTCGGTTTTGCCGATGATTTTGTATCCCTTAGGCGGTTTAGAGATGTAGTCGGTGTGGCTCATCCAAACAGTGCTCTTCTTTTTAATATCTTTAAACAACAGGCTGTTTGTGTTGGCATTCAGCTCAATTTTGCCGTATTCGCTTACGGGAGCGGTTGAAACCGTGCCGCCCTCCATCCAGGATATAAGCTGACAGCCGTAGCATATGCCGAGAACGGGTATGCCGAGCGATAAAATATCTTTTGTATAGTGCGGCGAAGCTTCGTCATAAACGCTGTTGGGTCCACCTGTGAAGATTATGCCCTTGTAGTTGCCCTGCTCAATCTTTTTAAGAGGAACGGTATAAGGCAGTATTTCGGCATAAACACGGTTATCGCGCACGCGGCGGGCGATAAGCTGATTATACTGACCGCCAAAGTCAAGGACAAGAATCTTTTCCTGATTTTCCATTGATGTTCCTCCGATTTATCTGTAAATAATTTCTTCTCTTCTCGGACCGTTAGAAACCATGGTTATCGGTGTGCCGATTTCTTTTTCTATAAAGAGAACATAGTCACGAGCCTCTTTGGGGAGCTTGTCAAACTCCTTAATTCCTCTTATATCGCTCTTAAAGCCGGGAAGAGTGACAAGAACGGGCTTCGCTTTTTTGAGCAGGTGAGTGTTCGGGAAGTCCTTTGTAACTTTGCCGTCTATTTCATAGCCTACGCATACTTTGATTTCGTCAAGGTAGCTAAGGCAGTCAAGAGCTGTAAGAGCAACCTGAGTTGCGCCCTGGCACTCAACGCCGTAGCGTGTTGCAACGCAGTCAAACCAGCCCATTCTTCTGGGTCTGCCGGTTGTTGCGCCGAATTCGCCTGCGTCGCCGCCGTGAACACGCATTTGGTTTGCCTCTTCGCCGAATATTTCACTTACAAATTCGCCTGCGCCCACTGCGCTGGAATACGCCTTTGTAACTGCGATTATTTCTTTGATTTCGCTGACCGGTACGCCTGCGCCGACAGTGCCGTAGCCTGCAAGTGTTGACGAAGATGTAACCATGGGATAAATGCCGTGGTCGGGGTCTTTGAGAGAGCCGAGCTGACCCTCAAGCAAAATTTCTTTGCCCTCTTTGAGCGATTTGCGAATGAATGCGCCCGTGTCTGCAACATAGGGAGCAATTGCCTCTTTATATTCCATAAGAGTGTCAAAGAGCTCATCAACATTTATGAGGGGCTTGTGATATATGTGCTCAAGCAACAGATTTTTTACTTCGCATACGCTCTCAAGCTTTTCTCTGAGCTCATCGGGATAAAACAAATCGCATACCTGGAAGCCGATTTTTGCATATTTATCCGAATAAAACGGAGCAATACCCGATTTTGTTGAGCCGAACTGCTTGTCTGCAAGACGCTCTTCCTCATATGTGTCAAGAAGAACGTGATAAGGCATCATAATCTGTGCCCTGTCTGATACAAGAATGTTGGGAGCGGGAACGCCTTTGTCTGTTACGGACTTGATTTCTTTTATAAATTTAGGGATATCAAGCGCAACGCCGTTGCCGATAACATTCACAATCTCGGGGTGGCATACGCCCGACGGCAGAAGATGAAGCGCAAATTTGCCGTAATTGTTAATTATGGTGTGACCTGCGTTGGCTCCTCCCTGAAAACGAACTACGATGTCGGCCTTGTCGGCAAACATATCGGTGATTTTACCCTTTCCCTCGTCGCCCCAGTTGGCGCCGACGATTACTTTTACCATTGTAAGAGCACCTCCAAAAAATATGGATGTCAGAAATTTTTGAGACATCCGAATACAGACTAATTATATTACAAAGAGCGATACTCTGTCAACGAAAAAAGACAATTATTTGCATATTGTGAGCTTTGGATATATTTTGCCGAAAAGCTAAAATTTTTTTGATAACAAATTCAAAATTTGTGCTATAATATAGGTTAATACAAAGCCGAGGAATGAGAAATATGACTAAAAAACAAAAGGCCGCTCTTGCGGTTGAAAGGCTTAAAGAGGAATACCCGGACGCGATATGTTCTTTAGATTCAAAAAGCGACTTTGAGCTGCTCGTTGCCGTCAGGCTGTCGGCACAGTGTACGGACGCGAGGGTAAACACGGTTACACCGATTCTTTTTAAAAAATATAAAACGATAGAGGATTTTGCCGCGGCGGATGTTGCAGATGTTGAAGAGATTGTGCGCCCCTGCGGATTTTTCAGAACAAAAGCAAAAGATATTGTTGCAATGGCAAATGAAATTTTGGAACGCTTTGGCGGCAAAGTGCCCGATAATATAGAGGATTTGACCTCTTTGCCGGGCGTGGGCAGAAAGACCGCGAACCTTATTTGCGGCGATATTTACGGCAAACCCGCCGTTGTTGCGGATACTCATCTTATCAGAATTTCAAACCTTTTGGGGCTTGCGGATTCAAAGGACCCTTATAAGGTCGAGATGCAGCTTAAAAAAATACTGCCCTCCGAAGAAAGCAACGATTTTTGTCACAGATGCGTTCTTCACGGCAGGGCAGTTTGCATAGCGCGCAGGCCAAAGTGCGATGAGTGCTGCATGGCGGATTTTTGCTCGTTTAAAAAGCAAAACGGGTAATGAGCACGGCTGCGGTCGCGCCGACAGCCGCTGCCGCCAAGAGCTTCATGGCAAAAACAAATTTTTTCTCTTTTATTTTTGTGGGCGGCGGCGCAGAGGCGGAAGATGCCATTTTGCTTGCTCTTTCGCGCAGAGTGCCGGAGCTTACCGATGAAAATTCGGGCTTTACAAAAAAGATTACTCTTTCAAAATATTCGCAGTCGGGGCGAGTGATTTCCACTACCTGGTGGTTTACTCCCTGAATCACATGAATCACCTGATTTCTGATTTTTTGACTTAATTTTGTCTTTTATATTTTTGACCGCAGCTCCGCTTTTATGCAAAAAAGAGGGTTTCAAAGTTCGCTCAAAATCGGCAAAATTCGATTTGTATATTTTTGGCAATAAATACCCAAAAGATGTGCAAAAACGGCTCTGCCTGTGCAAAACTCTGTGCAAAATGTGTATAACTTTTCTTAAAACCCTTGATTTTGCGCGTTTTTGCTGTTCAAAACTCGTTTGTGCATAATTTTGGTTAAAAAAATAACAATCTTTTGCACCGACAAAAGTCCCGAAAAAAATATAAAAACTGACCAAATCTAAGCGAAAAGTTTGTTGATGTTTTTTGAAAAAACGCTTGACACGCCGCAAAGGAGATTTTTGGTATGGAATGTAAAAATATGAAAAAAACAATAGCTTTGGATTGCTCGGACGGGCTTGACCTTTCGCTCACTCTTGATTGCGGTCAGTGCTTCAGGTGGAGCGAAAATGAGGACGGCTCGTGGCACGCGGTTGTGCAGGGTAAAAAGGCAGATGTTTATACAGAAAATCAAAAGCTTTATGTTTGCGGCGATGGGTCGGAGGGCAATGAAAAATTCTGGCAAAGCTATTTTGACCTCGGCAGAGATTATTCGTCTGTTTGCGAAAAATTAAAAACGGATAAATGGCTGAAAAAGGCAATAGAAGCATACCCGGGCATCAGAATTTTAAAGCAGGACCCGTGGGAGACCTTGTGCTCTTTTATAATTTCGCAAAACAACAATATACCGAGAATTAAGGGGATAATAGAAAGACTTTGCACTTTTTTCGGCGAAGATTTGGGCGGCGGAGATTTTTCGTTCCCCTCTGCCGAGAGACTGGCGGTTTTATCGGAGCAAGACCTCGCGCCGATAAGGTCGGGCTTCAGAGCAAAATATATACTTGACGCGGCAAGGCGCGTTGCAAGCGGCGAAACAGAGCTTGAAAAGGTTGCGGCAATGCCGATTGACGAAGCGAGAGCCGAGCTTCAAAAAATAAAAGGAGTCGGTCCCAAGGTCGCAGAGTGCGCTCTGCTTTACGGCTTCGGCAGGGCAGAAGCCTTCCCCGTGGATGTGTGGGTAAAAAGAATAATGCAGGAGCTGTACCCCGAGGGGCTGCCGGCCTGCACAGAAAATGTTGAGGGCATCGCCCAGCAATACCTCTTTCACTGGAGGAGGAATATTTCTGAAAATGACTGATAAAAAGAGCCTTTTTGATTTGAACTGATGCAAAATATACGGATAACATAAAAGACCTCCTATGGCAGTTTTTCCGCCACAGGAGGTTTTTCTGTTTTTTACTCACTTCAGCTTTGCTTTTTGCTTTTAAGCTTTGAGGCGAAGCATGCCGCCGCGCCGAGCGCCGAAATTATGAGCCACGATATAACCGTTCCGCCCCAGCCGAAGCTCTCCGAAAGGAGCGCAAAGCCGTAGGTTGACGCCGCAGAGCCGACATAGGTCATAAAATTGAGCGTACCCGAAAGGGACGATACATGTTCTTCATCTGCATAAATCGCAGGCAAAAAGCATACGAGAATTAAATTTATGCCGTGCATGCATGCAACAGTCAGTGCGCTGAAAAAGACGGTGATTATTACCGAAACATCAGGCAAAACGGTGAGCATTGCCGTGCTGAATGCACTTATCAAAAAGAGAATTACAGTGCACTTGAACGGGTCTTTGTTCATCTTGTTAAAAAATATAGATGTCAGCTGAATACTGATGAGCGAGAATATCGGCACCGCGACTCCGCTCAAGATAGAAATTTCACTGCCGAGCGAGAAAACCTCAGAAATATAAGTAGGCACCCATGTGGTGACTCCGTCTCTTAAACAGCCCTGCAAAAAGATTGCACCCATGACCAAAGAGAGGAGCAATATGCCCATTGAGTGCGAGCCGCTTTTTGATTTGACCGATTTTGTCGGCGTGGTTTTAAGGGCTATACCCGTGCTTTTTTCTATTCCCGTTATTTTAATAAACCAAATTACAGACATAATTGCAGCGACAGAGGCTACCGTATAAAATACAAAGTGCCAGCTTGAGACTGAGATTATCGCGGGCGAAATCAGATATATCATTATTGTCGCCGCCGTGCTGCCCCAGCTGACAGCCACACAGCCTTTGTTATATTTTTCGCTGTTCAGCGCAACTTTCATTATCTTAACCATCGGCGGCCACATCAGCGACTGTGCAAAGCCGTTAACTCCCCACACCGCGCACATCATAATGCCGCTTTGGCAAAACGGAATAATAAAATTCATCAGCGCCGTGGTGATAAATCCCGTGAACATCAAATTCTTTGGATTCATATGGTCGCCAAGCTTGCCGCTTATGAGCTGACCCACGCCGTAGGTGATAAATCCGACGGTGGTAACCGCGCCGGCCATGCCTTTTTGCAATGTGCCGTCCGCAATAACAGCGGCAATGACGGCGGCAAAATTTATTCTTGTAAGGTAGCTTACAAAATAAGATGCCGTGCAAAGCGCAATAAGATTTTTTGAATTTTTAACATCAAGTTTTTGCATAATTTTTCTCCCTTTAAATCGCGACAAATATTGTAACATATCTGCCCGCAAAATGCCACAACAATTTGACAAGCCGTGTTAAAATATTTTTATAAACCGAAAGGAGAAGCATATGTATATTTTAAACGTGTATTATCACACCAAAAACGGCGAAAGAGAAAACTTTCTCGCTGCAATAAAAAACGAAAAAATAGACCTTGAATGCAGAAAAGAAAACGGAAATATAATGTATGACTATTATTTATCGGATAAAGACCCGAACGAGCTTTTGCTTGTGGAAAAGTGGGAGAGCAAAGGAGCACAGCAAACGCACTGTGAAACTCCACACGCAAAAAGACTGCAAGAGATAAAAGCTTTGTTTGTAAACTCCACAGAGCTTGAATGTTTTGAATGTTAAAATATTATAAGGGTGCGGCACGGTTTTAAATCGGCTGCGCTCTTTTTTATTATCTTTACGAAAAAAAGAACCGCCGTTTGGCAGTTCTTTTGGCACCCCCTGCGGGAATCGAACCGAGGGCTAACCCTTAGGAGGGGTTTATTATTACGAGCGCGCGAAGCGGCGCGAGTAACAAGGTTCTGAATGCGACAGCATTCAGGTTCTTATAACGGAAGTAACAAGGTTCTGAATGCGACAGCATTCAGGTTCTTATAACCATTTAACAAAAGCAGCACACCGAAAAGATGTGCTGCTTTGGCACCCCCTGCGGGAATCGAACCCACAACTAACCCTTAGGAGGGGTTTATTATATCCATTTAACTAAGGAGGCAAGTATATAAAATTTTGATGAGAGGGTTTATCCTCCCTGTGCAAAAGCACAGTTGACATTCTACCAAATCCGAGGCAGAATGTCAACATCAATATCAGTGCTTGGGCTTATAATGTCTGTTCTTTTTAGGCTGCTGCGGCTTCATCTCGTTAAATTTGACGAGCTTTAGCTGCTTCTTTTTCTTTTTGAGGTTATTGGAGCGGATTACAAGCGCAATATATCCTATAACCAAAACAAGCGCAATGACAAAAATGACCTTAAACACGGTGCTTGATATAAGTCTTTTTAAAAGACTGACGGCATAAAGCAAATAGTTTTTGCTTACACTTTCGGCATAGACAAGGTTCACGGTGGCAATTTCTTTGCCGGCATAAATTATTTTTGCTTTGCACACCGGGTCGCCCGCCTTTATGGGGGCATTGACGGTGTCGGGCTTGTCTATCGGCTCAATCAAAACGCTGCCCTCGTTTGTGCCCGTGGGCACAAGCGCACGCACATCCTTTTGCGGCACGAGGCGCATGTGGTCGGTCTTCCATGAATAATTCACTCCGACCTCGGCAACCATTTGGTTCTGCGACGCGATAAGCTCATAGCTGAGGTTGCCGAACGCCCATTCATACATACGGATACTGTCCATAAAAGACTGATTCTCTTCTATATTGTCATCGTCCGAATCACGGTAGTCGCCGCCCATTGCAACGGCGAGGTAATTAAATCCGTCTTTTGAGGCATAGGTTACAACGCAGTGACCCGAAGCGTCGGTGTGGCCTGTTTTTATTCCCTTTACAAAATCTCTGTAATATGTCACATAAACTTTGTTGAGCATAAAGTTGGTGTTTGTGAGGGTACGCTCTTTATTTTGGTTTGTCGCGGGCAGGGTGTAGCGCGCGGTGGACACAATGGTTTTAAACTCATCATATTTAAGCGCGGCCTTTGCAATAATTGCAATATCCTCCGCGGTGGAGTAGTGCGTGTCGCTGTCAAGACCGTGTGGGTTGTCGTAATGCGTGTTTTTGCAGCCGAGCGCGGCAACGCATTGGTTCATCATTTCAACGAATTTTTCCTGACTTCCGGCAACGTATTCGGCGAGTGCGGCGGCGGCGTCGTTACCGCTGGGCACAAGCAGGCAGTAGAGCATATTCAAAACGCTCATTTGCTCCCCGGCTTTAAGCCCTGCGACGGAGCTGCCCGTTCCCGCAAGGGAGGCAATCGCATTTTCGGATACGGTGACAACTGCGTTGAGATCCGGGCAGTTTTGAAGCACTACGAGCGCAGTGGTGATTTTTGTGATAGACGCCGGTGCGGCGCGTTTATCTGCATTTTTTGATATAACAACAGAGTCGTTATCAAGGCTTATCATATAATCTATGTTGCAGTTGAGGTCAACATAAGAGGAATAATCCTGCGCGTAAGCCATCGGTGCCAGGCAAGATAAAAAAACAGCCAGCACGCATACAAAAATTAAAATTTTTTTCATAGACAAACCACCATAGAATGTAGTATTATATATTAGTGTTATTATATCAGAATTTCAGATGAAAATAAAGAGCATAAATAAATTTTATATTTGCAAAGTTAGGAGCGTTTGAAATGATTTTTGTAACGGGCGACATGCACGGCGATTATAAAATTTTTAAACAGCCGATTTATAAAAACATAAAAAAAAGCGATACGCTTGTTATCTGCGGCGATTTCGGCTTTATCTGGACGGGTGACAAGAACGAAAAATCTGTTCTTGACAAGCTCGCAAAAAAGAATTACACTATCTGTTTTGTAGACGGAACCCATGAAAACTTTGACCTTTTGGCAAAATACCCCGTTGTTGAGTTTTGCGGCGGACTTGCCCATAAAATAAGAGAAAACATTTATCACCTCATGAGAGGTCAGATTTTTGAAATAGAGGGAGAAAAGATTTTTGCCATGGGCGGCGGCGAAAGCCCCGATATTGATATAAGATTTGAAAACAACACCTGGTCAAAGGCAGAAATACCGAACTCCGACGAAATGAAAGACGGCATCAGAAATCTTGAAGCGGAGAAATTCGAGGTCGATTTTATCGTCACCCACGAGCCTCCGCAAAAGATAAAGGCGTTTCTCAACCTCAAAGATAAAGAGAACGTGCGCTTTACGGGTCTTAACTCTTATTTTGAAGAGATTAACGGCAGCTGCAAATTTACACGCTGGTATTTCGGCAGCATACATGAGGATAAGCTTGTCTCACCCTCGCACATTGCGGTTTACAGAAATCTTATTAAAATGCAGACGGGCGAAATAGTCCGCTGAAAGGAGACTTTATGAATACTCTCATCTCTCCCTCAATACTTTCGTGTGATTTTGCACGCGCGGGCGAAGAAATTAAAAAAATCGACATTTGCGGTGCGGACTGGGTACACATAGATGTTATGGACGGTCATTTTGTGCCGAATATAACTTTCGGCGCGCCTGTTATGAAGTGCTTCAGACCCTATACAAAAAAATTCTTTGACGTTCATCTTATGATAAGCGACCCGCTTTTTTATATAGAAGATTTTGCAAAGGCGGGCGCGGACGGCATCACTTTTCACCTTGAGAGCGAGAGCGACGCCGAAGAAACCGTAAAAAAAATAGAAGAGTATAAAATGATCCCTGCCATAAGTCTCAAACCCGGCACACCGGCTGAGGCGGCGTTTCCGTTCATCGACAAGGTAGGGATGATTTTGGTTATGACCGTGGAGCCCGGCTTCGGCGGTCAGAAGTTTATGAGCGATATGCTCCCCAAAATTGAGCTTCTTCGCTCGGAGTGTGAAAGAAGAGGCAGAAACATACACATTCAGGTTGACGGCGGCATAAACGCCGTGACCGCCGCCGAGGTTAAAAAAGCGGGCGCAGACGTGCTTGTTGCGGGCAGTGCGGTGTTTAACGCAGCCGATTGTGCGGCGGCAATAAAAGAGCTGCGCGAGGCTTAAATTTTGCCCGCGCTTTCCCAATGCTCCTTTGTTGCGGCAACGGCGAGAGAATTGCGCCCTATGAGTTTGCCGTATTCTTCAATTTTTTTCTTTTCGGCACTGCCGGGGAATTTCGGCAGAACTAAACGGTAGCGGCTTTTGCTTTTATAAAGGCTGTTTGCGGCAGGCAGATTTTCTTTTCCAACGGTTTTTATCATGTCAAGAAGCGAATCGGCGCCGTCAAATTCATAAACAACGGCATTGCCGGTTTTGCTTATGGCAGGCTCTTTAACCGCGGCGGTTATCTGCCTCTCGTTTGGTACGGTGAAGCACAAAATGCAGCCTCCCTCCGCGTCTGCCGCGGCTTCTATCAAAAGATTGCCGGAGGGGTCAACGTCTCTGCCCGTGCTCTCGCGCACACGGTCAAGTATTGTCCAGATAACCCTGCGCGTTTCAATGTCGGAGTAATCCATTTCTTCATATGTAATATCAAGCTCCGACATATCCTCCGCCGAGAGTTCTACGATAAATTTGTTTTTATTTACAGAGTGAATATTCATTTGTGTGCCCCCTTAAAGCTATGATTAAATTATAGTACCGCGAGAGAGTCGATTCAACGAATAAATAATGGAAGAAGGTGAGACCCGTGCCCCGAAAAAGAAAAAAACACAAGCGCAAAGAAACTTTTTATAAGGACATGGCTCCCGCCCTCATTTTGCCCGTTGTTATGGCTGTTCATCTCTACGGCGCGCGTGCGCTTCTAATAACCGCGCTTTCGGTTTTGAGTGCGCTTTTGAGCGAGGCGGCAGGCTCTAAATTCATTGGTAAAAAGCCGCATTTTCGCGATATGAGCAGTGTTTACACCGGTGTGCTTCTTGCACTGATGATGACTGCGAGCGTTCCGCTCTGGATGCCGATTGCCGGCAGTGCTTTTGCGGTGCTCACAATAAAAATTCCGTTCGGCGGCGCGTACAGAGCACCTTTTTCATGCGCGGCGGCAGCATTCTCTTTTTTAAGTATATGCCGACCCGACGCAGTGTTTGCTTATCCTGCACTCGAAAGTAACATAAGCGACCCGAATAATTTTGTTGAGGGCGTTTCGCTCGCCTCGTCACTCGGCACAAGCGGCAACCCCGGCATAACCGCGGTGGAACTCATAAACGCATTTATAGGCTCTGTGCCCGGTGCAATGGGTATGACGAGCGCGGTTATAATGCTCGGTATTCTCATATATATTTTTGTCAGACGACCCAAAAGCTTTATAAATTCTTTGGGCTTTTTATCTGTGTGCCTTGTCGGCGCGGTTTTGGTCACGGCATTTTCGGGCGGCAGATTTTTTAGCGAAAACTCTCTGCGTCTGATTTGTGTAAGGCTGTTTTCGGGCTTTACAATGGGCATTGCCGTTTTTTTGATAACCGAAGAGGGACCCTCGCCCAAAAAGAAAATGCACCGCTTTTTATACGGTGCGCTTGCGGGGGCTATATATATTGCGCTTCGCTATGTCAGTGTGTTTGAGGACGCAGGCTGTTTTGCCGTGCTCACGGTGAATGCGGTTTGGCCTCTTCTCAACGGGCTGTTTATAAAAAAAGAAAATAAGACGGCGGAGGTGATTCGCTCTGAATAACAAAAAAGATTCTCCGTCACTTAAAAAGATGATTCGCCTGGGCGGATATATAAGAAACCCGGTGCTTGTTCAGGTAATAGGCATTTGCCCCATTGCCGCGGCGGCGACCTCGCTTATGAATTCTCTTTTACTCTCGCTGGTTTTCACTTTCTCGCTCATTTTGAGTGAGGTCATAGCGAGTGCGCTTTTAAAAAAATTCAGTCGCTGGGTCAGAATGGGCGTGTATGCCCTTATCGGTGTCGCGGCGGTGTTCCCGGTGATGTATCTGCTCGAAAAAAGCGGCGCGGCGGTGTTTTCGAGTCTCGGTATTTATCTGCCGCTTATGGCAATGAGCTCTTTGGTCTGCGTTCACTGCGAAAAATATGCGGTCAAGCACTCCGTTAAGCTGAGCTTCTTTGACGCCGTGGCTTCATCGGTTGGCTACTGCGCGGTTTTGCTGGTAGTCGGCGCGGTGAGAGAGATTATCGGCTCGGGCAGTATTTTAGGCTTTGACATTCCGTTTATAACAGGGCTTAAAGGCGCGCTGATGCCGTTCTTCGGCTTTTTGATGATAGGCGTGCTCGCCGCGGTTCACAAAGCGGCGATAATTAAAAAATACGGCAAAAAGGCAAAGGACCTTGAGGAGCGATTTCCTCTTGATGAGGAGCGCGATGAAGAGGCAACATTTATTTATGCGGTAAAAAACAGATTTAAAAAGAACAAAACAAACTGATTGAAGGAGGTGCGGCATGAGCTGGTTTTTTGATATGATTTCGGCGGCTTTTTATGCAATATTGGTGCAAAACCTTGTTTTCAGCGGCGGATACGGCGCAAGCGAAGCTGTCAGAATGGCGTCAAAGCCCAAAAAACTTGCCTCAACGGCGGCGATGATAGTCTATTTTTCGACTGTCACTGCGGTTGTGTGCCGCGCACTCGATTTTTTGCCGTGGGTGGCTCAAAAAAATCAGTCGATACATTTTTTGATTTTTGCACTTGTGTTGATTTCGGTTTATTTTATCACGGGCGCACTCATATATTTTATTTTAAAACCGAGCAAAAGACTTATGACAAAGCTCGGCATAGCGGCAATAAATACGCTGGCTCTTGCCATTCCGCTTATCAATTACCGCTCTGCGGCAAATTTTTGGGAGAGTATAGGCACGGGTTTCGGTTCGGGCATAGCGTTTGTTATAGCCTCGCTTTTGATAAGCGTGGGTTTCACAAGAATAGCGCACAATAAGCACATACCCCCTGTTTTCAGGGGCACTCCCGTGCTTTTTATATATGTTGCAATGCTTTCGCTGACGTTTATGGGCATATCCGGCAGCAACGTTTTTGCATGATAAAGATTAAGGAGCATCACGATGTCTGAAAATAAAAACTCGGCAAGAAGAAGAAAAGCGTTTGCGGATTTTAAAGAAAATCAGTATGACGCGTCATTTTCTTTGAGCAAAGAACAAAAAAGAAAAAGAAGAGCGGCTAAAATATTCAGGTGGATATTTATTATAATAATTATTGTGCTCTTCGCCGCGGCAGGCTTTGTTTTGACCGACGCGCTTCTTGATATATCGGACCAACCTTATATAGACCCGAATAATTACACCGCGTCTTTCACCACAACTGCCCCGAGTGAGGCACAAACAGAAAACACCACAGAAGAGAACACAACCGACGAAAGCGAAGAGAACACAGAGATTTCGCAGGAGAGCGCGTCTGAAAATTCGACCCGGAGCACCGGCACAACGGAGCGGCAGTAAATGTATATACCTTTTATATCAAACAAACCATATCATAAATATCCGTGCGGCGCGGTCAAAGAGGGCAGTGAAGTTACCCTCAGATTTGTGCTGCCCAGAAGCTTTTGCTGCACGGGCGCGCGCCTTGTTATTAAAAAAGACGGCGAAGAAGCAAAAAAAATCCCCATGTGGTGGGACTGTATGCAGGGCAGTGACGAAGAGTGGTGGAAGGTTCAGGTAACTCTCGGCGACAGAGGAATTTATTTTTATCACTTTGAGTATGACACGGGCTTCGGCGTTTGCGGAATATACCGATACAAAGCGCACACGGGCTTTTTGAGCGGCAGCGGCGACGAGTGGCAGATAACCGTTTATTCAAAAGACCTTAAAACTCCCGATAAATTCAAGGGCGGAATAATGTATCAGATTTTTCCGGACAGGTTTAATTCCTCGGGCAATAAAAAAATCGGAGTGCCGCAGGACAGAATTTTGCGCTCCGACCGCGAAAACGAGCCTTATTGGCGTGCGGATAAAAACGGCAAGGTTTTAAATAACGATTATTTTTGCGGCGACCTCAAAGGTATAGAAGAAAAGCTCGGGTATCTCTCATCGCTCGGCGTAAGCTGCATATATTTAAACCCGATATTCGAGGCGCAGAGCAACCACCGCTACGACACTTCTGATTATGAAAAAATCGACCCGCTTTTGGGCAGTGAAAAAGATTTTAAATCGCTTTGCAAAAAAGCTAAAAAATTCGGCATAAGCATAATACTTGACGGCGTGTTCAGCCACACGGGCAGCGACAGCCGATATTTTAACAAAAAAGGCAGATACGGCGAAGTCGGCGCGTATCAGTCGCAAAATTCAAAATATTATAACTGGTATAAATTCAACTCTTGGCCCGATGATTATGTGAGCTGGTGGGGCATAGATATTTTGCCCGAGCTCAACGAGGATGAGCCGGATTTTATAAAATATATCTCGGGCGACGGCGGCGTTGCCGAAAAATGGCTCATGGCGGGTGCCGACGGCTGGCGGCTTGATGTTGCGGACGAATTGCCCGATGAATTTTTGGACTCTTTCAGAAAAAAAGTAAAGGCGGTGTCTCCCGACGCGGTTATTATCGGCGAAGTGTGGGAGGACGCGTCAAACAAATCCAGCTACGGCAAAAGAAGAAGATATTTGCAGGGCGATCAGCTCGATTCCGTAATGAACTACCCCTTTGCCGAGGCGATAATAAGCTTTGTCCGCAATGCCGACGCAGAGAAATTTGATGAAACCGTGAGCGTGATAAAAGAGAATTACCCCAAAGAGGTTTTGGACGTTTTGATGAACCACATCGGCACTCACGACACGCAAAGGGCAATCAACGCTCTTGCGGGCGAGAGCTGTGACGGCCGCTCGCGCGAGTGGCAATCCGGCAGAGTGCTGAGCAAAAAAAATTATGCTCTGGGCAAAATCCTGCTCAAAGAGGCGGCGGTTTTGCAGTTTACCTTGCCGGGAATCCCGTGCATATATTACGGCGACGAGGCAGGTGTGCAGGGCTATAAGGACCCGTTTAACCGCGGCTGCTTTCCGTGGGGCAAAGAGGATAAAGAGCTGACTGAGTTTTACAAGGCTCTCGGCAAAATCCGCAGAGAAAACAAGACTTTTGAAACAGGCGAATACAACACTCTTTCCGCCGCATTGGGCTGCGTTGCCTACACGCGCGGCGAGGATATACTCGTCATTGCCAACAGCAACGAGCACGATATAAATTACTTTTTGCCGCAGCAGTGGCATGAAAGCCGTCTGATTTTCGGCGACGGCAAACACTGCGGCTGTTCGGTAGAGATAGCGGCGCATACAGCGGTGATTTTAAAGAGGTAACAAGATGAACATTAACAAAAAAGACGAACGCATTTTTAACCCCGTCAAGGTGCAGAGAAAAGGGCGATGGAAGTGGATAGTTTTGGGCTTTCTCGCGTTTGTGCTCGTTTTCGGCACGGCAACCCTTTTTTATCTTTCGGATAAGCTTGATTCTTTCGGCCTCGGCGGAATTATGGAGATTTTTGAAGAGGACTCCGACAATACGGTTCTCTCGGATACGGGCGAATCCTCTGCCACAATTCTTTTTATGAGTGTTTCCTCCTCGCAAACCGCAGAGAGCGGCAAAAAAGAAATTTATTTTCTTGTGCTTGCAAATGCCGATATGAAAGATAAAACCGTGCGCTTTTGCCCGCTTCCGGTTAAAGACAGCTATGTTGAGGCGTATGAGAGCGGCTCTGAAAGCGGAGTTTGCGACGCAGTGGCAAAAGAGTATAACACAGAGATTGACCGCTATGTTTCGTCAAACGAAAACACCTTTGCCCTTGCGATAAATTATATGGGAGGTCTTAGGTATAATGTTCCGCAAAGGGTCGAATACCGCACCAAAGACATGACGCTTATTTTGACCCCCGGCGAGCAGACGATAAAGGGCGAGTCGCTTGTAAAATACCTCAAATATTGCAAAGAGAACGATATTGCGCGTCAAGGAGATTTGTTCTGCGCCATGCTCAACCAATATGTGACCGAGGATAACATGGAAAATGCCATGACTCTTTATAAAGGCGTTCTTGAGGAGCTCGGCACAAACAGCAATATATCTTATGTTGACACAGCCGACAATTTGAATAATATCAAGCTCATTGCCGCTAAAAAAGATAAAAAGGCGCAGACTGTCAGCGAAATAAAAGATTTGTTTTAAGGAGATGCCATGAAAAAATTTTTGTGCGCCGTTTTGGCGGCAGTTTGCCTTTTTAGCTTTTGCTCGTGCTCGGCGCAGGAAATTTATTCGGGGCTGGATTCGATTTTTGCGGGCGCAGGCTATATCAACTGGGCAGAATTTTCTGACGAAAAATCCGAGACAGGCAGCAAATACAAAAATCATTTTGACGCGCTCACGAGCGACCAGAAAAAGGGCTATAATAATATTTTAGAGAGCATAATGACGGCAGAGAAATCGCTCCCCGAAAAAACAGAAGTGCCATACATGACCGCCGAGGATTTGACAAAGGTTTTTGAAGCCGTGGTTTATGACAACCCCGAAATTATATGCATAGGGCGCGACTGCAAAATAATAACCGAAGGCTCGCGCTGCTATTTTAAGGCAGAGTATTCTATGAGCCTGTCTGAGTTTCATCAGAAATTATCCGAAATGGATAAAAAGTGCGACGAGATTATAGGCAAAATCCCTGCCGATGCAAGCGACTTTGAAAAAGAACTTTATATTCATGATTATATCGTCAAAAACTGCGATTATGACGACAGCCGCGATGTTACCGCTTCTATGACATACAGCTGCATTGTCGCAGGTAGCGCCGCGTGTGAGGGCTATGCCAAGGCGGCAAAATATTTGCTTGAAAAAGCCGAAATAGAGTGCTTCACCCTCGTGGGCGACGCTCAAAATTTTGAGGGCGAAACCGAAAGCCATATGTGGAACATAGTGAATATAGACGGCGAATATTATCATCTTGACACAACATGGGATGACCCCGACGGCTCTGAAAGCGGGATGTCGCACATCTATATGAATTTAAACGATGACGAAATAAAAAAAGACCACAGCAATTTTTATACGGATATAAAATGCACTGCAGTCAAAGCAAATTATTTTGCAAAAGAAAACTGCCTTTTTTCGTCCTTCAAAAATTCCGATTATAAAAAATTGAAATCACTTCTCGCAAAGCGCGCAAAAAACGGAGAAAAAAGCATAGAGATAAGGTTTGAAAACGAAACGGCTTATAAAAAAGCCATTAAGTCTTTAACCGAAAACGGCATGGCATATTCGCTTGCTTCTTCTGTCAACAAAAATTGCGGCACAAAGCTGAATGAAAAGAACATTGCCTACACTGCGGACGATAATTTTTTCGTTTTAGAGCTTATTTTTTAAAAACTACTCAAAATTCATAATTTCTACGCTAAAAAGTTATAATTTATTCACACGAAATTCATAATTACCCGTTATTATATAGCTGTGCAAAGGAGAGAGCCGCAACTCTTCTTTAGCACATACCCCTCCTCAATAAACCCCTCAATTTATTGGAAAAAGCAGTCGGTCAACGCCGGCTGCTTTTTCTTTGTATAAACATCTTTGTTTTCGGCAAAAATAATTTAAAAGAAAAACGAGGTGTTTATATGTCAGAAAAAAATCCAAGACCGATACTTTCGGCAAAGACCTATTATGTTATACTTACCGCCTGCCTTATTCTTATAATCGGCGCGAGCGCGGTGGTCTATAACATTGCGGCAAACAAATCGCGTGTGCAGTCGGAACCCGAGAGCACCGTATCCGTACCGTCTTACAGCGTTAAAATCACAACCTCCGCCGTGTCGGAGCAGGCAAATGTGCCCGCAACGGGTGTGCCGAAAGAGAGCACAACCGCCAAAACGGCAGACAAAAGTCTTTTGCCTTATACCGGTTCGTTCGGTGCGCCGACAAGCGGTAAAATAATAAAAGATTACAGCGCAGGCGAAATGGTAAAATCCAAAACAACAGACGACTGGCGAGTGCATAACGGCATTGATTTTTCTGCCGAAAACGGCGAGAGCGTGCTTGCCGTGCAGAGCGGCGAGATAACAAAGGTGGATAAAGACGAGCTTTGGGGCGTTAAGGTGGAGCTCAGCTGCCCCGGCGATTTAAAGGTTATCTATTCGGGTATTGCGGATGGCAGTGAACCTAAAAAGGGCGACAAGGTTAAAAAGGGCGACGTCTTAGGCAAAGCCGGGCTTTTACCGATTGAGTCCGCCGACGGAGTGCACATTCACCTTGAAACAAAGGTAGAAGACAAAACCGTCAGCCCCGTTGACGCGCTTAATTTGATGTGAACAGAAAAATACCGCTGTCAAGATTTCTTGGCGGCGGTATTATTATATGTATTATTCTTTATTGCTCAGCGTATGGATTATGCACGCGACGCCTGCGATAAACGCAAACAGCAGTGCGCCCAAAAACGCGCTTGAATTGTCAGCGGTTGTTGAAATAAAGCTTGCGGCAAAGAAGCCCGCAACGGCACTGAGCACCATAATTGTTACGGAAGCGGCTGTTTTATTAACAACAGAACCTCCAAAAAATCATTTTGCGATTTTTACAAAGCTTTCATATGCCTTTATCCACTCGTCGGTGTTTTCGGGTTCATATGTTTTGAGGCTCTCACTCGCGGCAACAGCCTTGCGCGCTTCGCTTATAGAGCCTATGGTGCCGTCAGACATGAGCTGAACCGCCACGTTGCCCATAACCGTTGCCTCTATCGGTCCCGCCTTTACGGTTTTGCCGCATGATGATGCGGTCATTCTGCAAAGCAGACCGTCTTTTGTGCCGCCGCCGATAACGTGGATAACGGGGTAGTCCTTGCCTGTGCACTCGCACAGCTTTTCAAATGTCATGCGGTATTTCATCGCAAGGCTCTCATATATGCAGCGCATAATTTCGCCCACGGATTCGGGAACATACTGACCCGTCTTTCTGCAAAATTCACGCACGCGCTCGGGAATATTCCCCTGCGGAACAAACTCGGGAGCGTCGGGGTCTATAAAGCACTTAAACGGCTCTTCCGACAGTGCAAGCTTTTCGAGGTCGGCATAAGAATAATCCTTGCCCTCTCTCTGCCACTGCCTGCGGCTCTCTTGTATGAGCCAAAGACCTATAATGTTCTTTAAAAATCCCGTAGTGCCGCCGAAACCGCCCTCGTTGGTGATGTTGATTTTGAGTGAGGTTTCGTTCACTATCGGCTTTTGCAGCTCCGTGCCGAAAAGCGACCATGTGCCGCTGCTGAGAAAGGCGAAATCTCCGCTCTCGCAAGGCACTGCCGTTATTGCCGACTGTGTGTCGTGGCCGCAAACCGATATAACGGGCACGCTTTCAACTCCGCACTCTTCGCAAATCTCTTTTGAGAGATTGCCGAGCTGTGTGCCCGGCTCTGTGAGGGGAGCAAAGAGGCTCTCTTTAATGCCGAAAGCGTCGAGCAGCTCCTTTGACCATGTGCGTGTGTTTATGTCTATTAGCTGTGAAGTTGAAGCAATGGAATATTCGGAGCACATTTTGCCGGTGAGGAAATATGCGAAAAGGTCGGGCATAAAGAGCATTTTATCTGCTCCCTCAAGCATTTCGGGGCGCTGCTTTTTGAGCGATATAAGCTGAAAAAGCGTGTTAAGCTCCATAAACTGAATACCCGTTATGTCATACATCTTTTGGCGCGGAACAGACTTAAAAGACTCCTCCACAAGACCGGAGGTGCGCTTGTCGCGGTAGTGGACGGGGTTCTCTAAAAGTCTGCCGTTTTTGTCTATAAGGCCGAAATCAACACCCCATGTGTCAATGCCTATCGAGTCAAATCCGCCTGCGATTTTTGCCTTTACAATGCCCTGCTTTATCTCATAAAAAAGGCGGAGCACGTCCCAATACAAGGTGCCGCCGAGGTCAACCGGGTCGTTTGTGAAGCGGTGCACCTCTTTAAGAGTTATTTTTTCGCCGTCAAACGAGCCTATGATCGCTCTGCCGCTTGATGCGCCGAAATCAAATGCAAGAACTTTTTTCATCTTGTTCACCTTATTCGATAACTACGCCTTTTTGAAGAATTACGTTTGCGTAAATCGCGGTTTCGCCCGTTGCGATTATTGCATAAGCATTTTTTGCTCTTGTATAAAATGCAAAGCGTTCAATAAGCTCAATGTCTTTTTCGCCCTCGTTTTTCTCGATGATTTTTTTGTATTCGTCCCAGATGGGCGGGCGGTTTTCTTTGTCGCCGTTATCCATAAGAGAAACGGGGGTCTTAACATAGGTATCCAGCGGCATAAGCTTGAGGATAGCGTCGAGAATTTCGGGTACGCCGTGGCCGTCAAGTCTTACAAGTCTTTTGGCGTTTGCCGCCGCCGGGAAGTTGCCGTCACCTATAACTATGGTGTCGCCGTGACCCATTTCCATAAGGATTTTTAAAAGCTCGGGTGAGATAATAGAAGGTACGTTTTTTAACATTTTTATCTTCCTTTCGGTATTTAATTGCCGTACATACGGTACATTCCTGCGTATATTCCGCCTGCGGAAATGAGCTGCTCATGGGTGCCCTGCTCTTCAATTCCGTTTTTGGTGAGCACAAGAATGTTGTCGGCATTTTTTACTGTTGTCAATCTGTGAGCTATCGTGAGTGTGGTTCTGCCCTTTGAAAGCTCTTCTAGCGATTTTTGTATCAGGCGCTCGCTCTCGTTATCGAGCGCGGAGGTTGCCTCGTCAAGAATGAGTATCGGGGGATTTTTAAGGAAAACGCGCGCTATTGATATACGCTGCTTCTGACCGCCGGAGAGCTTTAGTCCGCGCTCGCCGACATATGTGTCATATCCCTCGGGGAGCTCCGATATAAACTCATGTGCCCCTGCTCTTTTAGCGGCGGCTATAATTTCTTCGTCGCTCGCGTTCTGCTTGCCGTAGGCGATGTTTTCTTTAACCGAACCGGAGAACAGATAAACGTCCTGCTGAACAACGCCGATATGTTCTCTCAATGATTTTAAAGTATATTCTTTTATATCGGTGCCGTCAATAGATATTTCGCCGCCCGATATTTGATAAAACCTCGGAATAAGATTGCAAATTGTGGTTTTGCCGCCGCCGGAGGGTCCTACAATCGCAACGGACTGCCCGTGCGGAATTTTTATGTTTATGTTGTGCAAAACTTCTTTTTTATCGTCCGAATAAGAAAAGCTGACGTCTTTAAACTCTATGTCGCCCTTGACGTCAGCCATTTCCTGCGCGTCCGCCTCGTCTTTGATTTCGGGTTCAACCTCCATAACCTCGGCAAAGCGGTCAATGCCCGTCAGTCCGCGCTGGAACTGCTCGCTGAACTGAACTATTTGCCTTATGCTGCCAAGCAGAGTTGACACCATGAGAAGATATGCCGTGAGGTCGGCAGGCTCAATTTCTTTTTTCATAATGAACACTGCGCCGGCGCACACAACGAGTATATACATAAGTCCGTCAAACAGTCGGATTGTTGTGTTGAAGCCCGCCATGCTGTAATATGCCGATTTTTTGACGTTAAAAAATTTTGTGTTGGTGCGCTTGAATTTTTCTTTTTCCACATCTTCGTTGGCAAAAGATTTTACAACGCGAATACCGAGCAAGGTGTCTTCAACCCCGGCGTTTATTTCGCCGAGCTCATGCCGCTGCGCCTTGAACGCGCTTCGCATTTGCTTGCGGTATTTTGAAGAGATAACGGCCATCAGCGGCACAAGAATAAACATCAAAAGCGTGAGCTTTAAATTTATTCTCGCAAGATAAATAAAACTGCCTATGAATTTGAGCGAGGCAATAAAATATTCCTCCGGGCAGTGGTGAGCAAACTCGGTTATATCAAAAAGGTCGGATGTTATGCGCGACATAATTTGACCGATTTTTGTGTCGTCATAATAAGAATAGGGCAGAGACTGCAAATGCGCGAACATATCTCGGCGCATCTCCGTCTCCATTTTTGTTCCCATTATATGACCGCCGGCTTGCATATAGTAGTTGGCGGCGCAGTCAAACGCTCTGAGAATTAAATAAAACAGTGCGATTTTGCCTATGTATGAAAAGGTCAAAAGCTCCGGGTGGTTTATGCCCGTGTCGGTTATGTTCCTTGCGATTATCGGCAGAGCAAGCTCACACACAACCGTGAAGCTCGCGCAAAAAAGGTCGAGAATAAGCGAGCCGAGGTGCTTTTTATAGTACGGTATAAATCTTTTTAACAGCACAGAGGTTTTGTGCTTTCTTACTGGTTTTGCTGTTTCGGTGCTCATGCAAGCCCTCCTTTAACAAATGGATTATAACATAAAATTTTGCGGAATAAAAGAGCGGAGCCGCCGCAAATTCACGGCAACTCCGTTTTTTTTATAAAGTTTTTATATATTCGCCTATATTTTTGAGCAGCTCGTCTTTGGCTCTTTCGAGCGGACCCTCAAGCTGGCAGCCTGCCGCCCTCGGGTGACCGCCGCCGCCCATCTTTGAGCAAATCAGAGACGCGTCCGCAGGGGAGTGGGTGCGAAGCGAAACCTTAAAGCTGCCGTCCTTGCGCTCCCTGAGGGTTGCGCCGATAACGACGCCCTCAATCTGGCGCGGCAGTGAGGCGATTGCGTCACATTCGCTCTCATCGGAGCCGCTCTCTTTAAACATATCCTGCGTCAAGGTTATCAAAGCGCATTTTTCGTCAAAATACATTTTCATTGACGCAAGGCATAGCTTTTCGAGTGCAACATAGGTTTTGGTTTTTGTCTCAAACATAACGGTGTTTATCATGGAATGACGTGCGCCGGCCTCTATCATATCTGCCGCCATTCTCATGGTTACGGGCGTGACGTTTGAGTAGCGGAAGCAGCCCGTATCTGTTGAAAGACCCGTGTATATGCAGTCCGCAATCTCTTGCGTTACCTCTGCGCCGAGTGCTTTGACTGTTTCTAAAATTATCTCGCACGCCGCCGCGGCTTTTGCATTGAGCAATGTCTCTTTTGCAAAAAGACGGTTAGAGCCGTGGTGGTCTATGCAAAGGTCAATTTTGTCACAGTATAGCTCCTCATTCTTTTTGCCGAGAAGCTTTGTGTCCGCAACGTCAACCGCAACTATAAATTTCGGCTCAAATTCGGTTTCTTCTATTCCTGCCGAAAGGTATGAATATTTCGGCGGTATTTCGTCCGAACAAGAGACTTTTGCCTTTTTGCCGAGTGACAAAAGCGCGCGGCAAAGCGCATAACCGCAGCCGAGCGTGTCGCCGTCCGGGTTCGCGTGAGTGAGAATAAGAATGTCGTCTTGCCGCATCAAAATCTCTGCGGCTTCGCGTGCGGAGTTAATCATCATTTTCCTCAGCCCTCAAATCGTCCATTATCTTAACTATGCTCATGCCGTGCTCAATAGAATTGTCGGCTATGAATTTAAGCTCCGGCGTTTTTCTCAAATGCAGGCGCTGACTGATTTCTCTTCTGATATATCCGGTCGCACCGGTGAGCCCCTTAACGGCGGTTTTTGCCGTGTCTATACCCTCCATTGCGCTGATATAAACCTTTGCAAACGAAGCGTCGGAGCTTACCTCAACGCGCACAACGGTAAGAAGCTTATCCATAACGCGCGGGTCTTTAAGCTCTCTGATAACGGCTGTTATCTCTCTTTTAATATCTTCAGAAGTTCTGTCTATTCTGTAACCTGCCATAGAATTTGCCCAGCGGCGGGCAAAAAACGCCGCCGCATCCTTTCTTAAAATAATCAGTCGCGGTATTCTTCGGTAATAAAGGCTTCGAGAATGTCGCCCTCTTTAATGTCGGAGAATTTATTAAGCGCAATACCGCACTCATAGTTGCTGGCAACCTCTTTAACGTCGTCTTTAAAGCGGCGAAGAGAAGCGATTTCATCCTCTGCAACAACTATGCCGTCGCGTACAACGCGGATTTTGCTGCTTCTTGTAACCTTGCCCTCGGTGACGTAGCAGCCTGCAACCTTGCCGACAGAAGAGATTGAGATAACGTTTCTGACTTCTGCTCTGCCGAGGTCAACATCGCGGTATTTCGGTGCGAGCATACCCTTGATAGCTGCCTGAACGTCCTCGATGCAGTCATAAATAATTCTGTACATACGCATCTCAACGCCGTCGCGCTCCGCAAGATTTTTTGCAACCGCGTCGGGTCTGATGTTAAAGCCTACGATAATCGCGTTTGAAGCCGCCGCAAGCATAACGTCGGATTCGCTTACTGCGCCTACGCCGCTGTGAATAACTCTTACGCGGACTTCGTCATTAGAGAGCTTCTCAAGGCTCTGCTTAACCGCTTCGGCAGAACCCTGAACGTCTGCCTTAACTATGATGTTAAGCTCTTTAAGCTCACCCTCCTGAAGAGAGGAGAAGAGGTTATCAAGCGTAACCTTCTGAACGGATTTGAACTGTTCCTCTTTTGCGGACTGCTTTCTCTGCTCAACGAGCTCACGCGCAAGTCTTTCATCGGATACGCTGTCAAATACATCGCCTGCCTGCGGAACCTCTGCAAGACCCATAATCTCAACGGGAACGGAGGGACCTGCTTCTTTAACGGTTTCGCCCTTGTCGTTTTTCATAACTCTTACTCTGCCGACCGCAGTACCTGCTACGATAATGTCGCCCGAGTGAAGAGTGCCCTTTTGAACAAGGAGCGTCGCTATCGGACCCTTGCCCTTGTCGAGTCTTGCCTCAATAACAATACCCTTTGCCGCTCTGTTCGGGTTGGCTTTAAGCTCCTGCATTTCTGCAACAAGAAGTATTGATTCAAGCAGCTTGTCAATGCCCATGTGCGTCTTTGCTGATACGGGTACGCAGATAACGTCGCCGCCCCACTCTTCGGGAACAAGCTCGTGCTCTGTGAGCTGCTGCATAATTTTGTCGGGGTTGACGTCGGGCTTATCCATTTTATTTATCGCAACAATAATGCTTACGCCTGCCGCCTTGGCATGGTTGATAGCCTCAATGGTCTGGGGCATGATGCCGTCGTCTGCCGCAACAACAAGAACGGCAATGTCTGTTGCCTGTGCGCCTCTTGCGCGCATAGATGTAAAAGCGGCATGACCGGGAGTGTCAAGGAAAGTGATTTTCTGACCGTTGAGGTCAACTCTGTAAGCACCTATGTGCTGAGTAATTCCGCCTGCCTCGGTTGTGGTTACGGAGGTGTTTCTTATCGCGTCAAGAAGAGAGGTTTTGCCGTGGTCAACGTGACCCATAACAACAACAACGGGGTCGCGCGGCTCAAGGTTCTCTTCGTCATCGTCGCTGTCGTCGATAATTCTGTCTTCAATGGTGACGACAACTTCTTTTTGGCATTTTGCGCCAAGCTCCGTGGCAACGATTTCTGCCGTGTCGTAGTCTATAACTTCGTTGACGGTTGCCATCTGACCGAGCGCAAAGAGCTTTTTGATAACAGCCGCCGCAGTCAAATGAAGAAGCTCTGCAAGCTCGCCGACGGTGATCTCTTCCGGTACGGTAATGACCATCTGCGGTTTCTTTGCTCTCTCTGCCGCAATTCTCTTGAGCTTTTCTGCCTCGGTCTCTCTGCGGGAGGAGCGCATGCCCTGCTTGCGGTATTGCTGAGAACGCTGTTTAAGCTTTTGCTTTGAAACCATGCGGTCTGTTCTCATATTATTGTTGACGGGCGAAATATTTTCATACTTCTCGTTATATTTTTCAAGGTCAACATTGCTGGATCTTGTGTCAACTGTTCTTGTTTCGCCCTTTGTGCGGCGCTGAATGTGCGTGCTCTGCTCTTTTTCTTTCTTTTTGGGCTGAGCGGAGGGCGCGGAAGCGTCGGCCTTTTTATCCGAAGCTTTTTCGCTTTTTTCAGCCTTTTTATCGTCTTTTTTGCCGTCGCTCTCTGCGGGAGCTTTCTCCTGCGGCTTTTCTTCTTTTTGCTTTGCGGTGGCAAAATAGGCGTCAAAATTTTCTACCTGATTTTCCTGTGTAAAGGTTTCAAAGATAACATCAAGCTCATTTTCTTCAAGAGCCGTCATATGTTTTTTCTGATCGTCAAAATATTTTGCGAGCAGTTCGATAACCTTTTTGCTCTGCATATCAAAATCTTTTGCGACTTCGTGCACTCTGTATTTATTTATCATATATCGTGTTCCTCCCCGGGTTCGTTTTCTGTTGTGAGTTTTTTCATCACCGATGATGCAAAGCCCTGATCGTTTACGGTGATTATTCCCGCTTTGTAGCCTATTGTACGGTGAAGTTCGTTAATGGTCGGTGATATTCTGAAAACAGGGATTTTATGATTTTCGCAAAGGTTTACAAACTCGTCATACACTCTTTGCGAAGAGTCGCTGCACACAAGGCACAGCTTTGCTTTGCCCGAATTCACTGCCGACTTGCAGGCGTCATGACCCATGGCGAGCTTACCCGCTCGTCTGCACAGGCCAAGCAGCCCCGTGACGCCGCTATTCACTGCTTATCAGCTCCTGTTCCAGTTTATTATAAATTTCATCGGGTACGGTGCAGGACAGAGCCTTTTCTATTCTCTTTGATTTTTGCGCCTTTCTGAGGCACTGCGGGTCTTTGCAAAGGTATGCGCCTCTGCCGTTCATTTTGCCCGTTGGGTCAAGAGAAATTTCGCCCTCCGGGGTTTTGACTACTCTGACAAGCTCTTTTTTTGGCTTCATTTCGCCGCACCCGGTGCATTTTCTCAAGGGTACTTTTTTGTTTTGCATACCGATCCTCCCGATAAAAATTTGCTTTAAATCCCGACTATGTCTTACAGTACGATAGAGGGAGCTTCTTTGCCGCTTTCCGGCTTAATGTCAATCTTCCAGCCGGTAAGCTTCGCGGCAAGGCGTGCGTTCTGACCGCGGTTGCCTATTGCGAGCGAAAGCTGCATATCGGGTACTATTACCTTGCAGGATTTTTCACCGGATTCGTCAACCGTAACGGAAACAACGTCTGCCGGAGCAAGTGCCGCCGCGATAAACTCTGCCGGGTTCTCGCTGTATTTAACTATATCAATCTTTTCGCCGCCGAGAAGGTCAACAACCTTGCCTACTCTTGCGCCTCTGGGTCCTATGCAGGCGCCGACAGCGTCAACATTTTCGTCAGAGGAATAAACTGCGATTTTCGTCCTTGAGCCTGCTTCTCTCGAAACGGACTTAATCTCAACCGTTCCGTCATAAATTTCGGGAACCTCGGTTTCAAACAGACGTCTGACAAGACCGGGATGTGTTCTCGAAATGGTTGCTCTGGGCATTCTTCTGAGGTTGTCTCTTACATCTGCGACATAAACCTTTATAAGGTCGCCGGGGGCAAGAACCTCGCCCGGTATCTGCTCGCTCTTGAGAAGAAGCTCCTGCGATTTGCCGATTTCAACAATAGCGTCGCCTGTTTCGGGGTCAATACGCGAAACCTTGGCGGTGACAATCTCTTGGTTTTTGCTCTGAATTTCTTCACGCATTTTGCCGTGCTCCGCCTCGCGGATACCCTGGCGGATAACGTGCTTGCCCTTGTCTGCCGCAATACGGCTGACTTCTTTTGTCTCAAGCTCAATCTCAATGATGTCGCCGGGCATGGCGGTGGGCTTGTATTTCTGAGCCTGTTCAACGAGAATATCCTCGTCCGGGTCAGAGATTTCGGATACGACGTTCTTTCTTACAAAAACGCGCATTGTCTCGTCCTCGGGGTTAAGCTCGCAAAAAACAATGTCTTTGTTGTTGTAATCGCGCTTAACTGCGGTTACAAGTGCGCGCTGGATTCCCTCGCACAGCACGTCCATAGAAATGCCCTTTTCTTTTTGGAGCATTCTGAGTGCTGCAAACAATTCTTTGTTGACCATTATATTTCTCCTCCAAAATCGTCAAGCTTAATGTATGACGTTTCTTTTTTATTTACCACAAAACCAGAACCGTCCTCTAAAATGAGCTGAACGGCTCCGTTTTCATATCCGCCGAGTATACCGCTGAATTCGCGCTTGCCCTCAAGCGGACGAATGAGCTTGATTTTGATTTTCATACCCATGCACTTTTTAAAGTGCGAGTCTCTTTTGAGGTCTCTTTCAATACCGGGTGACGAAACCTCAAGACAGTAGCTCTGCTCTATCGGATCTGCATCGTCAAGGGGTTTATCGAGCGCATGGCTCATATCCACGCAATCGTCAATAGATACGCCGCCGTCTTTGTCAATAAAAACCCTGAGATACCAGTTCGCTCCCTCTTTTTCAAAGCGAACGTCCCACAAAGTGAGACCGAGGTCTTTTGCTATCGGTTCGGCAATTTCCCAAACCGCGGCGACCGTGTTGCCGCCCTTACCTTTAGCTGCCATAAAAGCTCTCCTTAATTCATTTGGCAAAGCATAAAATGCTTTTGCCTCAAACAAACATAAAAGAGCGGGTCGCCCCACTCTTTTAAATCGTCCATTCTTACATTACTCTCATAGTTTAACACGAAAGCAATAAAAAATCAATAGCTTTTAAAAATTATTTTTTCTTTTTCTTGAGCGGATTTTCGGGTTTTACGCCGCCTGTAAGAAAACCGCTTATATACATAAGATAAGCCGAAATAACCGAAACAACAACGCAAATCGGGATAAGCGTGCCCGTGCCTATGCTGCCGTCAAAAAGGAGTATGATTATTGCGGTGAGAATCGGAACTATCGAAATGCGCCAGTGCTTTGCAAAATAGCCTGCGCCGAGTGCGCCGAACAGAGCCGGAAGCACCTGCTTGAATGCCGGAGCAAACGCCGAGCCCTCGTCCGTTATTTTAGTAAGAAGAGGGGAAAGTGCAACAACGCCGACCGCAAGAATAATCGTTGTGACTATTGCGGAGGTGCCGACCGCGATTGTGGAGATGATTTCGTCCTCTTCGCTACCGGATTTAACCTTTGCGTTCTCTTTTGCGTTGAGAGCGCAGGGGAGCTTGAGGTTTGTTATGTTGCCCGTTACAAACGAGAGGTATGTTGCGCCCGTGCCGAGCATCGGAGCATAAACTATAACCTCGAGCACTGCCGAAGTCCAGAATATCGGGGCAACCTTGAGAAGCCCTTTAAGAACCTGGTTTGCCGTCGGCCAAGCGTTGTAATAAACGCAAATCGAAATCGGCAGACAGATAAGAACAAATATGGCCGTTACCGAAAAAATACGTCCCCAGGTGTGGGTTGAATCTATGTAAGATTTTTGTTTGCTTTTCATACTACCGGCCTCCATTCAAACAATGCTATGTTTTCGGGGAGAATCTGATATATAAGTATCGCCATTCCCATACCGGCAAACATGCTTATAGGCATTACGAATGTTTCAAATTTAGTCCAGTTAAACTTTTTACACAGCCACTGCAAAACGAGCAGAACAACTATCGAGGTCAAAAGTACAGCAACCGACATGATGCCCGCGCCCATGCTTACGGCTTCTTTTTTGCCGTCAATCTCAATAATAGAGGCTTTGCCTGCAACCGCGTTGCCGATAAATGCCGCTATAAGACCTATGAATGTTGCGGCAGAGATTATATCGCCGAGCTTATTGTCGCCACCGCCGCTTGTGACTTTGCCCATCTTTTTCTGAATGGTTTTTAAGAAGAGCGGAAGCAGTACCAGCGGCAAAATGCTGCCGAGGGTCATAACCCATGCAACGGCCGCAAAAACCCGTGGGTCTTCTATTGATCTGCCGAATACTTCGCCCTCAAACGATTCCATAGCCGCCTGAGCCGCAGTGACCTCGTACTGAAGGTTGCCGATAACCGAAAGGCGAATCCACGGCAGAACAATGCCGAGCGTGCCCGCAAGGGTCAAAACGGTTGCGAGAATCGCAATCGCCGGCGCAATGGTAAACAATGCGCTTGATGTGACTGTATTTTTTAGATCTTCAAGAGGGATACCTATTTGACGTCCCCGTTTCCATGCTCTGACAATAAAGAACACGGACTGAACAACAACAAACACTATGATTATGCTTGCCACTGCATACATAAAAGGACTTTCTTTGAACATTTCGTCCATTCACAACAACTCCTTTTTTATTTGAATAATCTTACCACAACAAAGGTTAGCCGTCAATAATGCAAATATCAAAGATTTTCTATGACTTTCAGCATTATATCCGAAAGTGCGGTCTCTGCGAGGTTATTCATCTGCCTGTAATCTTCGGCAGCGGAGTCCTCGCTGTCGTCCGAGATTTTTCTTATGCTCAAAAACGGCACCGAGCAGGTGTGGCAGACCGAGGCTATGGCGCCGGTCTCCATATCAAAAGCGTTGATGCCGAAAAGGCGATAAAATTCCTCTTTGACGGAGTCTTTGGTTATAAAGAAATCCCCGGTGCCGCATTTTAAAAATCTGATGCCCAAATCCTGCGGAATTTTTGAAAGCAGCTCCTTATCCGCCTCATAAACATAGTCCTGACCGGGCTTCTCTCCCTTTTTGTAGCCGAGTACGCTCAAATCAAAGTCGCACTCCATGAAAGATGTGCCGGCAAAAATCGTTCCGCGGTTCACATTCTTAACTCCGCCGGAAAGGCCTATGTTGATAATACAGCAGGGCTTTTCTCTTTCTATAAGCAGTGCCGTCGCCGCCGCGGCGTTCACCTTGCCGTCGCCGCATCTGACAGCCGTTATCTCCTTGCCGGCAAAACTGAACGAAGCACTTTCAAAAGAGCAGATTTTGCCGTGTGTCAATCCGTAATGCTTCGCTCTTTCGAGCAGCGGAGCAAACTCCATATCATCGGCGATGACTACGCCGATTTTTGCATGATTCATTATTTGCGCTCTCCTTGTATACATAATGGCTTATTATATAAGAAAAAGTGCATATATGTCAATGCCTCTTTTATTATAATGTAAATATATACATAATTGACATTGATTATTTATGCAGTTTTTTGTTTGACAATAATACGCCTTTTTGTTAAAATAAAACAGTAAATATGTTCAAAGACATTCAAAGGAGGAATATGTTTTGACAGATGCAAAAACATTGGCGTATATCAATATGTACGCCGTACTCGGAACACTCGAAAACCTTTGCGAGTTAAGCGAGCAGGCAAGAGAGCTTGTTATGACCAAAAAGCCGATTTCGATAGGATTTGAGGTTAAAGACGGCCCCAGCGCAACGCTTACTTTCAAAAACGGCAGATGCCGTATGGAGCAGGGCTGCACATCATGCGATGTTAAGCTCCCGTTCAGCTCATGCGAGAAGTTTAACGGACTTATCGACGGCACGGTTACCCCCATTCCCTCAAAGGGCTTTTCAAAAATCAAATTTTTGCTTAAGCAATTCACTCCTTTGACGGATCTCCTTTCAAAATACATGCGCGCTTCTGAAGAAGACCTTAAAGACGAAGAATTCTTTAAGCTCAGCACAGAGCTTATGTTCTACACCATCACGGTTGCCATTTCTCAGATAGGCAATAACGATGAAATAGGCAAGTTCAGCGCTCACTACATACCCGACGGCAACATGAAGATGTCTATTCTCGGCGGTCCTGCCGCGACAATCAGCGTTAAAGATCACCACATGGTTACCGTAAAGAAAGCTCCCGAGAAATACCGCGCGGTTATGGAATTCGGCAGCATGGAGCTTGCCCATGACCTTTTTGACGGCAAGGTTAACGCCATTGCTCAGATAGGCGAGGGCACAATCACCATGAAGGGCATGGTTAATATGCTCGATAACATGAACCGCATCCTTGACAGGGTAGCGCTTTATCTCGCATAAGGAGGATGAATTATGAGTTTTAAAATAAATAAATATAAAAAGAGCAACGAGCTTTTTAAAAGAGCCTGCAAGGTAATCCCCTCGGGCGTTTACGGCCATCTCGGCCCCGCAGAGGGCAACTTCATCCCCGTCAGCGCATGGCCTTTCTTCTCCGAGAAGGCGCAGGGCACATACTTCTGGGATGTTGACGGCAACAAGTTTATCGACTATATGTGCGCTTACGGCCCCAACATTCTCGGATATAACGACCCCGATGTTGACGCAGCCGCCATGGAGCAGGCAAAGCTCGAAAACTGCACGACTTCACCCTCTTATAAAATGGTTGAGCTTGCAGAGCTTTTGGTTGACACCGTCAACATGGCAGACTGGGCTTTCTTTGCAAAGAACGGCAACGACGTTACATCCTGCGCGGCTCTTGCCGCCCGTAACGCAACACACCGCAAAAAGATAATTTTCGTAAACGGCTTTTATCACGGCGTATCTGCATGGACTCAGAAAATCGACTATCCCGGCATTTTGCCCGAGGACGTTGCAAACAACCTCTATGTGGACTGGAACGACATTGAAGGCCTTGAAAAGATAATTGAAGAGAACAAGGGCGAGATTGCCGCGTTCATCTCAACACCTTATCTTCACGGCAACTATTTTGATAACGTATTGCCCGCAGAGGGATATTGGAAGAAAGTCCGCGAGATTTGCACAAGAGAGGGCATTGTTCTTATAATGGACGACGTTCGTGCCGGCTGGCGTCTTGACACGGCAGGTTCGGATCATTACTACGGCATAGAGGCAGACCTTCTTTGCTTCTGCAAGGCTCTTGCAAACGGCTGGAACGTATCTTGCCTTTGCGGTAAAGAGTGGCTCAAGGGCGCAGTCAGCGGCCTTTCATACACAGGCTCTTACTGGATGAGCGCAATCCCGTTCGCGGCGGCTATTGCCAACATCAACAAGATGAAGGCTATCGACTGCCCGGCTCTTCTCAAAGAGAAATCGGTTAAACTTCTTGACGGACTCAAAGCAACTGCCGCAAACAACGGCTTTGACCTTGTTGTCTCGGGTGAACCCGCTTTGTTCTACCTCAGAATTGCCAATGACGACAGCATGATGATTCACCAGGATTGGATTGCGGAAATGGTCAAGCGCGGAATTTTCCTTGCAGGCCATCACAACCACTTCATGAATGCCGCTGTTTCGGATGAAGATATCAAGCACACACTTGATGTTGCGGACGAAGCATTCAGAGTTACAAAGAAAATGCACCCCGAAGCATTTTAATGTGTAATTAGGATTTTTGCCTGCGTTAAGACGTATCGCCTCGGCGCAGGCATTTTATAAAAGACCTCAAAAATTTATAACCAGGGAGGAAAACATATGCCATTATCAAAAACAGAATGGTTAGCTCTCGAAAAGAAAGCGAACGAGCTTCGTAACCTCTGCCTTGACACAACATTCTGGGCAGGCAGCGGCCACATCGGCGGCGGCATGAGCGTTATGGACATTATGACCGTTCTTTATCACAAGTATCTCAACATTAAGGTTGACGACCCCCAGTGGGAAGACAGAGACCGCTTTATAATGAGTAAGGGTCACGCAGGCATAGCCTATGCACCCGTACTTGTTGACAAGGGATTTAACGACCCCGAGCAGCTTAAAACCTTTAACCTCACAAACTCAAAGATGGGTATTCACCTTGACTCAAACAAGGTTATCGGCGTTGACGCTTCAACAGGCTCACTCGGTCACGGTCTTTCAATAGCTCTCGGCACAGGACTTGCCGCAAGAGTTCTCGGCAAAGACTACAAGACATACTGCGTTCTCGGCGACGGCGAGTGCGACGAAGGCTCAAACTGGGAAGCAGCAATGGCAATGGCTCAGTTCAAGGTAACAAACGTTATCAGCTTTGTTGACCGCAACAAGTGCATGATCGACGGCCGCACAGAAGACGTTATGGGTCTTGAGCCGTTTGCAGATAAATGGCGCGCTTTCGGCTTCATAGTTAAAGAAGTTGACGGCCACAACCTCAGCGAGCTTTGCGACGCTATTGACTTTGCTTTGGGTCAGGACGAAGCTCCCGTTATGATAATTGCCAACACCATAAAGGGCGCAGGTATCGATTACATGGCAGACGACTATCACTGGCACTACGGCGCTATTGACGAGCCGCACTACAAAGACGCAAAAGCAAGCCTTGAAAAATACTACAAAGAGCGTGTTGCACGCGCAGAAAAGGAGGGCGTATAATTATGGCAGGCGGATTAACTTATACGGCTCTTGAGTCAACCGAGCTTTCAACAGCCGAAATTTACGGTCAGACTCTCGTTGAACTCGGCAAAGAGCACCCCGAAATAGTCGGTCTTACAGCAGACCTTGCAGGTTCCACAAAAATCGGCGTATTCGGCAAAGCATATCCCGACCGTTTCTTTAACGTCGGCATTGCAGAGCAGAATATGTTCGGCGTAGCCGCCGGTATGGCAAAGGCAGGTCTTGTTCCCTTCCTTTCAACCTTCTCGGTTTTCGCTTCTCTTCGCAGCGCAGACCAGCTCCATACGGATATTTGCTATCAGAATGTAAACGCTAAAATCATAGCAACACATTCCGGCACATCATTCGGTCAGGCAGGCTCAACTCACCACGCAATCTGCGACATGGCAGTTGTTCGCTCAATGCCCAACATCACCCTCATCTGCCCCGCAGACGGTGTTGAGACAGCAGAAGCCGTTACAGCGGCATATGAGAATTTCGGCCCTTATTATATAAGAATCAACCGCGGCTTTGACCGTGTTCTTTACGGCAAGGATTATCCGCATGAATACAAATTTGAAGTAGGCAAGGCAATTGAGGTTAACCCCGGTACCGACATCACCGTTATCGCCTGCGGCTCATGCGTATTCCAGGCATACCAGGCAGCAAAATTCCTTGAGAATGCCGACGGACTTAAAGTTCGCGTGCTTGATATGCACACAATCAAGCCCCTTGATAAAGAGGCTGTTCTTAAAGCAATTCAGGATACCCGCCGTATCATCACCGTTGAAGACCACAACATCATCGGCGGCCTCGGCTCCGCAGTTGCAGAGGTTATGGCAGAAGCCGGCAAGGGCTGTGCATTCACCCGTTTGGGTATCCCCGACAAGTTTGCACCCATCGGTCTTCACGAAGATATTATGTCTATTCTCGGCATCGACAGCAACGGCATCATCAACGCCGTTCGTGAGGCTATGAATAAAGACTTTGAAGAGGACGACAACTGGGAAGACGACGTTTAATACCTCGCCCTATCCCGCAGAAAGGAATGATTTATTATGGCAAACGAAACCGTATTGACCAACAAAATATTTCTTAACGCTGTGTTGCCTCTTGTGAAGGTTATTGCTACCGACGTTCCTTCGCTTGCGAAAAAGTTTGAGCATATGCACGCGGTTTTTCAGGTCAGCGCGCTTGACCCCGAAAGCCCGGCAGGCAAAGTAGCCACACATTTCACAGTTAATAACGGTGAGTGGCGCGTTTGTGCCGATAAGGTTGCAACAAATGCTTTTGTTGACCTTGAGTTTAAAAGCCTTGAGGCCATGAACGCATTCTTCAAGGGCAAAATTGCTCCCTCAACTCTTCCCAAAATGAAGGGCGCAGTGAGATATCCCAAAGTGTTTGCGGCACTGCTTGCAACACTTTTGAAGATGTCTGCACTCCTCAGCGCAAAAGAAGCCCCCGAAAACGAAGATGATAAGCATCTTATGGTTAAATGCTTCTTCTACCTTCTTTCGTCGGGCATCAGCCAGCTCAATAAGCAGGGCCATGAGGCGGTACATGACTGGGCGCTCAAGAGCCCCGACCGCGTTTATGCCTGGGCAGTTGACGGTTACCCCGAAATCTCAGCTTATCTGAGAGTTAAAGCGGGCAAAACCAGAGCCGGCAGAGGCGAATATAAGAGAGCGATGCCTTTCTTCACCATGCGCTTCAATAATCTTGACAGTGCTCTTGGCATCTTGCTTTCAACAGACGATATGCTTGAATCTACCAAAGAGGGCAAGCTCGTTATGGACGGTGCCCCCGAGTTCGGCGCACAGATCGGCGAGTATATGATGCTCGTAGGTTCTTACGCACAGGGTTAAATAAAATAAAAATTACGGAGCCGTGTTATTTTCGCGGCTCCGTTTTTTAAACTGAAAAAACTGCAATGCAAGGAGGAATACCATGTGCAATTTAATTAAAAAATTATTGTCGTTTATCTTGAGCGCTTTGCTGTCGCTCGGCACAAGCATAGGTTTGATTCCTTACAGGGCGACCGGTGCCGAAATAGACCTTTCAAGGTTTGAACTTGCCTTCAGCGACGAATTTGACGGAGACTCCCTCGGCTCCGAATGGCGCAGCCATCATTTCGGTATGGGTGACACCGTGAAAAGGCGCGGAAGCTATTGGAACCGAGACCTTGCACAGGTCGAATCGGGTCAGCTGCACATTAAAGTCAAATATCTCCCCAACGGAACGGACGGCAGCTCCGAGCCGGGATGGTACACGGCAGGCATAGACACGGGCGCATCATACCGTCAAAAATACGGATATTTTGAAACCAGATGTATTTTGCCGAAGGGCGCGGGCTTGTGGGGAGCCTTTTGGATGTTCAGCGACGGAATAAACGACAGCTCCGTTTCGGGTGCCGACGGAACTGAAATAGATATTTTTGAAAGCCCGTATTATTCCGATTACAAAAACAACAAAATCTCCGCAAACCTTCATTACGGCGGATATGCTCAAAACCACCGTCAGCTCGTCGCAAAACGCTGCCGCGTACCCGGCAACCCATATGAAGAATTTAACACCTACGGCGTGGAATGGAACGAGAACGGATACATCTTTTATCTCAACGGAAAAGAGTGGTACCGCACCGATTTCGGCGGAAAAGACAATATTGCCGCCGTGAGTGAATATATGATTCTCTCTATTGAGATTGGCGGCAAGGACGCGGTTCCGAACAGAGAATTTATGAGAAACGACCTTGAAAATTTTGAGAGTGAAATGATTGTAGACTATGTGAGAGCATACAAATACAAATAAATTTTATGAATCGGTTAGCCATGTTGCCGCCGTTACATAAAAAAGGGGTTGCCGCGTTCAACGCAGACAACCCCTTTTGTTTGTATAAGGCTTTGTCTTAATACCAAATCCAGCCAAAGAGAATAATTTTAATAAGCCACTGCCAGAAAGTATAGTTTACCGTTACTTTGCAGGTGTCGGAAACAGTGTTGCCGTATGAATCGGTTACGGTACAGGTTATTGTTGACTCACCTCTTTTGGCAGCATAGACCTTGCCGTTTTCATCCACTGTCGCAACTTTCGGATTGGAGCTTTCGTATTTTACAATGTACTCCGCCCCCTCGTCAGCGGTGATTTTTAGTTTTATATTTGCGGAATTTTTATAGTTGAGTGTAATATCTGAGACTAAAATCGATTTAACAACCTTTGGATCATTAACTATATTAAATTTTATTGTTTGGTCGGACGAATCTCCCTTGACGGGAACGGTTAATATTCCACAGGTCTTACTGTCTACATCATTAAAAGAATATATTTTGTCATTATATTTGAAAGATGCATTGTCAACTAAAGGTCTTATATAAACTTTAGTTGAGTTTTCCGGTATCTCATACATTGTGTATTGTCCCTGACCTATTCCGCATTTCATGGGATATGCCTTTGCACCGTCAACTGTTATTTCGTTTTTGTTTGCGTAAATATATCTGCGCGAATTAAAGTTTTTTGCATAAACGAAGTATTGGTTGACATCTATTAAATCAATTCCGACTATTTTAATATCGGTTGTTTGCAAAGGCGCCTGATAAACATATCCGTCCGATCCCATATAATAATACGTTTCGGTTTCGGGGAAATTATTATCATATACATATATTCTTTGTTGTCCGTTTACTTCTTTGTAATATAGGAAATTGACCGCGTGACCGCCGTTCCCTCCTGCAAACCACATTCCGACGTTCAAGTCGCCCTTATTATCATGCTCATGATTTTTGACATAATTGACGCAAGAATTCCAATCAGCTTTTATATTAACGGTATTATGCAAATCTATACTTCCTCCGGCAACCATAGAGTCTTGCTCCGGACCGGCTCCCTGAATATTCATATAGTAGCAAATCGGTTTTCTGACAATTGCTGTGTCTGAAAATGAGTACAAAGAAGATGTTTCTTGTCCGCCAATTATAGATTTATTTAAAGCCCCCAAATAATACCCCGAACTTGTAACAGCCATGCCGAAGCAGTGACCGTAAGAATCTTCATCTACAAAATTGCTAAAGCTGTATGTTTCTTCGCCCAGATTATATATATTCTCCGTATTTTTCCAAGCGGCATACATTGTTGAGTTTGAATTTATGGTTATCTTTGAACCTGCACCGTATATTTTTCCGTCAATACTGCCCAATGCCCAGCCTGTGAACGTGCTGCCTTGCTTGCTGATTGCATTTGCAAGCGTAAAGGTCGGATTTTTATAGGTGCTTATCGAATAACTGTTTGTATATTGAGTTCCGCTTTGACTTGACGGCACATTTGAGCCGCCGTTGGTATTATATGAGAGTTTAAGCGTTTTTTGATATAAGCCATAATATGTTGTATCACTGCTTATGCTAAATGTACCGGTCACATTGGCATCCGGCGAAGTGCTTGCTGCCCAGCCGCGTTTTGTCCAGCCGGTATATGAATTTTGAGCGGGCGCATTAATTTTGCCGCTTGTTGAATTATTATATATCGTAGTGCTGACTGTGCGCGTTTTCTTTGCCGTACCGCTGTAATCAATAAATGTTGCAGTTAAATCTTTTTTATAAATAGCATAAAGAACTATGTTATTATTTTCAACCGAAAGAGATGTTAAACCTGTTTTAGCGTTAGGGTCGGTGTTCCAACCGATAAAATCCCAACCGGATTTTGCTGCGGTGAGAGTAAGGTCGACCTTTTCGCCTTTATCAAAATTCCTTGTTTCGGTTTGACCTATTCCGCCGTTTTGAGTTTTGTTATATTCTACCGTGTATGTCTTTTCATTATTATAATGTATGATTGCATTTAAAAGATCGTAGTTATTGTCTTCTATAGAAATTTTTTCCCAATCCTCTTTGCTGCCTTGGTAATAAACATCTTTTAAATTATCACATTCACGAAAAGCGCCTTTGTCTATATTTGTAACACTGCTTGGTATGCTGATTGACTTTAATTTATCGCAGCTAAAAAAGGCTGATTCAGGTATATAAGAAACTTTATTTGGTATTTTTATATCAGAAAATTTGCAGTCATAGAAAGCCCCATATCCAAGTTTCGTCACACTATTTGGAATTGAAATATTTGCAAGTTGATGGCAATGGCTAAAACAATAATCAGGTATTTCTGTTATTGAGGAACCAATTATACATGTTTTTAAATTTTCGCCTATTGGCAAATTTTCTAATGAATCAACATTGTTTCCAATATACAATTCTTCTACAGCACAGGATGTATCTAATTCATTGTAATGATTAAATGCATCGTTTTCAATTTTTATTACACTATTGGGTATAACGAGCTTGTTAAATTCTGTGACATCTCCAAAAGCATGACTGCATATTTTTGTAACGCCATTTGGAATAAAAGAATTTTTGCATCCATAAAGCAAGGAGCCGGTTGAGCTTTCTATTATTGCATTACAATTATCTCTGCTGTCATATGTTTTATTGCTTGCATCTACTTTTATAGTTTTTAGGGCGGAACAACCATAAAAAGCACTTTGATCTATTTTACTAACATTTTCAGGGATAACCATATTTTCTAAAGAAGTACAACCTACAAAAGCTTCACGACCAACGCTTTGAACATTATTTGGTATTGTAATATTTTCAAGTGATTTACATTCATAAAATGTAAATGATTCGATGCTACTGATGCTTTCGGGTAATCTGACATCCTCCAATTTATCGCACATAGAAAAGGCATCAACGCCTATATTTTTTACTCCATCTGAAATATAGGCTGTTATAAGGCTTTCACAATTTGCAAAAGCACTGTCTCCTATATTTACAATATTTTGCGGTATTATGATGTTTTTAAGTTCATTATGGCAATAAAATGCACCTGAGCCTATATTTTTAACAGTATTGGGTATTTTAGCGTTCCTTCCTGCATAAATCATGGTATCTGTTGCCGTATCAATCAATGCGTTGCAATTATCTCGGCTGTCATATACCTTGTTTTTACTGTCAACTTTTATTGTGTCAAAAATATCTAGGTGATCATGATCAATGCTTGTCACACTGCTTGGTATACTTAAATTTTTTATGTTACCTCTTGCACAGATAATATCTCTTGTGCCCTCTTTAACGGAATATGATTCCAAAGTGCAACTTTCTGTACTTATTAAGTGTTTGCCGATATAAAGGACTCCGTTTTCCCAATTAGATTCGTCTTTGAAATATGCAGTGCTACGAAGACCGCAGTCTGCTCTAATTCCGGTTGCATCGTCAGCTATATCTATATTGGTTAAGTTGATACAACCGTCAAACACTCCTTGTTCTACCATTGTTACATTTTGGGGAATGTTTATGCTTTTGAGATTGCTGCAATAACTAAAAGCAAGGTCGCTTATAAAAGTAATACTGTCCGGTAAAACTATTTCTGTTATTTGGTCACATCCCATAAATGCGGCATCACATATTCTGGTTACAGGATATCCATTGTAGACTGCCGGTATAGTAACTTTTCCGCTTATTTCATCCGTTCCGCGTGCTTCGACGGATACTTTACCATCATTAATATAAAATTGTAAATATGGTGAGATTGTTGTGCTATTCATCGCTCCCACAACAGCAACAGAATCTGTAACATCGGTATTGCTCCCGTCATCTTTTGTTATGGTGCAAGATGTAATGTCTAGATCAAAAGAATATTCGTCAGACAATATATTAAATGTAACTACATACATTTCGCCTTGTCTCTCATAGCCATCTATTGAAACAATTGAAATATTTGGAACCCCTATTGCCGGGTCTGTGTCGCAGCCTGTCATTGCATCCGATTGCAGATCCGATCCGTCTCTTATGCTGACACATTTAAGCCCGGATGTTTTGAAACTAATATCAATAGCGTTAAAAGCTCCGGTAGTAAGATTTATAGAAGCAACAAGCCTGTTGCTGTCCGAGCTTATTTTTTTGATTTCAAATACCGGAGCTTTCATTGCAAATGCCGAAACAGTAAAAACTGCCGTAAGACCTAAAATCATTGAAATTGAAAGAATAACCGCTAAAATCCGTTTAAACATTGTTTTCAAAATCAACACCCTTTCTGCAAGTTATTTAATAAATATATCTTTAAAAGCGCTCAAAGAACGCCCTTAATCATTTTTGCTTTACAGCCTGACCGAAGTTATATATTTCAACTTTATACCCCGAATAATAAGTATTATCCGCTTTTTCATCTTCAGCGTATTGACATAAGAAATCAGTAATATATCCGTCGCGATTTATTGTAATTTTTAAATTTACTGTTAAATCTGTCAGACCGTCTATATTGTTGAAATAGTCGGTCATTTCTTTGTCAAATTCTTTTCTGTCGTCACTGTTTTCTAATATAAGCTCATAAATATCAGTGTTTTTAAGATAATTCCAGCAAGCTTTAATGAATGCATCTATATCTATAGTCAAGCAGTACTCTGTGTTACCTTTATTTTTATTTTTGCTGTCAATGGAAACGGCGTTTTTGTTAAAATCCTTATCCAAAAGCATGTTTTTTAACGCATCTATTAACTGACTATATGATAATTTTCTTAGACTTGACTCATAATTCTGCATAAATGCATCGTTGGCTAACGGAATAACCGCATATGTAACAAATTCTCTAGCGCCGCTTTCATCCAATGTCAAATTTCCAAAATCTTCATTTGAGAAAGATGATTGTCCGAATACTTCCAACAAAAGATTTTCATCTTCTTTGGTGAAATTATATCCGTCTTCTGAATATCTCCAGTAACCGTTTTCGTATTTTACAACTTCACTTAGCCCATTAGCATCACCTGAATATGCGTAAAAATAACTGTTCTTGACATCGTTTCCCCAAATAACACAACCGTTGTAATTGTCACCTATTTCAATTGTATTATTTTCATCCGTGTATTCATTTTGAAAGTTTATTGAATCAATATTAAAATTATAACTACCACTCTTAAAAGCTGTTTTTATAGCAGCATTTGCAATTTCATAAAGGTCTGCTTTGGGCTTAACATAAATGCCGATTGCAACGGCAGAGGCGATTACCGCGACAGCAGATATTATGCAAATTATTGTAATTACAGCCTTTTTGGCATGAGCTTTCGGAGCAGCTTTTCCTTTAACACGAGGATTTACATTTTGCTTTTTATCATTAGCTTTATAGTCCGAGTTGCTTGATTCTTCGGTTATGCGGCGAGGCTTCACTTTTGAACGATTTGTATTGCTGAAAATATCCGCGGGCTCCTGCAAATAAGGCTGCCGTTCTTCTTCTTGAAGCAAGTTGATGTTCGGCTCCGATATCTCGTTATCCTGCGGTTCCGGCTGAACTTCGGGCAACGGCTTCGAAGCAAAGAAAATTTGCTCATTACTTATGCTTTCCGCTTCTGCTTTTTTCTTGGAATGCACTTTTACGCGATATGCGTTAGCCGACTGTTTGAGTTCGTTTGCGTCATCGTTAATATTGTTTGCATTTTCGTTAAATGTTATCTTTGCTCCGCAATTTCCGCAAAACAAAGAGTCGCCGACATTGGTGCCGCATTTGATGCAAAATGCCATTTTTGCCACTCCTTTATTTCATAAAAACTAAAATTTATTTATCTTAACGGTTTTAAGAGCGCTCAGAGAGCGCTCTTAATTATTTTTGCTTTACAGCTTGACCAAAGTTATATATTTCAACCCTATACCCCGTGTCATCATATTCAAAGCCATCGCCGTAATCATATCCTTCTTGATATGTTAAATAATTTATATATCCGTCATCGTCAATGGTTATGGCTAATTGAACTTGAAGACTTAAAAATGAATCTCGTTCAAAAAATTCATTCATTTCCCTGTTAAATTCTTCGCGATTTTCGCTGTTATCAAGCATAACTGTATAAATATCACTTGTTTTCAGATAATTCCAGCAAGCTTTAATTAAAGAGTTAACATCTACTGTCAAAGAATATTCTGTTCCGTCATCGACCTTTTCTTTGCTGTTGATTTCAACAGCATTCATATTAAAATCTTCATCTGAAAGCATGGCAGTCAAAATTTCTACCGATTGTTTAGCAGTTAAAGAATTAAGGCTCGAATCCCAATATTCGGTAAATTCGTCGTTGATAAACGGAATAACGGCATAATCTAAAAAGCTTTCAAATCCCGCTTCGTCTATTGTAGTGGATTCAAAATCATTAGTAGACACCTTTCTGTCATTAAAAGTGGGTAAGCCTCTGAAGCTGCGATCAAATTCATAGCCGTCATAGGATACCTTCCAGTAGCTGTTCTCATACTTGATTACTTCATTTACTCCGTCATCATCGCCTGCATAAATATATAAGTAACTGTCCTTGACTTTGTCGCCCCAAATAACACAGCCGTTATAATTATCATCCAATAAAGCTTTGCCGTTTTCCTCTGTATATCCGTCTGGATAATATACTTCATCAATATTAAAATTAAAACTTCCGCTTTGGAATACGGTTTTTGCTACAGCGTTCGCAATCACATAAAGATCCGCTTTGGGTTTAATAACATAAAATCCGGCGGCGACGGCAGAAATAATCAATCCGGCAGCGGATATTATGCAAACTATCGTAACTAAAAGCTTTTTTCTTTGCTTTTTAGGAGAAGCTGGTTTGCTTTTTTGCGAAGCGTTGCTTTGCTTTTCTATGTCGGAGTTATAATAATGTTCACCGGATTCTGCCGCATCACGATAAAGCTCCGCTTTTGAAAGATTTGTATTGCTGAAAATATCCGTGGGCTCCTGCGAATAAAATGACGGCTCTTTTTGACCCGAATAGATATTAGACTCCGGTATTTCGTTATACTGCGGTTCCGGCTGAACTGAGGGCAGCGGCTCCGAAGCAAAGAAATTTTGTTCATTGCTTATGCTTTCGGGCTCTGTCTTCGGCTTTAAATGTACTTTAACTCGATGAGTGTTAGCCGACGGTTTGAGTTCGTTTATGTCGTCGTTAATATTGTTTGCATTTTCGTTAAATGTTATTTTTGCTCCGCAATTTCCGCAAAACAAAGAGCTGCCGACATTGACACCGCACTTGGGGCAAAATGCCATTTTTATTCCTCCTTTACTTAATGCACTTCATTTCAAATGCCATAAGCTTTCCCTCGTCAAAATAAAAGCCTACCTGATTTTTCTTAATATTCAAAACATTTTCTCTTGCTTTTTTGCTGTAATGCAATTCCTCAATGTCCTCATATTCTTTTGTCGGGTTGCCGTATTTTGAAATGATGATGTCTCTTGTTGTTGTGCCGAGCTTAACGCCTTTGGGCAGCTCAACACTTACCTGCGGCTCATCATAATAATCATCGTATTCTGCGCTTACATAGTAAACCAAGCACTCATCCATAGTTGCCGAAGTTTCTGAAGGATTATAAACGCGAACATCTATATAAATATCTTCGTTATCATTAAGAACCATAGTTGTATATTCGTAATCGCCTGCGTCAACGGTTGACTGACCGTCTGCGGCATATTCAAACACCCAACCGTTTTTTTGAAACTTGCTGACGGGGTCGGGGAGCGAATAAACCGTTCCGTTGATTTTGAGCTTAAAATCATAAATATCGCTGCCGGCAAGAGAAGAGTTTAAAATGCCGGGCAATGTTGCCGCGCAAATTATTGCTGCAATTATAACGACCGCTATAATAAGTTTTTTCTGGTTGCTTGATTTTGCCGAGCGTCCCTTTTTGCTTTCGGCAGCGGTTTCTTGTGCAGGGCAAGTGTTATTGTACTGTTCCACTTTATTTTTCCTCCGTTATTTGCTTTGCTGTGATTTGTTTGCGTTGTTTGCAAGCACACCTATTATGAGCATTGCAAGGCTGACCCAAAGACCTGTCTGTATAATGTCTTTATAAAAGAAGCAAACCTTATACATTATTATTTCGAGATCTGCACAGTCCAAAACATTTATGTCGTCGCCGATGATTTTTCTGATGATTTCAAGCAATGCGCTTTCGGCAAAAAGCACGCCCATGCAGGCCAGAGTGCTGAATTTTGTTTTTGCTATCGGTGCAACGTATTTATTGTCTACCAAGCTTTTGGTTGATTTGTTGTTTGCGAGAACATTTATCAAGCCCTTTACGCAAACGGCAAGAGCGATGAGGAAGAATAAAATATAGAATATGTATCCGTATTCAAGTTCGGCGAGCTGGACAAGATAATCGTCTTTATACTCAGAGAATTTATCTAAAAATACGCTTATCCAATAAATAAGAATCACGCCAAACGATATGCCGGCTAAAGCGTTAAACAATCCGCCGGAAGCCATTGATTTTTTGAGAACGTCTGCAACATCTCCCTGCTGCTGAGGCTGTGACTGCTGAGAAGCCGATGGATTTTCATTTGTCTGTGGTTCATACTTCTCTTCATACACCGGTGCAGGCTCATAGCCGCTGTCCTGTGCATTGCTTCTTTTGACCGGTGTGCCGCAAAATGTGCAAAAACGCAAACCCTCTCCTATTTCTTTTCCGCATTTTGAACAAAACATAATTTTCAAACCTTTCCTTTATTTATTGTTTATATTTAAAGCCGTTGTCGGCTTCAAATTCATTTTTCTTGCGGCTCATGACAATTATCACAACCACAACCGCTATGATTGCCGCCGCCGCAACGCAGATAATAATTATCATCGGCGTTGAGAACTTTTTGCTTTTGCTCTCGGCAGTCTTTTTTTCTGCCTTATTCTTTTTAGCTGCGGCATTTGAGCTTGCCTCGTTTTTGTCGGCTACCGTTTCGTTTGCTATTCCGTTGCTGTCGGCATAAGCCTGAGCATATGAGCCGTCCTCACACATTATTTCTCTGTTTTCGCCGTCGTCCTGCCCAAAGGCATTTTGACCGAATTGCGAAACAGACGACGGAACATAAATTATCTGTGCCGGAGTGCCTGCAAAGGCGTTGTCCGCTATGCCGATAACGGGCTTGCCGTTTATTTCGGACGGAATTTCTACATAAGTGTCACTGCCGGAGTAATTGTTTATAACTATGTTGTAGTTGACGTCTATGTAATAATAAAAATTACCGCTTTGATAGGTCTGTGCGTTGTTATCGGCGGTGATGTTTATATAATCGGACGAAGAAACCGCAGTGCTGTATTTTGTGGTGGTTGTTGTGCTTTGAGTATTCGGCGTTTTTGACGGCGCAGTTGAGCCGCCGGAGGAGCTTGTGGAGAAGTTGACCTTGAGGGAGTAGTTTGTTGTGCAATAGCTGTAACAATCTACTTTAATATAATATGTACCGGCAGAAAGACCTTGCTTGGCGGAAGATTTTTTTTCCTGGGAGTTGGAAATATAAAAATCCATATGTTTTTTGTCGTTTGTGCCATCATAAGAATATAAGTACACATTGTGAGAGTCAGCTCCGTAGTCATGTGTAAAATCTAACCACACATATCCGTCCTGATTGATTGTAAATTTATACCAGTCTATCGAATCGTTACTGTGCGTTGAACCGAAAACCGTTTTACCCGCAGATATGGTGTTTGCCGTAACAATTGTATCGTTAAATTCTTTTTCCCAATCATTTGCCGCTTTAAAATTAACCTTTAGGGAGTAGTTTGTTGTGCAATAGCTGTAACAATCTACTTTAATATAATATGTACCGGCAGAAAGACCTTGCTTGGCGGAAGATTTTTTTTCCTGGGAGTTGGAAATATAAAAATCCATATGTTTTTTGTCGTTTGTGCCATCATAAGAATATAAGTACACATTGTGAGAGTCAGCTCCGTAGTCATGTGTAAAATCTAACCACACATATCCGTCCTGATTGATTGTAAATTTATACCAGTCTATCGAATCGTTACTGTGTGTCGTTCCGTTGACAACCGTGTTCACCGAAATTGTGTTTGCGGTAACTATGGTGTCGTTCGGCTCTTTCTCTTGTGCGGCAAAAGCCGAGACGGCGCACATTACAAAGATGATAAGCGCAAGTGCCGCAGCAGCCGCTCTTTTAATTGTTCCTCTCATTTTTTACTCCTCCGTTTTTGTTTTATATCAAAAGCACTCAAAGCGGTTTGAGGCTTTCGGTTTAATGCTCCAGCTGTTTTTGTTTTTATCGTAACAATATATCTTTCTGCCGCTGCCGCAGATTATTTTTTTGTTTGCAAAGAAGGCAACATGAAGCTTTTGGGTTTTTCCGGTGCTTTCGTCATATTTATATATTTCGGTCATTTTATCGCTTTTGTTTTGCACCGCATAATAAACCGCCGTGCCGTCATAAAGCGTGCTGTAAATCTGCTTGCCGGAAAGCTCACCGCAGACAACCTGCTCTTTTGATTTGCCGCCGTTAAAATTAAAAAATGCAAAGCAGACAACTGCCGCAATCACCGACGTTAACGCACATGCGGCGATGACGCTTACTTTTTTCATATACTTAAACCCCGTCCCCAATACCGTGTTTTTATAAGCCGAGACGGCCTTTTAAAAGTCCTGTGTTCAATCGACTTCCACATTCTAACATAAAAAAATCGAAAAAATCACAAAACGGCACGAATAGCTATTTTAGCGGTACGAATTGATAAAAATTGACTTTACAAAGCTGTTTTTTATGAATAAAATATATATGCTTGAAAAATTTTGTTTTTCAGTGTATACTTTTCAAAACATAACATTGATAAGTTCTTTTGAAATTATAAAATCGAATAATTCCTTTTTCAATATATGCGTGATGAATAACCGAGTTTGCGTGGTAAAAAACTGTGCGCCTCGGGGGATTTTGTATTATAATTTGAATTGCGAAGGCAGAGTGATGTATTATGTTAAAAATCGCGGTATGTGACGACCACAAAACAGTGACGAATTTTATAGCCGAAGCAATAGACGACTATAACGAATATAACCGTACAAACATAGGTTATGAGCTGTTTTATGATTATCGGGATTTGAGCGACAGAACAGATGAATTTGATTTGTTTTTTCTCGATTATAAAATGCCCGGCGTAAACGGTCTGGATTTTGCACGCATGATAAGAGATAAGGGCGGATATAACAAGGGGATAATTTTTATCACGGCATATCCGGAGTTTGTATATGAGTCTTTTGAGGTCAGAACATTTCGATTTCTTGTCAAGCCCATCAGAAAAAGCAAAATAATCGAGGTGATCTCTTCTTTTGTCGAAGACACCCGCACGGCGCAAAAAATTGTTATAAAAGTTAATGACGAATCAATAATTGTTGACATTAACGACATTTATTTTATAGAGGCGGACAGGAAATATTCGGTTGTTCACCTGAAAGACAGAGATATTGTTTGCAGAAAAACCATGCAGGCTTTTGAAGATGACCTGACAAAATGCGACTTTGTCAGAATTCACCGCGGATATTTGATAAACATAAACAAAATTTCGAGCTTTGACAGCAAAAATTGCGTCATGCAAAGCGGTCAGGTTTTATGCGTCAGCCACAGCAAGTATAATGATTTATGCCAAAAATATCTTGAGGTAACAAAATGAAGCAATATATCTTAGAGTGTATACTTGCCTGCCTTTATATTTTTGAAGGCGTTGCATTTGAAAGCTTTTTAATGAACAAGCTGTTTGGCTATCGTTTTTGCGTTAAAAAGGTTGCTTCGGTCGTGTTTTTCTCTTTTTTGCTCTTGTCCACGGCGGCGGCGCTGCTTTTTATCGGCGACAGATATGCCGCAACCACCGTGCCGGACACTGCCTCAATGCTCGCATTTGTAATAGGACCGTATTTCCTTTTTAAATCCAAAAAGAAAATGACTTTTTTCTGGTTTGGATTTGTATTTGCGGTAACGTCGGATTTTGTTGTTTTGACCGTTCGCACATATTTAAAGCTGACAAGCTTTTTGTCTGAAGCGATTTGCTATGTTGTTCTGTTCTCATTGCTTACGGCGATAGTTTTTGCAATAACAAAATTCAGCTCGCTTTATGTGCCGCAGGACTTTTTTGAGCAGATACCGTCAATAGTTTATGTTGTAATAATCATTGCCGACTTAGCGGCATTTTACGGTGCAACACTTGCAGAAGAAAATTCATACCGCGACGTTTATCAAGTGCTCACGCTTCTTTCGGCAACGCTGGTCGTCGGGTGCTTGTCTTTTGTTATTTACAAATATTCTTCAGCCGCAAGGGCGCAAAAGGAAGCGGAAAATCAGTTGTCCTTGCAGTTGAAGCATTATGAAGATTTGATGCAAATGAACAAAGATATACGCAGCTTTCGCCATGATATAAAGAACAATCTTTTTTCTTTAAACGCGCTTATATCCGAGGGCAAAATTAAAGAGGCTCAAAACTACATAGATGAGCTTGGCGGCAAAGTGTCGCAAACAGAAAAAACATACTTCACCGGCAACCGTCTTGCAGACGCAATAATCTCCGACAAAGCGAGAGACGCAAAAAAATCCGGTGTGAACATAATTTTTGACGGCACTATACCCGAAAGCGGAATCAGCAATTATGATTTGTGCACAATCCTTTCAAACGCGCTCTCAAATGCGGTTGAAGCCTGCAAAGATTTAAGCGGCAGCGATATTATAGTTAAAGGAAAAGAGAGCAAAATGGGCTTTTCACTTACCGTGAGAAATCCTGTAAAGAACAAAGTCGTTATTAAAAACGGCAATATAAAAACATCTAAATCAGACAGCAAAAATCACGGCTTCGGCATAAAAAATATAAAAACCGCCGTAAAGAAATACGACGGTTTTGTAGATATGAGCTGCGATGAATTTTTCAGCATCACAGCTTCGGTAATTTTAAAAAGAGAAGGGGTTTAAAATGAAAAAAATTTTAGCAGTTTTGTTGGCTGTTGCGGCATTGTTCACCGCTGTGCCGCTCTCGGGAATATATAACCTCGCTTTGGTTGTAAAGTAGAAATGATTAAAGGTGTTCTTTGAGTGCTTTTAAAGATATATTTATTAAACAACTTGCAGAAAGGGTTTTGATTTTGAAAACAATATTTAAACGGATTTTAGCGGTTATTCTTTCAATTTCAATGATTTTAGGTTTTACAGCAGCTTTTACTGTTTCGGCATTTGCAATGAAAGCTCCGGTACTTGAAATCAAAAAAATAAGTTTGGATGGCAACCGGCTTGTTGCTTCTATAAATCTTACTACCGGATCTTTTAATGCTATTGATATTAGTTTCAAAACAGCCGGGCTCGAATGTGTAAGCATAAAAGATGGATCAGATCTGCATTCGGATGCAACAACAGGCTGCGATACAAACCCGGCAATAGGGGTTCCCAATATTTCAATTTTTTCATCGGAAGGATATAAAAAACAAGGCGAAATGTATGTAGTTACATTTAATATCTTATCTGACGAATATTCATTTGATCTGGACGTTACATCTTGCACCATAACAAAAGATGACGGGAACAATGCCGATGTTACGGATTCTGTTGCTGTTGTGGGAGCGATTGTCGTATCAGCAGGAGAGACATTCGAGAGCGGAACCTGCGGCGAAAACGTTACATACTCTTTAAATAAAAACACAGGCGTATTAACAATAAGCGGAACGGGGAAAATGGCTGATTATTCAAGTAATCTACATTCACCGTTTTATAAAAATAAAAAAATCAAAGAGGTAATTATAGAAGACGGTGTAACAAGCATAAGTTTTTCTGCATTTAAAGGTTGCAGTAGTTTGACAAGTGTAACAATTTCCGAAGGAGTAAGATTCATAGACAGTTCTGCCTTTGAAAATTGTAGCAGCTTAACAAGCATAACGATTTCCGAAGGAGTAAGATTCATAGACAGCTCTGCCTTTGAAGGTTGCAAAAGCTTGACAAGCATAACAATTCCTAAAGGTGTAGTAAGTATAGGCTATTCTGCATTTGAAGGTTGCAGTAGTTTGACGAGTGTAACGATTCCCGGAGGGGTAACAAACATACAGGCGTCTACATTTAAAAATTGCAGCAGCTTGACAAGTGTAACGATTCTCGAAGGAGTAACAAGCATAGGCAATTATGTATTTTATGGTTGCAGCAGTTTGACAAGCATAGCAATTCCCAAGGGAGTAACAAGTATAGGCAGTTCTGCCTTTGAAAATTGTAGTGGCTTGACGAGTGTAACAATTCCGGATAGTGTAACAAGCATAGATTATCAGGCTTTTTATTATTGCAGCAGCTTGACGAGCGCAACAATTCCAAAAAATGTAACAAGTATAGGCATTAATGCATTTATGTATTGTAGCAGTTTGACAAGTGTAACAGTTCCCGAAGGGGTAGCTCACATAGGCAGTGATGCATTTTCGTATGTAAATAATATTATATACAACGGTTCGCTGTCAGGTTCACCATGGGGAGCAAAGTGCATTAACGGATATATAGAAGATGGTCTTGTATATAAAGACAGTTCAAAAAAAGAACTTCTCGGCTGCTCGTCTTCAAGAACAGAAAGCGTGTCAATCCCAAACAGTGTGGAAAAAATAGGCGACCGTGCATTTTATAATTGCAGCAACTTGGTAAGTATAACAATTCCCGAAAGTGTCAAAAACATGGGCTTTCAGGCTTTTTGGATGGTTAATAATATTATATACAATCATACAAACTCACAAGCAAGAGCAAAGTGTATTAACGGATATATAGAAGATGGTCTTGTATATAAAGACAGTTCTAAAAAAGAACTTCTCGGCTGTTCGTCTTCAAGAAACGGAAGTGTGTCAATCCCAAACAGTGTGGAAAAAATAGGCGATTATGCATTTTATAATTGCAGTAGTTTGACAAGCATAACAATCCCCGACGGGGTAACGAGCATAGGCAATCGGGCATTTTATAATTGCAGCAAATGGACAAGTGTAACAATTCCGAAAAATGTAACAAGCATAAGCTTTTCTGCATTTAAAGGTTGCAGTAGTTTGACGAGTATAACGATTCCCGAAGGAGTAACAAGCATATACGAGGGCGTATTTTCCGGTTGCAGAAGTTTAACAAGTGTAGCAATTCTTGAAGGTGTAACAAGCATAGGAACTTCAGCCTTTAAAGATTGCGAAAGTTTGATAAGCATAGCAATTCCGGATAGTGTAACAAGCATTAGCAAGAGTGCATTTTTCGGCTGCAGCAGTTTGACGAGTGTAACGATTCCCAAAGGAATAACAAGCATAAACGAGAGCGTATTTTCAGGGTGCAGAAGCTTGACAAGTGTAACGATTCCCGAAGGAGTAACAAGTATAGGCAGTAATGCATTTATGCATTGCAGCAGCTTGACGAATGTAACGATTCCCGAAGAAGTAACAAGTATAGGCAGTTATGCATTTTATGGATGCAGAGATATGACGAGTGTAACGATTTCCAAAAGCGTAATTACTATAAGCGAAGATGCTTTTAATATTTGTGATGATTTAAAAGATGTTTATTACCGAGGCAGCAAAGAGGAATGGGAAAAAATTTCTATAGGCAGTAATAATAATTATCTTTCAAATGCAAATATTATTTATAACTATCAGCCCGACACCCCGACTGACAATTTGACATTCGGCTTTTCTGCCGATGGAACGCTCAAAATAAGCGGATCCGGCGAAATGGGGGCATATGAAGACCAAAGCGGCTTTGGATGGTACGGCCTTAGAAACGAGATTAAAACCGTTATATTTGACGAGGGCGTAACAAGTATTGCGGCGGCTGCTTTTAAAGGATACGAAAATCTTTCTGAGGTTATTTTATGCGGCACTATAACAGACATAGGTGCATCGGCGTTTGAAAACTGCGGCAATTTAAAATTTGTTACATTTAAATCCTCACCTGCCGTTGGCGACAATGCATTCAAAAACCATAACGGTAAGCTCTTAATAATCGGTGAGAATAATAACGGAAAAAGATTTGCGAACAATCAAAATATAAAATATTTGCCGGTAAGTTATAACAGCAAAAAAGAGGCACTTGTTTTCAGCAAAGAAATCACGGTATATAAAGACCTCGGATATTATTTTATAACTGATTTTGTCAGATTACACTCACAGGCAAAGTATTTGTATTTTGAGAGGTTGGTTTTTGACGGTGTATTGAATGAGGGCGATATTGACCTCTCGTGTGTAGACGATGAGAGTAATTATTTGTCTTTTGACGGTCTTTATGTCAGTCTTGTTGCCGTGACGGAAAACGGCAAAGAGCAAATAAGCTTTGAGCAAATGCTGAACTTGATGAAAGAAGGTAAATATGATGCCTTTAAGTTTGTTATTGCCGGCCATGAAGAAACTCCGCTTGACAGAATAAACGAAAGATTTGAAAACTTTTTTCAAGACGCTTTAAAGACGGTAACAAGAGTTATAAACTTCTTTAAACGTTTGTTTAGATAACACAAAAGCTATAATTCACCAACGGCAGTAATATACCGATGTGAATTATAGCTTTACTTTTAAGTGATTTTACGGCATATTATTCGAGCGGCAAAAATCTTTTCTGCTGCTAAATGCGCCATTTTTTGTTAAAGTACAAAACCTTTTGATATATATTCCTCAATAAACTTTATGATGAGCTTTATAATCTCGATGATTTTTAAGAAAATGTTGTCGGTCTGCGTGCTGTCGGGTTCATTGGGTTTTTGGTCGATGAGGCTTAAATACTCGGTATAAGCCGAATCGGTTGAAAGCTCCTCATCGGTTTTGCTTTGGTCAACCTTTGATAAAAGCAGACCCGCTCGGTTCAGCAAATTAACATCAAGGTTGTCAATCACGCCGTCGTGGTTACAGTCTGCTGCCATCCACACAGCTTCGCCCACTTGCTCACGCGTGAGCATACCGTGTGCGATAAGATTTACGGTTGTTGCGTCCTGACCGTCATATATGCCGTCGCCGTCAACGTCACCGAAAATAACGATTTTGAATGAATCGACGGTTTCTCCGCCTTTAGTAACATTCACCGCACTGCCTGTGCCGAGAACAGCCGAATCACATTGGACAGTCATTGAATCGTCAACCGTTTCAATATATTGCTCAATAGAATCGGGGCGGACTGCAAAACCGTAAATTACGCCGTTTTCATTGTCAACAACCGCGCCGTTCTTTGCCGTTAAGCTTGCAACTCTGACAATGCAAAAATCTTTATATCCGCCGTCCTCGGTTTGGGCAACAATAATTGTAACACCCGGCTCTTTTGCGGTGATTACGCCGTTTTCAACGCCGGCAACAGAGGTATCTTTGCTTGACCAGATTATATTTTTATTTTTTGCCGTGTCGGGAGCAACCTCTGCCGTGAGCGTTGCGGTTTCGCCGACGCTCAAAGCAATTTTATCTTGTGAAAGAGTTATGCCTGTGACAAAATCGGGCGAAAGCTTTGGCATAACGGCTTCTCTGAATATTGTTCCGCAAAGCTCGCAGGTTTCAATCATTAAACCGGTTGAGGTTGTTGTTGGGTTTTTAACGGTGCTCCATGATTTTATCGGGTGGTTCAGTGCGTTGGTGTAATCCGAAACATAATTGTCGCCGCAGATAGAGCATACATAAACCGTATAGCCTTTTTTGGTGCAGGTAGGGGGAGTTACGGTTGACGTGTAATTGTGTGAAAACGGGAGTACCGATGAACTGAGTATAGCACCGCAGCTGTCGCATATCTTTTTATTATAGCCTTGTTCCGTGCAGGTTGAGTCTTTGTGTTCCGTATGCGTTGAGGTGTGGTCGCAGAGATACTCTATTTTAACGGGCAATATTCTCGAAGGACTTGAATTATCGAATTTTGCGCCGAGATAGTATTTGGTGCCCTTTGTAAGCGTTGCAATTACCGAGAAATTATTTCCGTCACTTCTGTCATCATCGCTTGCAATGGGATTTTTATCGGCGTCACAAATATATCCGTAGGTGTCTACGGTCGATAACGAATAAAATTTATATCGCCCGGTGTAGGGAGCGGTAAATTTAATATAAACCGTTTCATTGTTGCCGACTGTAATATTTTTGGTTACCGATAGCTCTATATCGGATAAAAATGCACCGCATTTGTCACATAATCCGTTATCGTCAGCATCAATGTGAGGCGGAACTCTCACCTCTGCACAGTTGTTGCAATCTTTGTCACAGCAAGAATCATATGAGTGTCCGGTTGCGGGAATTTCTGCTTTTTCTGCATAGCCGCATAAAGAGCAGATGCGCGTTTTTTCACCGGGCTGTGTGCAGGTCGGCTCAAGCGTAACGGCATATTCTCCGTAAGAATGTACTCCCGCAGTTCTTTCTGCTCCGCAGGTATTGCAGAACATATCGCATATGCCGTCATAAATGTGCTCGTGTGTTTCGTCAATCGAGACAAAGCTGTTGCCGTTGCTTTTTGAATATGCTTCGGCAGTTGAACCCGAAAAGCCGTAAATCGTTGTGCTTTTGCCTATTGGATTGTAGTTTAAGCTGCAATCTCGGTTATAAATTGTCAAGGATGTTAAATTTTTACATCCGTCAAATGCTTTTTTATTCACAATGTTTACGGTGTATGGGATAATCATTTCTTTAAGAGCGGTGCATTGATAAAAAGTTCCTGCCGATATACTGCTTACTCCCTTTGGGATAGTTATATTTTCTAATTTTGAGCAGCACCCGAATGCGTATATGCCAATACCTGTTACAGTGTCCGGTATTGTGATGTTCGTCAAAGATTTGCAGCCGTAGAATGTACCTTCTTCTATATTTGTTATATTGTTTGGAATAGCTATATTTGTTAAAGCGCTGCAATTTCTAAAGGCTTGCATACCGATATTTTTAACACTGTTTGGTATTGTAATATCGGTCAGCCCACTGCATGAATAAAAAGCAGATTCGCCTATGTCGGTAACACCGTCGGGGATTGTTAAGCTTTTTAAGCCTGAACATTCTTCGAAAAGATTATTGCCTATTTTTGTTATATTTTTAGGAATAGTTATATCTGTTAAGCTTTTGCAGGACCAAAAGGCACCGTCGTCAATGCTTGTTACATTCTCGGGAATTGTTATATTTCTTAAATTTTCACAGCCTCTAAACGCACATTTGCCAATGGTTTTAACACTTTCTGGAATTACCACGGTTTCTAAATTGGAAACACAAAAGAATGCATAGCTGCCTATATTTTCTATGCCGTCTTCAATTATAATCTCTTCTATACTGTTTCTGCTTATATACCAAGGAGTATTTGTACAAAAAATTGACCCGCTTCCGCTGTTATCCAACCTGTAGTCCAGCATAGTTCCGGAACCTTTTGTGAGGGTTACTTTTTTTAAATTTATTTTATCAAATGTGCCGGGATATTTATAAAAATTTGCTGAACATGGCATGGTCAGCTCTTTTAATCCGCTGCAGCCATAAAATGCGTACATATCTATGTAAGTCACACTGTTCGGGATAATTATACTTGTTAAGCCGGAACAGTATGAAAATGAATCTGGGCCGATAGTGGTTATGTCATTTGGGATTACTGTGTTTTTACACCCAAATAAAAGCTTGTTTGCCGCTGTTTCGATTATTGCGTTGCAATTGCCTCTGCTGTCATATACTGTGTTGTTTTCATCAACCGTTATTTGGCTTAAACCCGAACATCCGGAAAAACCGTACGCACCTATGCTTGTTACGTTGGCGGAAATTGTAATATTAGTTAAAGATTTACAACCACTGAAAGCACTTTTACCAATACTTGTTACTGCGTCCGGAATTATTATATCGGATAAATTGGTACAACCGGAAAAAGCAGCTTCATCTATTTTTGTTACACTCTCGGGAATGTTTATTTTCTCTAATTTTTTACAGCTGTAAAAAAAGTTTCTGCCAATGATTGTCAGACCTTCGGGCAGTGTTACATCTGTCAATGAGAAACATTCTTCAAACATACCTTCGCCTATGACAGATATTTTATCAGGCAAAACCACACTTGTTAAATTTTTGCATTGGTAAAACATAGAATAGCCTATTTCTGATACACTGTTCGGAACTATTGCGCTTGTCAAATTGGTGCACCCTTCAAACACAGAGTTGCCGACGCTTGTTATTCCCTCTTTGATTATAACCAATTTAATGCTTTCGTTGCCTAAAAACATTTTATCCGATATTTTACCTGTTCCGCTGATTGTGAGAAGACCTGTTTCGGCGTCAAAGGTATAGGAAGCGTCGGTTCCGCACGTTCCGCTTTCTGCTAAGGTGTCTGCCGCCGCGGCCTTTGTGCCAAAATTAAGCCAATTAAAATTAAGCTTCAGCCCCACAAATCCGCTGAGCGGTGCGGCGGTCATGAGCATAACCGCGGTCAAAAAGCCGCACATTATCTTTTTAAAACTGTGTTTCATCCAAACTGCCCCTTTCAATTTATAAATTAAATAATTCTTGTGCACCATAAAGAAATTATTAAAATACTAATCTTATAATAATTATATCATACTATATTTTTATGTCAATATTTGCAATTCACAACCGAGAATTGAGTTTAGGCTGCAAAAAAGCTCCATACCGCCCGATGGCGATACGGAGCTTACTTTATACATTCACCGAATTTATTATGCTGTGGAACAGGTTGCCGGTGAAAAGATTTGCAAGGAATGTGATTATCTGACCGAGGGGGAAGCCGAAATATTCATTGAGGTAATCTCTGTCAATTCCCTCGGTGAGGACGAGCGGTTCGGTATTTTGCCCAAGCCCTATTTCATAAAGCTTTGCGAGCACAAGACGTGCAATCTCAACATTGCCCTTTGCACTCGGATGGATTGTGTCGGAAGAAATTAAATCCGTTCTGTTGTCAAAGGTTTCGCGAGTGTCTACGATATAAATATTTTCGCTTTTTTCGTCGCAGTATTTTGCGATGGCGTCATTTATTCTTTTTGCCGCCTGGGTATAGGGCGTTTTTGCATAGTCCGCAGTCCATGAAGTGTAGAGAGTTTGAATAAGTATAACCGCGTCCGGGTTCAATTCATGAATTCTATCCATACATTTTGAAAAATTCAGATAAAAAGCTTCGCCGATTTTATCAAATTTTGAGTAGTTCTTGAATATAATCCCCTGCGCCAAAAGCAATGCCGCATTGTTTAAAAGAAAATCGTTGCCGCCGATTGAAACACTTATTATATCCGCCCATTCTACGGAGCTTATATATTCCTCATTTTCTGAGAGATATTTATAAAGATATTCGCTGTTTCTGCCCATAACGCCGAGGTTTTTGTAGTTATAGTCATTTGTGTTTGCAACGATTTTGCCGTAGCAGGCCTCGTCGGGGTTTTTAATTCCGAAGCCCTCGGCAATCGAATCGCCGAGCACAAGGTAATTGAGCTTGTCGCTCTCGGCAAATGCCGCGGCAGAAAACAGTCCCGCGCACAGAGTAAGTATGAGTATGACGGAAATGATTTTTTTACAAATCTTCAAATATATCGCCTCACCAATAATTTTAAGATATTATATCTTAAGTCGCTGCCGCTGTCAATCTCTGCCCGGGGAGGGGGTTACGGAGCGATCTCTCTGTTACTTCTTTTTTTCACAGCAAAAGACCGCCTCGGTGGCGGTCAAGAGATTTCTTGAATATCTTGATTACAGAAATTAAAAAGCTGCCTTGTTCGGTGTTTTGTGCCGAATAAGGCAGCCTTTTTAGCAATAAAGCTCCATGGGGTAGGCAAGATATGAAATTTCGTCCAGCATATCGAGCGTTACAAGCCCCGGCTCTGCGTGCAGAACATCAGGTATTCTGTTGACTATTGTGGCGCAGGTGTGCTCAACCGTTGCGGGCTTTTTCACATAAAATTCCGTGTTCGGCTCCCCGGTTATTTTCCAGTCGCACATATCTCCGTCGTCTTCGCCGTAGACCTTGCCTATGCACTGCGTTTCTATTGTTATACCCTGATAGGTTTCGGTCGTGACAACTGCCGCCATGCCTATGCACCTGCCGTGAGGAATTGCTTTGCCGAGCGTTTTGGAATAAACATCGCCCTCGCCAAAATACGGAACGCATTTTTGACTTTGGCTTTTTATTGAAAGATTCAGCTTTTGCGCCAAAGCTTCGTTACTGTTCCAGACATAAGACGGCTCCAACACCTCGGGGTGAGCGATTTTTTCTTCAAATTCCTCTGCCGTGAGGTCAACGCCGTGCGCTTTGGCAAGAGCCAAGCCGTAATCTTCAACATTGTAGCTGACCTTGCCCTCGATTTTGCTTATTTTGTGGCATCCGCCGCAGACGAGAGATACCATGTTGACCCAAAAGCAGTCCTCCATGCCCGAGCCGACAAAAGTGCAGCCGTTCGCTTTTGCGATAATATCAAGCTTGTTTGCCCTGACGGGGTCGGTGGTGCGGCAATAGGTCGCTTCTTCACAGGTGGTTATAACGTTTATACCGTGCGAAAGGCACTTCTCAAAATGCTCATAGCAATCGGATACAAGGCTGAAAAGCGTAACAACCGCAATATCCGCGTCACAGGAATCAAGAACCTCGTCCGCATTGCTGTTTATAATAACTCCGGTCTTAAAACCGAGCTCGGCAATGTCGCCGATGTCCTTGCCGACAAGCTCCGGGTCAACGTCTATTGCGCCGACTACCTGCACACCCTTTTCATAAAGATAACGGATAATGTATTTTGCCATTTTTCCGCAGCCGTACTGCACTGCTCTGATTTTTTCCATAACAATCTCTCCTCAAATGAGCTTTTTTATTATATTCCCCCAAAATATCGGATTTAGCCGCAAAAAGATATTCCATTTTTGCTTTGTTTGAGATATAATAAATATGTATATTCTCAAAATGGGTAAGAAGGAGAAAAAATGAGCTATAACATAGACCAATCGGTTTGGAGCAATATGTTTGCTCTGCCGACGCAGATACCCGACAAATACATAAAAATGGCTAACGAAACTCAGATAAAGGCAATTCTTTGGATTTTTCGGCACTCCGGCGAAGAGATAAACGCCGCCGAAATCGCAAAGCACATCGGCAAAAGCTCTGCCGCTGTTGAAGAATCGCTTTGCTACTGGGCTTCGGTCGGCGTGCTGAAATCAGACAACATACCACTCGCGCAGGACGCCGCCTCCGCCGTATCGTCCTCACCGCAGAAAGTGCTTCAGCCCATACCCGAAACCAAGCCGTCTTATGAGCAGATAAAAACGCGCTGCAAAGAGTCGCCGGAGCTGGAGCTTTTATTTAACGATGTTCAAAAACGTCTCGGCAGAACAATAGGCTACGAGGGCGAATACACAATTCTTATGATGCACGACAGCTACGGTCTGCCGCTTGAGGTCATACTTATGTTAGTTGACTATTGTGTGAGCACGGGCAAAAGCTCTTATGCCTATATGAAAAAGGTGGCGCAGAATTGGGGCGAAAGAGAGATTGACTCAATAGAAAAAGCCGACGCTCTTATTTCAAAGCTCAACACCTGCCAGAGCACATGGACAAAATTCTGCTCTATGACGGGCATACAAAACCCGAAGCCGACATCAAGCCAAGCCGCACTTTTGCTAAAATGGGTGGGCGAATATAAATTTTCGGCAGAGATGATTTATCTTGCATACGAAGAGATGTCGGATAACTGCTCGCGTACAAGCTTCAAATATATGGACGAAATTCTCAAAAACTGGTTCTTAAAGGGCATAAAAAATCCGGAGGACGCAGAGAGAGAAAAACAGCAGTTCAAAAAGAGCAGAGCAAAACCGAAAGCGCAGGTTTCTGCCTCGACAGGCTCTTATGACATGGACGAATTTGAGCGCCGCGCACAAACGCTTCCCGTATATAAAAGAAAAAAGGGTGACGACAAATGACATATACAACAGCCGAATACGAAAAGGCGCGCCGTGAGCTTGAGCGCAGACGAAAAGACGCAGAGCAAAAACAGCAAATGCGCCACGATGAGGCAATCGCCAAATGCCCGGAGCTTGTAAAGATTGAGCAGGAGATGGCCGCGGCGGGTCTTGCTGCAATAAAGGCGCTCGGCATGGGTGAGGACTCTGCCGCATACATAAAAAAGCTTGAAAAAATTAACCTTGACGCACAAAAGAAAAGGGCGGAGCTGTTAAAGCAGAACGGTTTCCCCGAGGACTATTTAAAAATAAAATACACCTGCCCTCTTTGCAACGACAAGGGCTTTAAGGACGGTAAGATGTGCCGCTGCCAAAAGCTTATTTTAAGGTCAATGGCTTATGAAAAACTGTGCGGTCACTTTCCGCTTGATAAATGCAGGTTTGATAATTTTGACCTTCGTTATTACAGCGACGGCTCCGACGGAATATCGGACAGGGAGCGCATGAGAGCGGTTTTTGAATTTTGCAAAAATTATGCCGATGATTTTGACCGCCGCTCGCCGAGTATTTTGATGTACGGCGGCACGGGGCTTGGCAAAACTCACCTTTCTCTTGCAATAGCAGGTCAGGTTATAGGCAAAGGCTACGGCGTTATTTATGCCTCGGCGCAAAACATTTTGAATAAGCTCGAAAACGAAAAATTCGGCAGATCCGAGCGCGCCGGCACGGAAGAAAGCCTTATAGACTGCGACCTTTTGATTCTTGACGACCTCGGCGCGGAGTTTTCCACGCAATTCACCACTGCGGCGGTTTATAACATTATAAATTCGCGCCGGCTCTCCGGCAAGCCGACGGTTATAAGCACAAATCTTTCACTCAAACAAATTGAGAGCGCATACACTCAAAGGGTTGCTTCAAGAATACTCAGCGAATACACCCTTTTAAAATTTGAGGGAACGGATATTCGCCAAATAAAAACAAAACAGACTTATTGAAAGGGCTAAAGCATGGATATAATAGGCATTATCACGCAGGAATTTTCTCTCAAACGCTGGCAGGTTGAGAACACCGCCGCGCTCATAGACGACGGCAACACGATTCCGTTTATCGCAAGGTACCGCAAAGAGGCGCACGGCACACTGGACGACCAGACTTTGAGAGAAATATCCGAAAGACTTGAATATTTAAGGAACCTCGAAAAGCGCAAGGAAGAAGTGTTTTCGTCCATTGACTCGCAGGAGAAAATGACCGAAGAAATTTCTCTCGCTCTCGAAAAGGCACAGACCCTTGCCGAAATAGAGGATATATACCGTCCGTACAAGCCAAAAAGGCGCACAAGAGCCTCGGTTGCAAGAGAAAAGGGACTTGAACCGCTTGCTCAAATGATTACGGAGCAAAAAGAAGACTCCGCCGAGCCGCTTGCTCTTGCGGCGGACTTTGTAAACAGTGAAAACGGCGTTGAAACACCCGAGGACGCACTCCAAGGCGCAAAGGATATTATCGCCGAGGATATTTCGGACAATGCGGATATTCGCCGCAGGCTCAGAAATCTTTTTACCGTTTCGGGTGAAGTTATTTCAAAAGCGGCGGACGAAGAAAAAGACAGTGTTTATGCACAGCATTATGATTTTTCACAGCCCGTCTCTAAAATCGCGGGGCACAGAGTGCTTGCGATAGACCGCGGCGAGCGCGAGGGATTTTTAAAAGTATCCGTTACTCTCGACAGTGTAAAGGCGGCAAACGTAATCACAAGCGAAACGCTTTTATCCGGCAATTCGCCCTGCACCGAAACGGTGAAAGAAGCGGGTGAAGACGCTTATACAAGGCTGATTTATCCATCGGTCGAAAGAGAAATACGTTCGTCTTTGACCGAAAAAGCCGCGGCGGACGCGATAAAAGTATTTTCTCAAAACCTTAAAGAGCTTTTGCTGCAGCCGCCGGTAAAGGGCAAGGTCGCACTCGGTCTTGACCCGGGCTACCGCACAGGCTGCAAGGTTGCGGTGGTTGACGCAACGGGCAGAGTGCTTGATACGGGCGTTGCGTATATAACACACTCCGAGCGCAAGCAGCAAGAGGCAAAGGAACTGATAGCTTCTTTTATCAAAAAATACGGCGTTGAGATAATTGCCATAGGCAACGGCACGGCATCTAAAGAAACTGAGATTTTCACCGCATCTCTTTTAAAAGAAATCGGCTCTTCTGCCGGCTATATGGTGGTCAGCGAGGCGGGCGCGTCGGTGTATTCCGCTTCAAAGCTTGCGGCAGAGGAATTTCCGCAGTATGACGTTTCGCTAAGGAGCGCGGTTTCGATTGCAAGACGTTTGCAGGATCCGCTCGCGGAGCTTGTTAAAATTGACCCGAAAGCAATAGGCGTAGGTCAGTATCAGCACGATATGCCGAAAAAAGAGCTTGAAAACGCACTTGACGGCGTTGTTGAGGACGCGGTAAACAGCGTCGGCGTTGACCTCAACACCGCTTCGCCCTCACTTCTTTCAAGAGTTGCGGGCGTGAACTCAACGGTTGCAAAAAACATTGTATCTTACAGAGAAGAGAACGGCACTTTTACTTCGAGAACTCAGCTCAAAAAAGTAAACAAGCTCGGTGAAAAAGCATTTCAGCAGTGCGCCGGATTTTTGCGTGTACCCGAGAGTAAAAATATTCTTGACAACACGGGCGTTCACCCCGAAAGCTACAAAGCGGCAAAAGAGCTTTTAGAGATGTGCGGATTTAAATCAACGGGGGCTTCTGCCGATTTAAAAGAAATCAAAGAAAAAACCGACCGTCTGAACAAGGCGGAGCTCTCCGAAAAGCTCGGCATAGGTCTGCCGACATTGGAGGATATTATAAAAGAGCTTTCACGCCCGGGCAGAGACCCGCGTGACGAATTGCCGCCGCCCATGCTTCGCTCCGATGTTATGGATATGTCGGACCTTAAACCCGGCATGGAGCTTAAAGGCACGGTGCGAAACGTTATCGACTTCGGTGCGTTTGTTGACATCGGCGTTCATCAGGACGGACTTGTGCACATCTCGCAAATAACGAACAGATTTATAAAGCATCCGTCCGAGGTGCTCAAGGTCGGTCAGGTGGTTACGGTTTGGGTGCTCTCTGTGGACGAGAAAAAAGGACGTATTGCTCTCACAATGAAAAATCCTAATTAAATTATTTTATTGTTTTTACGGCAGAGTAATGCTATAATAAAATCGGTATAATTTAAAAATTAAAGGGAGGACTGTTTTATGAAAAAAATAACTTCAATCTTTTTGCTTGTGCTTATGCTTTTGAGCACGCTTTCTATCGCTTCATTTGCCGCGTCCGACGCCTACAAGGCAACATGGTCGCTCAAAGCGTCCGTTTTAAACGCGTCTTCAAGCAGCCAGGCGGCAGACAAAAACAATTATCTCAATGCGCCCAATAAAACCGTTTATACTTCGGATGATGCCGCTATCGCGGTTTATCCCGGTCAGGTGGTTTGGGTAACCATGCACCTTAAAACAGGCTCGTCATATTATGCAGGCAGCCTCTCGGCTCACTTCTTTTATGACAACAACATTTTTACTTCCACAAATCAATCGGGCAACTGCTACATTTGGGATAAGAACGGCAACTATTCGAGCATTTGCAAGGGCAACGGCGCACCGTTCTCAAAAATGGTTGACAGCTTTAAAAAGAAAAATTACCCCGATTCATGGTCGCAGAGCAAAAAAGACTCAACCGAATTTTATTCTGTTATAATGTACCCCAATGTGAGCATCACCACAGAGGCTGTTGCAAAAGTAAACAGCGACCTTGTGACCGTGCCTGTTTATGTTAAGCAAAATGCCAAAATCGGCTCAACGGGCACAATCTTTATGACTAAGGATGACATGAGAACTCCCGAAAATCAGACGGGCTACTTCTTCCTCGGTCTTTATAAAAACAAAGACCTGCTCGGCAGCGAAAAAACTTACGACAGCAAAATAAGCTTTGACGTTTCCGCAGCCAAGCTCAATTTTGTTGTTTGCAGCAAAAACGCAAAGGGCATAAGCATTTCTCAAAAAGAGCTTAAAATGAATTATAAATCTACGCAAACTCTCACAGCCGAGGTCAAGGGCGTTTCGGGTGCAAAGGCTATATGGTCAAGCTCCGACCCCAAAATTGCGGCAGTTGACCAAAACGGCAAAGTCACCGCAAAGGGCAAGGGTACTGCAACAATCACAGCCTCTTACGGCGGATTTTCGGCAGATTGCAAGGTTACGGTTGACTACACGTTTGGTCAGTGGCTTATAAAAATTCTTTTATTCGGCTGGATCTGGTACTGATAAACGGAGGACACTATGGAAAGACTTGACAAAGCCATTGAGCTTCATCACAAGGGCTTTAACTGTGCACAGGCAGTTGTAATGGCATATTGCGATATGTTTGATATGGACGAAAAAACCGCTATGCGTGCCGCAGAGGGCTTCGGCGGCGGAATGGGCGGATTTAATTCGACCTGCGGCGCACTCTCGGGCTGCGTTATGCTTGCGGGGCTTAAAGACTCCGACGGCGACACCGAAAACGGACCCAAAACAAAAATGACGACTTATGCCGACTCAAAGGCAATGGTTGCTGATTTCAGAGAATTTTGCGGCGCGGTGAATTGCAACGAGATAAAATCGGGCAAAAAAATATCCTGTGACGGCTGCATTGCCCATGCCTGCGAAATGGCAGAAAAATATTTGCTCGGCGCAAAATAATGCTGCGTTTTTACGGAGGGCGTTATGGAAAAAATCATTCACTACTGCTGGTTCGGCGAGGGCGAAAAGCCAAAGCTTACGCAAAAGTGCATAGAGACATGGAAGAAGTTTTTGCCGGATTATAAAATAATAGAATGGAATGAAAAAAACTTTGACGTCGGCTGCTGCCGCTTTGTCAAAGAGGCTTATGAAGCGCGCAATTTTGCATTTGTCAGCGACTATGCGCGTGCAAAGGCTCTTTATGAAAACGGCGGAATATATTTTGACACAGACGTTGAGGTTCTTAAAAGCTTTGACCGTTTTTTAAGCGATGAATTTTTTGTCGGCTTTGAAGAAAAGGCGTTTGTCGGCACCTGCGTTATGGGCGCACAAAAAGGCGCACCGATTTTAAAAGAATATATGGCACACTACGAAAACGCCGCATATTTAAATGAAGACGGCACAAAATACAGCGACACAAACGTCCTTTTGCTCACAAGACTTCTCGAAGAAAAAGGGCTTGAGCGCAACGACAAAGAGCAGACCGTTGACGGATATATAAAAATTTATCCGCGCACGTTTTTCAGTCCATACGACTATATCAACGGCATAAATTACATCACAGACGACAGTTATTCCATTCATCATTTCACGCTCTCATGGCTGCCGAAAAGCACAAGAATAAAAACCGGCATTAAACGAAAAATAATTAAAATAATCGGCGGCGAAAACATAAAAAAAATAAGAGAAAAATTAGGTTAAGGAGATATATATATATGACCCCTGCCGTTCAAAAAAGACTCGGAAAAATTATAAACTTTGTTTATGTTGCGATAATTCTCGGGTTATCATACCTTTTTATAAAATATTGCATGGGCGCAGTTTTTCCGTTTATTATAGCGTTTTTTATAGCGATGATAGTTCAAAAGCCGACTAACAGGTGCTATAAAAAAATCGGAAAAGGCAAAAAAATTATTTCAACGGCTTTTGTCATGCTCGTCTATTTGATTTTAGCGGGGCTTGTTTCGCTCCTCGGTGCTAAAATCGTCACAAGCATAAGCGATTTTGTCTCGTTTTTAACAGAAAAAATAAACGACTTCCCGACCTTTGTTGAGAATATAGAAAACTGGCTGTTAAAGGTCATTGCCTTTTTGCCGGATACTCTGGAGCATAAGCTGGCATCTTCGATAGCAGACGGTACGGAGCGATTTAAAGAGCTGACAGCGGGCGAGGCGGCAAGCGTTTTGGTAAAATCTGCCTCGGACAGCGAAACATTTAACTTTAAATCTTTGATTTCACCCATCGGCGGCGGAGTGTGGAACGTAGTAAAAGAAATTCCGTCAATAATGATAGCTTCTCTTATAACCGTTGTATCCTCCTGCTTCATGGCTTCGGATTATGACAGACTTGTGGGCTTTTTAAAAAGTCAGCTCAAACCTCGCAGCAGAGTTGCGCTCTCAAAGAGCAAGCACCTTCTTTTCTCAACCCTTCGCGGTCTTATAAAGGCATACGGCACAATAATGTTTATAACCTTTTCGGAGGTTGCAATCGGCCTTTATATAATGAAATTTGCAAACATCTACACAAGCGGATATATTATTCCCATATCCATACTGACGTGTATAATTGATATTATCCCTGTTCTCGGCACAGGTACGGTGCTTATTCCGTGGGCAATTTACAGCCTCATCACAGGCAAAATTTCGCTCGGCATAGGCTTGCTCATTCTCTATGTGATAATCACGGTTCTGCGCCAGTTTATTGAGCCGAAGCTCGTTGCCGACAAGCTCGGATTGCCCCCGGTTCTCACCATTGCGGCAATGTATATCGGCACTCAGCTTTTCGGATTTATCGGACTTTTCCTTTTGCCGATAATTCTTATAATGGTCAAACGTCTTAATGACGAGGGTGTTCTTCATCTTTGGAACAATAAGATTGAATCCGACGCCGAGGTTAAGGCAGAGGTCGAAGCCGAGGACGAGGCGGAAGAAAAGGCTCAGGCAAAAAGCAAAGAACAATAAACAAATATTTAAGGTGGTCTGCATTTAATGAAAAAGCTAAACCGAATACAGACAATTCCGGCTTCGCATCAGGTGACATGGTGGGTATGCAGAGCTGCGCTTTTTATTTGGGGAACGGTCCTGCTGTTTCTCGGATATACAACAGAATTTCTTGAAGCGATATTCGCAATAATCTTTACCCATTTGTGGGATATGTTTCAGCTTTTCGGCGGCAAAAGCTTTATAACAAAAGTGCCGTATTCGATAATGACCTATCTCAACTGCTTCATAGCATTCGGCGTTGTGGTGGGTACCACGGTCAATAAGTTCACAAGCTTTGATTATATTGATGTACCCGAGCACTTTTTTGCAGGGTTTATTGCGGCGGCAGGCGGCTATGAACTGGCTGTTGTGATACAGTCAAAACAGCCTAAAGATAAAAAAATAAGCCCGGCGCTCGCATCGCTTTTTGCGCTGTGTTTTGCGGTTACCATAACAATCGCGTGGGAATATTATGAGTTTACCATGGATAAGCTCTATGGTCTTAACCTGCAAAACTCGGCATATAACAGTGAGTCGGGGCTTATAGATACAATGGTAGATCTGATTCTCGGCTCTGCCGGTGCGCTGACGGGTATGTTTGTGACTGCGTTCACAAAAAATAAGGTCAAGTGCAAAAAGAAATAAACAAAGCAAATTTTTATAAAGGTGGCATATTTATGAACAATATCAAAGAACTTTATTCTCTTTGGCTCAATAACACCAAAGATGAAAAAGAGATTTATGACGAGCTTGTATCGGTCGAGGGCAAAGATGATGAAATTCTTGACCGCTTCTACAAAAATCTTGAGTTCGGCACAGGCGGACTGCGCGGAGTTATCGGCGCAGGCACAAACAGAATGAATGTCTTTACCGTCAACCAGGCAACACAGGGTCTCGCCGATTATCTCAACGCGGAGTTTGACTCGCCGAGCGTTGCAATAGCTCACGATTCGCGCATAAACTCTGATGTTTTTGCAAAAGGCGCGGCAGAGGTTCTTGCAGGCAACGGAATAAAAGTTTATTTTTATCCCGAGCTTGTTCCCACACCGATGCTCTCTTTTGCAGTCAGACATTTCTTGTGCAGTTCGGGTATTGTTATAACCGCAAGCCACAACCCCTCGCAGTATAACGGCTTTAAGTGCTACGATCCCCACGGCTATCAGATGACCGACGAGGGCGCGGCAAAAACATACGGCTACATTCAAAAGGTTGATATGTTCACGGGCGTTAAAAAGCTCGCGTTTGACGAGGGTATCAAAAACGGCATGATAGAGTATATCGGCAATGACGTTTATGAGGAGTTTTACAAAGCTGTTCTCGGCGAGTGCATAAACCCCGAGGTCAGCAAAAAGAGCGACCTTAAAATTATCTACACTCCCCTTAACGGCACAGGCAACAAGCCCGTTCGCACCGTACTTTCAAGAATGGGCTTTAAAGATGTTACGGTAGTCCCCTCACAGGAAAATCCCGACGGTCACTTCCCGACCTGCCCGTACCCGAACCCCGAAATCCGCCAGGCTTTTGAAGAGGCGATTAAGCTTGCGGAAGAAATCGGCGGCGACCTTTTGCTTGCAACCGACCCCGATTGTGACCGCGTAGGCATTGCGGTTAACGACGGCGGCGAGTATAAGCTCATGACAGGCAACGAAGTCGGCGTTATGCTCTCGCAGTATCTTCTCTCTTGCAGAAAAGAGCAGGGCACTCTGCCCAAAGACCCGGCAATAATCAAAACGATTGTTACCACAAACCTTATAGAAAAAGTTGCAAAAGATTATAACTGCAAAATATACAATCTTCTCACGGGCTTTAAGTATATAGGCGAGCTTGTAACAGAGCTTGAGAGCAAGGGCGAGGCCGATAATTTCGTCCTCGGTATGGAGGAGAGCTACGGCTACCTCACGGGTATTCACGCACGCGATAAGGATGCCGTGAACGGCGCTTCTCTCGTTTGTGAAATGGCTGCTTACTACAAAGAGAAAGAGGGCAAAAACCTCTATCGCGTAATGCAGGATATTTACAAGAAATACGGCATGTATCTGAATACTCTTTTGAACTTTGCTTTTGCCGGCGCAGAGGGTATGGATAAAATGAAAAATATTATGTCCTCTCTGCGTGCAAACCCGCCCAAAGAGATTGCGGGCCTTGAGGTAACAAAGGTCAGCGATTATCTCACCGGCGTTTCGACCGACACAAAGAGCGGCGCTCAGGAGAAAATTACTCTGCCCAAGTCAAACGTGCTCGCATTCTCGCTGCCGGGCGGCAACTCGGCAATAATCCGTCCCTCAGGCACAGAGCCTAAGATTAAGGTTTATGTAACCGCAGTCGGCAAAGACCGTGAAGATGCGCAGAGGCTTACCGATGAAATCAGCAAATGCATGAAAGGCTTTATCGGTGTTGAATAATGAATAAAAAATTCGTTCAAATTACAGCCCTTGTGCTCGCAGGGCTTATGGTTCTCGGCGTATTTGTGGGCGTTATGAATTCAATAGCATAAAAGATTATTGTATTCGGTGCAAACAAAAGAATAAATTTTTAAAAGAAAAAGCTGTAATTCACAAAGGTTAATTAAAAAACCGATGTGGATTATAGCTTTGTTTTTTGAAAAATATTTTATAGGTGATATGACAAAACCCATCTGCTTATTCATTAAAAACAGCAGATGGGTTAATTGTTATTGATTTAAGTTTTGATTATTTGCCGACTACTTTGCCGTTTACGACTCTCCATGTTCCATATTGATTGGAAGCGTAGCCATTGTAGTTGAAATTGATAGTACCGTTTTGAACGTACCACCAGCCGTATTGGTTTTTGACAAGTCCCCTAAAGCTGTAGTTAATAGTGCCGTTTTGAATGTACCACCAACCGTACTGGTTTTTGGCAAGACCTACATAAGAAAAATCAATAGTTCCGTTTTGAACATACCACCAACCGTATTGATTTTTAGCAAGACCTTTAAATCTGTAGTTGATTGTTCCGTTCTTTACATACCACCAGCCGTACTGATTCTTGGCAAGACCTACATATGAGAAGTTGATTGTACCGTTTTGGACGTACCACCAACCGTATTGATTTTTAGCAAGACCTTTGAAGCTGTAGTTAATGGTTCCGTTCTGAACGTACCACCAACCGTAGGGGTTTTTAACGAGACCGACGTAGTCATAGTTTACGTTACCGTCCTCATAATACATCCATCTTCCTGTGTCGGGGTCTTTTGCAAGTCCGTTAATTGCGGCATATGCACCACTGCGAATGATGAAGTTATAATTTCCTGTTCCGCTGTTTCTCTTTACGGCAAAGTAATATGTTCCGCTGCTGAGGTCAATTTCTTTATTGAAATTTAATTCTTTAGAGGTATCGTTCCAATAGTTCCATTTGCTTGACCATACTTCTTTGCCTTTTATGTCGTATATATAATAATCAGTTTCGTATATATAGGCTTTTATATTAAGAGTGATTGTGCCGGAGGACGAGAGTATAAACTTATAAATATCACAATCATCGTTGCTGGCTATTTGACCGTAGTATTTCGTACCTAATGATATTGAGTCTGCGGTTGCAATGGAGTTGTTGTCTCCGCCGTTCGGCTCACCGAATGTTTCACCGGCAGATGTGTATGAGAATTTGAAGTTATAATTTCCCGTTCCGCTATTTTTTTTAACCGCAAAGTAATATGTGCCCGAAGTTAAATCAACATTTTCGTCCATATTGTACTCTTTAGAAACGTCATTCCAATATTGCCATTGTTTTGACCATAGGTTATTACCTTTGACATCGTATATGTAGTAGTCGGTTTCGTATATATACGCCGTTAAGTCAATATGTATTCTTCCGGATTTGGAAAATGTGAATTTATAAATATCACAGTCGTCATTGCAGGCAATCTGTCCGTAATATTTGGTGTCTAAACTTATGGAATCGGCAGTGGCTATTGAATTGTTATCTCCGCCGTTTGGCTCGTTAAAACTGGCGTTTGCAGATTTAAATGAGAGCTTAAAATTGTAATTTCCCGTTCCGCTGCTTTTTTGAATTGCAAAGTAATATGTGCCTGAAGCCAAATCAACGTTTTCGTCCATATTGTATTCTTTAGAAACATCGTTCCAATATTGCCATTGCTTTGACCATACGGTGTTACCCTTAGTATCATATATATAGTAGTAGGTTTCGTATATATATGCCGTTAAATCAATGTGTACCGCTCCAGAAGCAGAAATTGTAAACTTGTACACATCTTCTGTGTTGGTTTCGGTAATGGAGCCCGAATACTTTGTGTCCATTTTTATTGCTGTTGCATTTGAAATGGAACTGCCTGCTGCACTTGCCATAGTAGGCACAATGGCAATAATAATCAGTATTGCCATAATGGAGGCAAGCGATTGTTTGATTTTTCTCATGAAAAATACCTCATTTCTTAAAATTTGGATTTAACAAAGCGAATTTCAATAAATTCCCTTACAACTAAATCCATCTATATATTTTACTATTTAATCAAGGCAGTTTCAATAGTGTGACAGCGATAAAAATTTTAAAAAACCATGTCACACTTTGAATTTTAATTTTGCAAACAAAAATGAAATCAAATATTATAAATTTAATTTGATGGTGCTGTAAATATTTAAGTATGAAAATAACCAAGCTCGGCATTTAGGGTTTAACAGACTTTTAATCCGATGAGCCTTAATTATTTTTCGTCAGTTATCATCACCGCCACCACGGTCATATCGTCGGCACGTTTGCCTATCATTCTGTCGAGGGCGCACTGCAAAATGTGTTTTGAAAGCTCGCTCGCACTCTCGGCTTTAAATGATTTAAGTTCCGAAGCAATCCAGCCGCAGCGGTCGGCGCACACGCCGTCAGACACGCTCAAAATAATATCGCCCGGCGACACACTTAATGCGCTTGACGACATATTGACGTTGTCAAGTATTCCTATCGGGGCAGATTCGGGCTCTAAAATCTGCGGTTTTCCGTTTTTCAGTATAAAGGACGGCGCAGCTCCGCATTTAAAAATCTCTGCCGTGCAAAGTATCGGGTCTATTCTCAGCAGGTCCACCGTTGAAAGAGACTCGTCCGTGGATTTCATCATCATCGCACAGTTGACCGCCGCTATGGCGGTTTTTTCGTCAAGCCCCGATTTTAACAGATTGCAAAAGGTTTCGCAGGTAAAAGCCGAGTCGATTGCCGCGCGGCTGCCCGTGCCCATTCCATCGCTTAAAATAACATTTTGTCTGCCGCTTTTGTCTTTAAAACAGCGGTAATAATCACCGCAGACGTTCATACCTGCCGCAGGCTTTACCGCCGCGGCTATTTTAAAACCGAGCTTTTCTTTTTGCTTAAAAATAAGCGTATAAATATCGTCGTTTTGTATCAGCGTCGGAAAGCTCAGCTCATACCCCGTGTCCGAACAAAGCTTTTTGGTTAAAAGAGAAACATTAAAATTCTCCTGCGGCTTTTCAAAAGAAAGGCTCAAAGTTTCGTGACCCGCGCTGTCTTTTGAAACGGTCGCGTCTTTTATTTTTATGCCGAATTCTTCCGCACAGGCGGCTGCTGTTCCGCTTTGTACGGAACAATTTGATGAATTGCCCAAAAGTGAATCGCACATTCCGCCGATTATGGTGCCGAAATTTTTAAACTGGTTGCCGGCAAGCGACTGTATTCTGTTCATTTTGCCCATTGTGCCGAGTTTTGTGCAGTAGGCAAAATATGCACGGTCAAACGCCGCCGACATTTCATCACAGCAATAGCAGGTTTCGCAAAAATTTTTCGGCAGAATTGAGGAAAAATCTTCTTTGTTTTCGAGTGCGTCGGCAATTTTTTTGTAGCACGGATTGTTCTTTGAACGTATTTCGTTTGTGCAGCTGTCTTTTATTTCGCAGTCGGCGCAGACCTTTTCTCTCGCAATATTCAGCTCCGCCGACAAATCGGGAGCGATGAGCGGCTGGAGCGATTTTCTCACGGTGTTTACGCAGTCGCTTATATTCTCAACCGCCTGCACCATTTCTGCTGTTCTCACGGGCATTAAAAGCTTGTTGATTTTTATTTTTTCACTGCCTTTTTCTTCGTAAAAATCGGGGATTTTTTGCGAGGTTAAGCAAAACAAAACCGACGCTGCCGCTGCCGCAGGGAGCACCGGCAAAATATCGGTATATTCACCGAAAACAGCACCGAAAAACATTGCCGCACAAACAAAGCCCGCCTTTGAAAATCTGTTTTTAAAAACAGGGCATACACAGCCGCAAACGGGCAAAACGGCACACATAAAATCCGGCTCGCCGTTCATGGCGCACACCGCAGAGCAGCAGGCGGCGCAAACCGCACAGCCCTCAAAAGAATATAGCACACACGAAAAAAGAATCGCGGCGGAGAAAACAAAAAAGCAGGCACTTTCGCCCAAAATTCCGAAAGTTCTCATATGACCCGCGGCGAGAGCGAGCGAGGCAAAAAAGCAGACGATACATTTTCTGTCGCCCTTTCGGGGAAGATAAGGCTTGTCCGAAAGCGGCTTCAGCCCCTCGCGGAATACGGGTACGGCAACGGCACAGAGCGCGGTTTCGCACAGTGTTGACAAAAGCAAATCCGCACTGAATTTTTGTGAGATTAAAAACACTGTGTTTACCGCAAAAGAACAAAGCCCCGGGCAAAGCGGACGGACTATATCCTCGCGCTTCATGCCGAATGCTTTAAGGCAAATAATAAGCGACGCGGCAGAGGTCAGAGTTATCGAAAAATAGCGAAAAGCCGACGTGCCGGAGTGAAACATAAAAAATCCCAAAGACGCGCCTGCCGAAGCGCACAGCGAAAGCACGGGCGGCAGTGACGCGGCAAACGAGGACGCAAAGGGCGAGAGCGACATCGAGAGATACGGCTGAGAAAACAGCACTCCGCCAAAGACAGAGAACAGCATTTCTAAAACAAACTTCAATTCATTTTTCTTTCCCTCAAATGATATTGCCGCAGATACACGTTCTTTAAGCCGCATTGAGCTCACCCCGTTTTTCAAAACTTTCTGTAACATTTTAAACCTTAACATCGGCGGAAGCTGTCGCTGTATGAATGGAAAAAACTATTGTAATTTGTCGAGACATTGTGCTATAATAATATGAATTTGTTATATTGGCAAAATACTGCGAAAACAGGGGTTTGTATGGAAAGAGAAACTCAAAAAACAAACGAGTCACTTATAATAGGCAGAAACGCCGTTGCCGAGGCTGTAAAAAGCGGCAGAGCGATTGACACACTTCTTGTTGCAAAAGGCGAGAGGGGCGGCTCTGTCGGCAGCATAATCGCTTCGTGCAGAGACAAGGGCGTTGTCATAAAAGAGGTTGACCGCAAAAAGCTTGATTTTATCTGCTCCGGCTCGGTGCATCAGGGCGTTGCGGCATATGCGGCAGCGCATGATTATTCGAGTATTGACGATATTTTTGCTCTCGCAGAGCAAAGGGGAGAGGCTCCGTTTATCATCATTTGCGATGAACTCGAAGATCCTCACAACCTCGGTGCTGTAATCAGAAGCGCAGAGGCAGGCGGAGCGCACGGCATAATAATACCCAAAAGAAGAAACGCTTCTTTGAGCTACACCGTGGGCAAGGCCTCGGCAGGCGCGGTTGAGTATGTGCCGGTTGCAAGAGTATCTAATATTGCTTCTACGATAGACGAGCTCAAAAAACGCGGAGTTTGGATTTATGCCGCGGATATGGACGGCGAAAACTGGTGCTCGGTTGATTATTCCGGTGCAGTCGGATTGGTCATAGGCTCCGAGGGCAGAGGAGTGGGTCGCCTTGTTAAAGAGAAGTGCGACTTTGTTGTCTCTCTTCCGATGAAAGGAAAGATAAACTCCCTCAACGCATCCGTTGCGGCAGGGATATTGATTTATGAAGTTGCAAGACAGAGATCGGGCATAAGCCGAAGGGGTGATTGATTTGCCTAAAAACAACGATGATAAAAACTGGTCGCTCGACGATGTTGACAGACTGCTCAGCAGAACCGAAAAGCCTGCCAAAAAGCAGGACGAAAAAATCGTTGAAAATTTTGCAAGAACAATGCGCCTTGCAGACACGGTGAATATACCGACGATAGATATTGAAAAGCAGACCAGAGTTGAGGACGTCCACACAAAAAAAATTGACCCTCTCAGGTCTTTTGCCGCAAAAGAAAAGGCAGAGGCCGCTCTCGGCAGCCCTGCTTCGGTCAATGCGGGCGATATAGAGATAACCTCAAAAACCGCAAAACAGAGAATTGCCGACATAGTAAAAGAAATGAAAAAAGGCAAAAAAAATTCCGGCTTTTCGGGTGCGGACGCGGACTTTTCGGAGCCGCTTATTCCTCATAAAACTCATGCGATGGAGACTGACAAAAATCGCCGCAGATTTCTTGAAGATTTTAAGGTAGAAGATGAGCCCGAAGAGGTTGACGACAAAACCAAGGTGGTTGAAAGACCGGGTTTTGTCATTAAAAAAGGCGAGGGTCAAGACCTCACGGGCGAGTTGGAGGCTGTGCCGACTCTTATCGAGGCAGACGACGCCATAAAAGAATTTGAGGAAGAAGAAGCGCCGCAGAATGAAGAAAACTGGGACGACGGCCAGATAAAATTTAACGGCTTTGACTCGGCGGACGAGCCGGAGAATATCAGCGAATCCGAAGCTGAAATGAAGCTTCTTAAAAGACGCCGCGAAAAGATAGATAAATTCAAGCTCATGGGCATTGCCGAGGCGGAGGAAGAAAATAAAAATTCGGACGGAAAAATCGAAATGCTCTTCGGCAGAGAAAAGACCAAAAAAGATAAAAGCAGAGCGCCGCGCAAGGGCTACACGGGCGCGGAATATACCGATGAAAAAGATGCGGACCGTTTACGCGCCACAATTCACAAAGCAAAAAAAATGAGCAAAATAAGGCTTGCGGTTTATACACTCTCTTTTTTGGCTATGTCTGCAATCGGCATATTCTCCTGCATAAAAAACGGCTTTGACACCTTAGCTTTTCAAGTCGTTTCGCTCGCATTGCTGCTGCTTTGCACCTTCACGGGCATAACGGGCATAAACAAAGGCGTTGCGGCGGCACTTAAAAAAGAAGCAAATATGCAAAGCGCGGCGGCACTTGCCGTTATGGCCGCGCTGATACAAAATATTTCGGCAATTATTCTCGGCAAGGTATTGTCAAACGAGACATTTGTCTTTTCCGCTGCGGCGGCAGGGGCGATGATGCTCGGTGAATACGGTGCGTATCTGCGCGCTTCAAGAACGTATGACGCATTTAATTTTTGCACGGGCAAGCAAAAAAATTCGCTTTATTCCGTGCAGGAGATTGAGAACGAAAACGAAGAATTTGAAATCGGCAGAACTCTTTTGATGGATTCGCCCGATATAAGATATTCGTGCAGAGCAAAATTCCCTTCAAGGCTTATTGAACGCTGCGAGAGCGGTGTTTCGTCCGACAAGCTCGCAGGCCTTTTGCTCACGCTCTCGCTCATTGCGGGCGTTGTCTGCGGAGCGGTTGCGGGCGCAGCGTCAAAAAACTTCTTTACCGCGATAAACTATGCCTGTGCGGCAATATGCGTTTGCGTGCCCGCGTTCGGCACGGCGGCAATTCAGCTGCCGATGAGGTGGGCAAACAAAAGGCTCAATAAAGCCGGCGGAGTTATAATGAGCCAAAATTCAATAGAAGATTACAGCAAAGCCAACGCCGTTGTGCTTGACAGCGCGGAGCTTTTTGACCCCAAGGGCTGCCGTATGCACGGTTTTAAAGATTTTAAGAGAGTCCGTGTTGACGACATTATGCTTTATGCGGCGGCAATGGTCATAAAATCCGGCGGGCCGCTGACAGACGTGTTTGACCAGGTTGTCAGCAAAAGAGAGCTTTTGCCGCAGGTTCATTCTTTTAATTATGAAGACAGAATGGGCATATCCGGCTGGATAAACGGTCAAAAGGTCATCATGGGCAACCGAAATATGATGAAGCACCACAATTTTGAGCTGCCGAGCGAAGATGAGGAGCTTCGTTATTCTCACGACGGACGCAGGGTCATTTATCTTGCGATAGCAAACAGCCTTGCGGCAATGCTTGTTGTCAGCTATGCGCCAAATAAAAAGCTGAGACCCTTTATTAAACGCCTCGGCACGGACGGGGTTACAATTCTTTTGAGAAACTGCGACTCAAACATCACAACCGATATGATAAACGAAGTTTTCGGCGCGAGGTTTACCAATATAAGGCTCATAAACAACACCGCAGGCAGAGTCTTTAAAAAATACCGCCGCAAGATAAAAGAAAACGCAAAATCGGGTATAATACATGACGGCGAGGCTTTCTCGCTTTTGAGAAGCTTCACAATGTCATATACTCTTTGCGGCACGTTTAAGGTAGAAAATCTTATTCAGCTCATAAATGTCGCACTCGGATTTTTGTTTGTGGGTGTGTTCGCAGTGCTCGATTTGCTCTCGGTCACGGGCGTATGGCCTCTGGTGCTTTTTCAGCTTTTGATGAGCTTTGCGGCATTTTTTACCGCGAGAATAAGAGGAATTTTTTAAAAAGCTTGACAAATCCTTTTTTAGGGTTTATAATACTCACACAATAAAGCGGAACAGTGTGTTCCCACCTACACGGTGACGTCCGATGCAGGTCAATATCACAGCCCTTTAAGGGGGCGGTGTGGTCTTGATTTATGCGCGCGGACGGTGCTTCACCGTTCCGCGCTTTGATTTTTGGAGGTGCTTGAACATCAGTACGAAAGAATTGCAGATCAACGAAGAAATCCGTGACAAAGAGATCAGAGTAATCTCAAACACCGGCGAGCAGCTCGGCATAATGTCGAGTTCAGAGGCTCTTAAGCTGGCAGAGCAGGGCAACTTTGATTTGGTCAAAATCGCGCCGCAGGCAAAACCGCCCGTGTGCAAGATTATGGATTACGGTAAATACCGCTTTGAACAGGCTAAACGCGAAAAAGAAGCTAAGAAAAATCAGCGCGTTGTCGAGATTAAAGAAATTCGTTTGTCTTTAAATATCGACACACACGATTTTGAAACAAAAGCCGGTCATGCCATTAAGTTTTTAAAGGCAGGCAACAGAGTTAAAGTTTCAATCCGCTTCAGAGGCAGAGAGATGGCTCACCCCGAGCACGGTCTTGAAACCATGAAAAAATTTGCCGCCGCCTGCGAAGAATACGGTACAGTCGAAAAACCTGCAAAGCTCGAGGGTCGCTCAATGCTGATGTTCCTTGCGGCAAAGACAGCCAAATAAAAAGGTAATTTAATAAGGAGGATAAACCATGCCTAAAATCAAAACTCACAGCGGCGCTAAGAAACGCTTTAAGATCTCTAAAAACGGTAAACCCATACGCGCCCATGCCAACAAATCTCACATCCTTAACAAAAAGACTACAAAGCGCAAGAGAGGTCTGCGTAAGACGGCTGTTGCCGACAAAACAAACCAGAAGCAGATCAAACGTCTTGTTCCTTATAAATAATAACATCGGGAATAAGAAAACTAATTTTTCGGAGGTAACTAACTATGGCTCGTATTAAGGGTGCAACAATGACCCGTAAGAGAAGAAATAAAGTACTTAAGCTTTCAAAGGGCTACTACGGCTCAAAGAGCAAGCTTTTTAAAACAGCAAAACAGGCAGTAATGAAATCAGGTCAGTATGCTTACATCGGCCGCAAGCAGAAAAAGCGTGATTTCCGCCGCCTTTGGATAACCCGTATCTCGGCAGCAGCTAAGATGAACGGCATGAATTACTCAACATTCATGAACGGTCTTAACAAAGCGGGCATTACACTCAACCGTAAGATGCTCTCAGAGATAGCCATTGCAGACCCGGCTGCATTCACAGCCCTCACAGAAAAGGCTAAAGAAGCTCTTAAATAATAATCTGTAATCACGCCCTTTTTTAAGAAGGGCGTGACTTTTTGCTAATCAGGGGTGAAAACAAATTGGAGAATATTACATCACGCACCAATGCAAAAATAAAATTTGCGCTCTCTTTGCGTGACGATGCCGCCGCAAGAAGAAAAAACAATATGTTTTTTATTGAGGGTGCCCGCCTTTGTTCGGATGCTCTTAAAAGCGGCGTATCTGTTTTGCAATTCTTTTTCACCGAATCCGCTCAAAAAAAGTTCCCCGAGGTTTGTGCGGCACTGCTTTCTTTTGCAAAAGACAGCTACAAAATAAGCACCGATGTTGCTTTGCGCTTGGGCGATACAAAATCTCCTCAGGGCATATTTGGCGTTTGCTCGGCGGTTGACAAAATCTATAAAGCAGATAAAATAGATTTTGCCGGCAAATATGTTTTGCTTGAGAATGTTCAGGACCCGTCCAATATCGGCTCCGCGGCAAGAACCGCAGAGGCTCTCGGCATAGACGGACTTATCGTTTGCGGAGGGTGCGACGTGTTTAACCCAAAAGCACTGCGCGCTTCTATGGGTGCGTTTTTCAGGCTCAATATTTTTGTTTGCGATGACGCTCCGTCATTTTTAAAATCGGCAGACGAGGGCGGTATGCTGACGCTTGCCTCCACACCGAGCGCAAAAGCAGAAAAAATCACCGACCTTTGCTTTGACGGCGGGGTTATATGCGTTGTGGGCAACGAGGGCAACGGGGTAGAAAAAAGAACCATGGACGCCTGCAAAGCTTTGGCAACAATACCTATGCGCGGCAGAGCCGAGTCGCTCAATGCCTCGACCGCCGCCGCTATCTTGATGTGGGAGATGGTGCGCCATGGCGATTGAGCATTGGGTTTGGTATCAGCATGCATTGGGCGCAGGATGCCGCAGAACGGGAGAAATGCTCTCTTACTTCGGCTCTGCAAAAGCTTTTTATGAGGCGGGCGAATACGAGTGGAAGCTTTCGGGCATATTCACTCCCTCACAGCTTTCAAAGCTTAAATTAACGCCGATAGAAAAGGCGTATGAAACCTTGGAGGTTTGCCGCAAAAATTCATACAAAGCCGTAACGCCGGAGGATAAACTTTATCCCAGAATGTTAAAACCTCTTGACGATTTGCCCGCAGTGTTGTATTATCAGGGCGACCTCAGGTTTTTGATACATAAAATCGCCATAGCGGTCGTCGGCACAAGAGAGGCGGATGAAAACAGCCTTTCCGTTGCCAAAAGTCTGTCGGCTTCACTCACACGTTCGGGCGCGGTTGTCATAAGCGGAGGGGCTTTGGGCGTTGACAGCGCGGCGCATACGGGTGCGCTTGAGGCAGGCGGCAAAACCGTTGCGGTGCTCGGCAACGGCTTCGGCGCAAAATATTTAGAGGCAAACAGACTTTTGCGCGAGCAGATAGCCGCAAACGGTGCGCTTATAACAGAATATCCGCCGTTCACTCCCGCGTCTGCGAGAACTTTTCCGATAAGAAACCGCATTATTTCGGGTCTTTCACACGGGACGGTTGTCATAGAAGCAGGTGTAAAAAGCGGCTCGCTTATCACGGCAGGTCTGGCACTTGAGCAGGGCAGAGATGTTTTTGCCGTGCCGGGCGATGTTATGAGCGACAAATTCACAGGCGTTCACAAGCTGATAAGCGACGGCGCAAAGCCCGTTTTCTCGGCGATGGATGTGCTCTCGGGTTATGCGGCAAAATACCCGAAAGCGATTGATGCCGAAAAAATCGAAACTCAGCTCAAAATCAGCGGCTCTGTTTCAAACATCAACACAAAAACCAAGCAGGAAGAAAAGGACGTGCCTTTTAACGGGAGCATATTTGAGCGTGTTAAAGACCTTGACTCGCTCTCGCAAGAGGCAAAATCGGTTTATGCGGTATTTTCTGACAAGCCGATACATATAGACGATATTAAACGAAAGACCGGCCTTGATTTTTCAAAGCTGTTCAAGGCGGTCACAGAGCTTGAGCTCGCGGAGCTTATATGCTCCGGAGAGGGAAAAATGTACAGCTTAAAATAAACTTAATAGGATGATGTCTATGTCAAAACTTATAATCGTGGAGTCCCCTACAAAAGTAAAAACAATAAAAAAATACCTCGGCAAGGATTATGACGTAACCGCGTCAATGGGTCACGTCAGAGATTTGCCGGCGGCAAGGCTGAGCGTAGATATAAAAAACGATTTTGCGCCGAAATATGCCGTTATAAAGGGCAAAGAGGCTCTGGTCAAAGAGCTTAAAGAAAAGGTTGCCGAAAGCGACTATGTATATCTCGCAACCGACCCCGACCGCGAGGGAGAAGCCATATCCTGGCACCTCGCCGCACTTTTGGGTCTTGACACCGATAAAAAGAACAGAATAACTTTTCACGAAATCACAAAAAGCGGTATAGAAGCGGGCATGAAAGAGCCGCGCTCAATAGATATGGACCTTGTAAACGCACAGCAGGCAAGAAGAATACTCGACCGCCTTGTGGGTTATAAGCTCAGTCCCTTTATTTCTCAAAAAATCCGCCGCGGTCTTTCTGCCGGGCGTGTTCAGAGCGTTGCGGTAAGACTTATTGTTGACCGCGAAAACGAGATAAGAGCGTTTAAGCCCGAGGAATATTGGTCACTTGACGCAAAGTTCACCGCGCCGTGCAGAAAGATGTTTTCCGCTTCGTTCACGGGCGATGAAACAGGCAAGGTAAAAATCACGACCAAAGAGCAGGCAGATTCTTATATCGCCCGCCTTGACGGTGCGAAATACACCGTCACATCACTCAAAAAAGGCACGCGCAAAAAGAACCCCGCACCGCCCTTTATCACCTCTACATTGCAGCAGGAGGCTTCGCGCAAGCTCGGCTTTCAGCCGCAAAGAACCATGCGAACAGCGCAGGAGCTTTATGAAGGTGTTGACGTTGCCGGCATAGGCACAACGGGTCTTATAACATATATGAGAACGGACTCTCTCAGGATATCCGAAGAAGCGCGCGCGGCGGCGAATCAGTATATAGCAGAGGCTTTCGGCGAAAAATATCTGCCCGAAAAGCCGAGATATTTTAAATCCGGAAGCAACGCGCAGGACGGCCACGAGGCAATCCGCCCCACATCGCCCTCGCTCACACCCGAAAAGGTCAAGGGCAGTCTCTCGGCTGACCAGTATAAGCTTTATACCCTTATCTGGAAGCGTTTTATCGCAAGCCTTATGGCAAGCTGTGTTCAAAACACGGTAAGAGCAGAGATAACCGGTGCCACGGAAGAGGACGCGTCAAACGGCAGATACTGCCTTTTCTCCGCGGCAGGCTACAGCATTAAGTTCGACGGCTTCACCTCTCTTTATGAAGAGAGCACCGATTCCGAAAACAGCGACAGCAACAAAAAACTTCCGGAGCTTAACAAGGACGATTCGCTCAAATTAAAAGAGCTTGTCGGCAATCAGCATTTCACACAGCCCCCGGCAAGATACACCGAGGCTTCGCTCATTAAGGCTATGGAGGAAAACGGCATCGGCCGACCCAGCACATATGCCACAATCATCACAACCATAATCAAAAGAGAATACGTCAAAAGGCAGGCAAAAATGCTTATCCCCACAGAATTGGGCGAGGCAACAACGGGTCTTTTAAAAGAGCGTTTCCCCAAAATAGTCAACGCCAAATTCACCGCGCAGATGGAAACACAGCTTGATGAAATCGGCGAGGGCAAAGAGAATTATGTCGAGATGCTTCACGGCTTTTATGATGAGTTTGACAAAACCCTTCAAAAGGCAAAAGAAGATATGAAAGACGTTAAAATTCAGCTTGAAGAAGACGTTACCGATATTCCCTGCGAAAAATGCGGCAGACTCATGGTGATAAAAACCGGACGTTTCGGCAAATTCCTTGCCTGCCCCGGCTACCCCGAGTGCAAAAACGCAAAGCCGCTTGTATTAAAAACCTCGGCAAAATGCCCCAAGTGCGGCAGTCAGGTTATTGAGAAAAGGTCTAAAAAAGGTCACACCTTCTACGGCTGCGAAAGCTGGCCGAAGTGCGATTTTATGACGTGGGATAAGCCCACGGACGAAACCTGCCCCAAGTGCGGCAAATCGCTCTTTAAGCGCAAGGGAGGCATGCTTGTCTGCCTTGACGAAAGCTGCGGCTTTGAGAAAAAGGCAGAGCGCAAATCCAAAAAGAAGGACGACGCCGAATGAACACCGTAACCGTAGTCGGCGGAGGGCTTGCAGGAACAGAGGCGGCATGGGCACTTGCAAACAGGGGCATAAACGTCATTCTCAAAGAGATGAAGCCTCTAAAAAAATCCCCTGCACACAAAAGCGATATGCTGGCGGAGCTTGTATGCTCCAACTCATTAAAGGCAGAGCGTTTGGGCTCTGCCGCAGGGCTTTTAAAGGCAGAGATGAGTTTGCTCGGTTCGCTTTGCACCGAGTGTGCCAAAGAGACGCGCGTTCCGGCAGGCGGCGCACTTGCGGTGGACAGAGATAAGTTCTCACTTCTCGTCACCGAAAAAATCAAGTCGCATCCGCTTATAAAAATCGAAGCCTGCGAGGTCACCGATATACCCGAGGGCAATGTTATAATAGCGGCAGGTCCGCTCGCTTCCGAGCCTTTGGCACAAAAAATAAAAGAGCTCTGCGGCGGAAGTCTCAGCTTTTTTGACGCCGCCGCGCCGATTGTTTCGGCAGATAGCGTTGATATGAAAAGTGCGTTCACACAGTCGCGCTATGACAGGGGCGGCGAGGACGATTATATAAACTGCCCGATGAATAAAGAAGAGTATGAGGCGTTTTATGAGGAGCTTATAAATGCGGAATCTGCGCCGCTTCACTCTTTTGACAAGAAAAAAGACGTGTACGAGGGCTGTATGCCAATAGAAGTGCTCGCTTCAAGAGGCAAAGATACAATGCGTTTCGGCCCGCTGAAGCCGGTGGGCCTTGTTGACCCGAGAACTTCTCACAGACCGTGGGCGGCATTGCAGCTTCGCAAAGAGAATGCGGACGGCACGATGTATAACCTCGTCGGCTTTCAGACAAACCTTAAATTCGGCGAGCAAAAAAGAGTTTTTTCAATGATACCTGCGCTCAAAAATGCGGAGTTTTTGAGATACGGCGTTATGCACCGCAACACGTTTATAGACTCCCCGAGGCATTTGAACGGCGATTTTTCATTCAGAAAAAGAGAAAATCTTTTCTTTGCAGGTCAGATAACCGGTGTGGAGGGGTATATGGAATCCGCCGCTTCGGGAATAATGGCAGGCATAAACACGGCGAGACGCCTTGAGGGCAAAGAGAGCATAATATTGCCGCCCTTTACGATGATAGGCGCACTCAGCAGATATATAAGCGATGAAAGCGTTAAAAACTTTCAGCCCATGGGGGCAAACTTCGGCGTTTTGCCTCCGCTTCGGGATAAGATAAGAGATAAAAAGCTTCGATATGAGGCATTGGCGCAAAGAAGCATGGATTTCATGCAAAAGGAGGCGCAGAATATATGAAAAAGTTAGAAAAATTACAGCAGTCGGTCGGCTACAAATTCAAAGACGAGCGTCTGCTTCAAAGGGCACTCACGCATACCTCTTATGCTAATGAGTGCAACGAGGGTCATAACAAAAGCAACGAAAGACTTGAGTTTTTGGGCGACTCCGTTCTCGGAATAATAACAGCCGAGCATTTTTACTTGAATTTTAAAGATTTGCCGGAGGGTGAGCTTACAAAGCTCCGCGCGGCAACGGTTTGTGAAAATTCGTTAAGCTCATTTGCACGTCAGTTGGGTCTGGGAGAATATCTGCTCTTGGGCAAGGGCGAAATGTGCACCGGCGGCAGCGACAGACCCTCTATTTTGGCAGATGCTTTTGAGGCACTGATAGCCGCAATATATCTTGACGGCGGTATAGAAGAAGCCAAAAAATTTGTGCTGAAATACGTTGATAAAGCGGTTGAAGAACACCGCGGATTTAAAGATTACAAAACCGTTTTGCAAGAGGTTATTCAGAAAAATCCCGGTGAAGTTATAGAATATGTGCTCGTTAAAGAGTCGGGTCCCGACCACAACAAAAGGTTTGAGGTTGAGGTGCATCTCAACTCAAACGTCATAGGCAAGGGCGTGGGCACCAGCAAAAAGAAGGCGGAGCAGCTTGCCGCAAAAGAGGCTTTGGAGCTGATGGGGCTTTGAAGCATACGAGCGTAGCACTGTTTGTGCCGCACAAGGGCTGCCCGCATCAGTGCAGCTTTTGCAACCAAAAAAGCATTTCGGGTCAAACAAAGAGCATAACCGCCGATGACGTTCACGCCGCCTGTGCGGTTGCCGAAAAAGACCCGAATTTAAAAGACGCGCAGATAGCTTTTTTCGGCGGCAGCTTCACCGCGATAGAGCGCGAGTATATGACCGAGCTCTTGAGCGCGGCAAAAGAGCACCTTGACGGTGAAAAATTCACGGGTATCAGAATTTCTACCCGCCCCGACGCGATAGACGATGAAATTTGCCGAATTTTAAAAGAATACGGCGTAAATGCCGTTGAACTCGGCGCACAGAGCATGGATGATAAGGTTCTTCTCTTAAACAAAAGAGGGCACACGGCAGAGGACGTTAGAAAAGCGACCGCGCTTTTAAAGCAATACGGCTTTGAGACGGGGCTTCAGATGATGACGGGGCTTTACGGCTCCGACAAAAACGAGAGCATATACACGGCAAAAGAGATAATCAAGCTGCGCCCCGACACTGTGAGGATATACCCCACAATAGTTATGGACGATACGCCGTTGGCGGAGCTTTATCGCTCGGGCGAGTATATTCCGCAAACTCTTGACGAGGCAACAGATATATGTGCCGAGCTTATTTTGATGTTTTATAAAGAGAACATCAATGTTATAAGAGTGGGTCTTCACTCCGGCGGAGGGGTGGAGGGCGGTATGCTCGCGGGAGCGTTTCACCCGGCTTTTAAGGAACTTTGCCAAAACAAAATATATTATTCTCTCATGTTTTCGGAGCTGTCCGGACTTCCGAAAAATAAAAGCTACAACATTTTTGTGCCCGCCGGCGCACTTTCGCAGGCAATGGGTCAAAAAAAGGCAAATCTTTTAAAAATGCGCGAAAACGGCTACGAATGTATAATAAAAGAATGTGACAGTCTGAAAAAATATCAGATTTTTGTAAAGGAATAAATTTATGATACTTAAAGCGCTTGAAATGCAGGGATTTAAATCATTCCCGGATAAAACGGTGTTTAATTTCGGCAGCGGAATAACTGCCGTGGTGGGACCCAACGGCTCCGGCAAAAGCAACATTGCCGACGCTGTGCGCTGGGTTCTCGGTGAGCAATCCACCAAAAATCTGCGCGGCTCCAAAATGGAGGACGTTATATTCGGCGGCACAAAGATAAGAAGACCTTTGGGCTATGCCGAGGTAACACTGCGCCTTGATAACAAAGACCGCTCCCTCTCTTGCGACAGTGACGAGGTTGCGGTTACAAGGCGTTACTACCGCTCCGGCGAGAGCGAATATAAGCTCAATGCCGAAACGGTGAGGCTGCGCGATATTCACGAGCTGTTTATGGATACGGGTCTCGGCAGAGACGGCTACTCCCTTGTAAGCCAGGGCAGAGTTGCCGACCTCATTTCGTCAAAATCGGGTCAAAGGCGCGAGATGCTCGAGGAGGCGGCAGGTATTTCCCACTACCGCTACCGCAGGACGGACGCGAACCGCAGGCTTGAGCAGGCGGAGGAAAACATGGTCAGACTGCGTGATATACTCTCGGAGCTTGAAAGCCGCGTGGGTCCTCTCAAAATTCAAAGCGAAAAAGCGCAAAAATTTCTTGTGCTCGCAAAGGATAAGAAAAATCTTGAAATAGGCCTTTGGCTACACACGATAGAATCCTCTAAAAAAAGGCTCAAAGAGCAGGAGGACAAGCTGAACATAGCCAAGGCGCAGTATGAGGCGGCAGGCGAACAGCTTGAAGAGATAAGAGACGAGATAGACGGCGCGATTTCGGCAGGTCAAAATATCAACGAAAAGATAGACGAAATAAGAAAGCACCGCCGCCACAGCGAGGAGCAGGCTTCGCAAAGAGAGTCCGTTATCGCCGTTGAGCGCAACACCATTGAGCACAACCTCAACACCGTTGAAAGACTTAAAAAAGACGTCAGCGACGCTTCGGACACCGAAAATTCTCTTCAAAGGCAAATTGACGAGGGCACAAAGGCGATAGAAGAGATTTATGAAAACATAAAGACAAAAAAGCAGAGCCTTGACGAGGCAACGGCAAAAATAAACTCGGTCAGAGACGAAAATTCCGAATACGCTCAAAAATCCGCCGAGATAGCGCAGAAGATAACCGAACTCACAAACGGAATATCCGAAAAAAGAATTGACGAGACGACGGCCGTTTCGTCTATCGAAGAAATTTCGGCAAGAATTGCAAACATTGACTCTGTTTTGCTCTCGCGTGCGGAATATGTCAACACCTTGAGCGACGCCGCGGCAAAGTGCCGTGCCGAGCTTGACGAGCTCTCGGAAAAAGCAAAAGAGGCGGCAAACGCAGTCTCCGGCTACAATATGAGAGTTCAGGCAAAGAGCGACAAGGTTCAAAAATTAAAAGAAGATATAGACTCCAAAACTCTCGAAATTCACCAAAAAACCGGCAGAATACACATTTTGCAGGATATGGAAAAGAATATGGAGGGCTACTCCGGCAGCGTAAAGGCGATAATTCGCCAGTCAAAGGGCGGTATGCTCAAGGGTATTCACGGCACGCTTTCACAGCTTATAAGTGTTGATGCGGAATATGCCGCCGCTGTCGAAACAGCTCTCGGCAACGCTGTTCAGAATATTGTTACCGACAGCGAGAGCGACGCAAAGCGTGCGATAGCCTATCTTAAAGAGAGCAAGGGCGGCAGAGCAACATTTTTGCCCCTCACCTCGGTCAAGGCAAAGGATTTTACCGAAAAAGGTCTTGAAGAATGCTACGGCTTTGTGGACATGGCGGACAAGCTTTTGGATTACGACGGCAAATATTCGCAGATAATCCGTTCCCTTCTCGGCAGAACGGCCGTTGCGGAGGATCTTGACTCGGCGGTTGCGATAGCAAAAAAATATTCTTACAGATTTAAAATCGTCACTCTTGACGGTCAGGTAGTAAATGCCGGCGGCTCAATAACCGGCGGCTCAAGAGGGCAGAATGCCGGCATACTCAACAGAAGCAACGAAATCGACAGGCTCGGCGCTGCGGTCAATTCGCTCGAAAATGCGGCAAAGGCTCTTAAAGAAGAGTATAAGCAACTTGCAGAGGAGCTTTCATTTGCCTCATCTCAGCTTGACGGAGCAAAGGCCGACCTCACAAGAATACAAGAGGACATTATAAGAAAAGAGAGCGAGTATGAGCTTTCACAGGGAAAGCTGGACACAGCCAACGCCGCTCTCGATGAACTCCGCAGAGAAAAACAGCGTTCAAATCAAAGAATATCCGAGCTTAAAATTCTCAAAAACGAGGCGGAGCAGGAGATAGAAAGCCTCAATTCCCAAATGGCAAAGCTTCAGGACGAGATGGCGGAAAACTCCGGCACAAGGGAGGAGCTTGAAAAGAAAAAAGAGGAGCTTTCTCTTCTTCGCTCGCAGATAGATCTTGATATTCTTTCACTTCAAAAGGACGCGCAGGCTCGCAGAGAGGCCGTTGAAATTTTGCAGCGCAGAATGGAGGGCCATGAGGGCAGGGTTGAAGATTTGAACTCCGAAATTGCCGCCATTCTCAAAGCGAATGAAGAAATAGAGCAAAAAATAGCCGTTCTTACCGCCGAGGCAAGGGATTTCTCCACCGCCGCAGAGGAGGACGGCAGGCAGATAGAAGAGCTTCAGAATATGCACGCCGATTGTGATGCCAAGGATGCAAAGCTCAGAGTTGAGGAGCGCATGAAAACCGCCGAGCGCGAAAAAATCAGCGGCGAGCTTTCAAGGCTTGAAGAGAGAAAAGCCTCTATGGAAAAACAGCTTGACGACGCGGTGAACAAGCTCTATGACGAATATCAGCTTACTCGCCGCGAGGCAGAGGATATGAATATAGTTATTGAGGATTACCCCAAGGCTCAGCGCGAGCTGCAAGAGATAAAGGGCAAAATCCGCTCTCTCGGCAACGTGAATGTCGGCGCAATAGAGGAATATGAAGAGGTATCGCAAAGATACGAATTTATGAGCGCACAGCTTGAGGATATAGAAAAATCCCGTGCGGAGCTTGATAAGCTTATTAAAGAGCTGACGGATAAAATGTCCGAGCAGTTCAGAGAGCAGTTCCAGCGCATAAACAGCTTCTTCGGCGAGACGTTCGTTGAGCTTTTCGGCGGTGGAAAGGCGGAGCTTATCCTCGAAAATCAGCTTGATGTGCTTGAATGCAACATTGAAATTAAAGTTCAGCCGCCGGGCAAAAATGTTCAGAATATCGACCTGCTCTCGGGCGGTGAAAAAGGGCTTTCCGCAATCGCACTGCTGTTTGCGATACTAAAGGTGTCGCCCTCTCCGTTCTGCATATTTGACGAGGTTGAAGCGGCTCTTGACGATGTGAACGTCACGAGATATGCAAAATATGTTCGCAGAATGACAAAGAACACGCAGTTTATTCTCATCACTCACCGCCGCGGCACCATGGAGGAGGCGGACGTTCTCTACGGCGTTACAATGCAGGAGGAGGGCGTGTCAAAGCTGCTCGAGCTCAAGACCGCAGAGATGGCGAAAAAACTCGGAATTGCCTGATTAAAAAAAGTCAAGGCAAAAAAATCAAAAATTATTTTGCACAGGTTTTGCACAAGCTTTGCGCCAAAATCTACGGTTTCGGCAAAGAAAAAGCACTACTTGTAGTTGTTCAAAATTTATAGACAACTATTTGACAGGTTTTAAACATCCGCCTGTGCAAAACTGCCCCGAATGATAAAAAATTTGCACTTGACACGGGGCGCGATATACTGTATAATAGCTGCCTGTAAAGAAAAATGCTTTACAGGCAGTTTGTTTGGGAGGTGTGTTGTTTCTTGGCAAAAAATCTTGATGTTATAATACTTATTGATTTTTACGGCGATATGCTGACCGAAAAACAGCATGCTTTTTTAAACTATTATTATAACGACGATTTGTCACTTTCAGAAATAGCCGCAAACGAGGGCATAACCCGCCAGGGCGTGAGAGACGCGATAAAACGCGCCGAGTCACAGCTTTATGATATGGAGGCACGCCTCGGTCTTGTAAGCCGTTTTGAGAGCATGAAAAACGGGCTTGAAGAGATAATGAGCTATGCGGACGAAATCGGCGAATATAACAGAACACATTCGCTTTCAAGAGAGGTCAACGACTGCACCGCCAAAATAAAGGCGGTTGCTCAGACCCTTATTATGGAATAACAGGTGGTGAGATCATGGCGTTTGAGGGTCTTTCAGACAGGCTCGAATCCGCATTTCAGCGTTTAAAAAGCAAAGGCTCCTTAACAGAGGCCGACGTTAAGGCGGCTATGCGCGAGGTACGCATGGCTCTGCTTGAGGCCGACGTAAACTATAAGGTCGCCAAAGATTTTACCAAAACGGTTACCGAGCGCGCCGTGGGCGAAAAGGTTATGGAAAGCCTCACCCCCGCGCAAATGGTAATTAAAATAGTCAACGAAGAGCTCACAAACCTCATGGGCGGCACAAAGGCAAGGCTTGCAATCGCAAACCATCCGCCCACGGTTGTTATGATGTGCGGTCTTCAAGGCTCAGGTAAAACCACCCACACCGCAAAAATTGCGCTTATGCTCAAAAATCAGGGTCACAGACCGCTGCTTGTCGCGTGCGATATTTACCGCCCGGCGGCTATCAAACAGCTTCAGGTTGTCGGCGAACAGGCAGGCGTTCCCGTTTTTGAGATGGGTCAGACCGACCCGGTTAAGATTGCAACCGAAGCAATCAAGCTCGCAAAAGACCAAGGTTATGACTATGTCTTTCTCGATACGGCAGGTCGTCTTCATATTGACGAAGTGCTTATGGAGGAGCTCAAAAACATAAAAGCAACCGTTCATCCGCACGAGATTCTTTTTGTTGTTGATGCAATGACGGGTCAGGACGCGGTAAATGTTGCAAAGTCCTTTGACGACGCGCTCGGCATAGACGGCGTTGTGCTCACAAAGCTTGACGGCGACACAAGAGGCGGCGCGGCGCTCTCAATCAGAGCGGTCACGGGCAAGCCCATAAAGTTTATCGGTATCGGCGAAAAGCTTGGCGATTTGGACGTTTTTCACCCCGACAGAATGGCTTCGAGAATCCTCGGCATGGGCGATGTTCTTTCGCTTATCGAAAAAGCCGAAATGGCTCTTGACGAAAAAAAGGCAGAGGAGCTTGAAAAGAAGCTCAAGCAAAACAAATTTGACCTCAACGACCTTATGGAGCAGATAGACCAGATAAGACGTTTGGGCTCAATTAAAGATACTCTTTCTCTTTTGCCTGGAGTAGGCAAGCAGTTAAAAGACGTTGAAATTGACGAGCGTCAGTTTGACAAGGTCAAGGCGGTTATTCAGTCCATGACCCCCAAAGAGAGAGAAAACCCCGACATCATCAATCCCTCGCGCAAAAGGCGCATTGCCGCCGGCTGCGGTCAAGAGGTTGAGAACGTCAACAAGGTGCTCGCACAGCACAAGCAGATGCAAAAAATGTTTAAGCAAATGAATTCCGCGGGCAAAAAGAGGCGCAGGCACGGCAGACCCGACCTTTCGCAGCTCAAGGGCTTCAACATATAATTCAACACGCTTATTACGCATTGCGTGATGGATATATAAAAATTTTTATTATATTATATTTTTGGAGGAAACAAAAATGGCAGTTAAAATCAGATTGCGCCGCATGGGCGCTAAAAAGGCACCTTTCTATCGTGTGGTTGTTGCAGACTCAAGATATCCCCGTGACGGCAGATTTATCGAAGAAATCGGCACGTTTGACCCCATGGCAGGCGACGACCAGATAAAGATTGATGCCGAAGCAGCTCAGAAATGGATATCAAACGGCGCACAGCCCACAGAGACAGTTAAAGAGCTCCTCAAAAAAAGCGGCGTTATTAAATAATAACGCACGGGAAAGGTTACTGAAATGAAAGATTTATTGCTTGAAATGGCTAAAGGCCTTGTGAGCGATCCCGACGCAGTCAGCGTTACGGTAGACGACCCCGCAGAAGACGGCACTGTTGTTTATCACCTTCACGTCGCTCAGGAGGATATGGGAAGAGTAATCGGTAAACAGGGCAGAATAGCAAAGGCTATCAGAATAGTTATGCGCTCCGCTGCCAGCAGAAACGACGAAAAAATCTCAGTTGAAATTGAGTAATCTGTAAATCAAAAGGCATTTTATTTGGCTTAAACCCAAAAGAGACGTCGTGTTCAGTGCTTATCTGAATGCGGCGGTCTTTGATTTAGAGGAGTTTTTATGCTTAAAGAATATCTTGAACTCGGGCAGATAGTCGGCACACACGGCGTCAGAGGCGAGCTTAGGGTGAACCCGTGGTGCGATTCGCCGGAGTTTATAAAGCAGTTTAAAAAAATTTATTTCGATTCTCACGGCAACAATGAGGTGCGCGTTATATCTTCGCGTCCGCACGGCAATGTTGCGCTTATGAAGCTGGACGGAGTTGACAGCGTAGATCAGGCTTCTGCTTTGAGAAACAAAATTATTTATATGAAAAGAGCCGACGCAAAAATAAAAGAGGGTTCTTATTTTATTGCGGAGCTTATTGACTGCACCGTGGTTGACGCAGACGATGAAAATATTGTTTACGGCACGCTTTGCGATGTGAGCGAGACGGGCGCAAACGATGTTTGGCACATTAAATCAAAAGACGGCAAAGAGTATCTTTTGCCGGCAATTCCGCCCGTTGTTAAAGATGTTGACATTAAAACGGGAATAATAAAAATCACTCCGCTTAAAGGAATTTTTGATGATGAGAATTGATATACTTACCCTTTTCCCCGATATGTGCGAAAGCGTTTTGAGCGAAAGTATAATCGGCAGAGCGCGTGAAAACGGTTTTGTAGAAATAAATTGCATAAACATAAGAGATTACACAAAAGATAAGCACAACAGGGTTGACGACGCTCCGTACGGCGGCGGCACGGGCATGATTATGCAGCCGCAGCCGATTTTTGATTGCTTTGAGAGCCTGTGCGGTGAAATCGGCACACGGCCGAGGCTCATTTATATGTCTCCGCAGGGCAAAACTCTCACGCAAAACAAGCTTAAAGAGCTGTCGAGAGAGAGCAATGTCGCAATACTCTGCGGCCACTATGAGGGCATAGACCAAAGGATTATCGACGAAATAGTTGATGAAGAAATATCGGTCGGCGACTATGTTTTAACAGGCGGCGAACTGCCTGCGCTGATACTTGCGGACGGAATTTCGAGAATGCTGCCGGGCGTGCTCGCCAATAACGACGCTTTTGAGCAGGAGAGCCACTATTCCTCTCTTCTGGAATATCCGCAGTACACGCGCCCGCCCGAATGGCACGGCGGCAAAGTACCGGACGTGCTTCTTTCCGGTCACCACGGCAATATAGAAAAGTGGCGCAGAGAGCAGTCTTTGAAGCGAACCTATGAGCGCAGACCCGATATGCTAAGCTCTGCCGAGCTTAATAAAAACGACAAAAAGTTTCTTGATTCATTAAAAAAAGATAACTAAAAATAGGCAATGTGCAACAAATAATGCTTTTGACGTTGTTATTTTGCACAAATGAGCTGTTCATAAAATTATCACATTTGGAATCCACGCCGAATTATATTTTTGACCCGTTCTTTTCGTTGACGAGAAAAACTTTTGTGATATAATATGTTAGTAGGATTTTTAAAAATGATGAAACTTATTTTTGATTGGAGATAAAAAGTATGTATGTTAAAGATGTAGTGATTCAGAACCAGGTGGGTCTTCACGCCCGCCCGGCAACATTTTTCATTCAGAAAGCCAATGAGTTCAAATCATCTATATGGGTAGAGAAGGACGAAAGAAGAGTCAACGCAAAAAGCTTGCTCGGCGTACTTTCTTTGGGCATAATGGGCGGTACACAGATTCGCATTATCGCCGGCGGCTCGGATGAAGAGCAGGCAGTCGAAGAGCTTGTTAAGCTCGTAAGCTCGGGCTTTGCAGAATAATTCACAAATCAAAAAACAAGTCTTAAAAAACAAGCAGTTATAAAGATAAAACATTGTTTTTAAATCTTTATAGCTGCTTTGCTGTTATTCGGAGGTGGCCTTTATCACAATTCAGGAACTGAGAAGAAAAGCCATGGCTCTGCCGCTCACACCCGGTGTTTATCTGATGAAAAACGACAAGAATGATATTATCTATGTCGGCAAAGCCAAAAAACTTAAAAACAGGGTCAGCTCATACTTCGGCTCACAGCACAACCACACCGCAAAGGTTCGCAAAATGGTCGAGAACGTCAACGATTTTGACTATATTTTGACCGACAGCGAGTTTGAGGCTCTTGTGCTTGAGTGCAGTCTTATAAAACAGCACAGCCCCAAATATAACATACTTTTAAAAGACGATAAGGGATACAGCTATATAAAAGTCACCAAAGGGGATTGGCCTAAGATTTCTGCGGTGCTTCAAAAAGAGAATGACAACGCGAAGTATATAGGACCTTACACCGGCTCATTCAGCGTAAAAAGCTCTGTTGACGAGGCACTTAAAATATTTATGCTTCCGCGCTGCGGCAAGGTCTTCCCAAAGGACATTGGCAAGGAACGCCCGTGTTTGAATTATTATATCAAGCAGTGCATGGCACCGTGCAGCGGCAAGGTCAAGTGCGGCGAATACAACGAAGCTGTGGACGAAGCTCTTAAATTTTTGCAGGGCGACAGCAGAGATATAATTGCCGAGCTGCGCCAAAAGATGAACGATGCGGCTGAAAATCTTGATTTTGAGCGCGCCGCAAAGTTCAGAGATAAAATTCGTTCAATAGAAAAGACAGCTGAAAAGCAAAAGGTCGTCGGCACAGACGGCAGACCGAAAGACGTGTTTGCTCTCTCGCAGACCGAGGATAAATCCTGCCTTTGCGTTTTGCGCTTTAACGGCGGCAGGCTCACGCAGAGTAAATATTATATTCTGCCGTTTTTTGAGGATTTGCCGTCGGCAAGAAGCGAGCTGATAAGCAGGTTTTATTCAGAGGGCGCACAGGTGCCCTCGCAGGTGCTGCTTGACGGCGAAATAGCCGACGAAGAGCTTTTGCAGCAGTGGCTAAGCTCCCTTGCGGGCAAAAAGGTTGAAATTTTTATTCCGCAAAAGGGCAAGAGCGCAGAAACAGTTGATATGTGCCGCAGCAACGCCGCCGAAAAACTGGCGCAGAGCATGGGCAGAACCGGCGGAGTGACCGCTGCGCTCGATGAGCTCTCAAAGCTTTTGGGGCTTTCAAAGCCACCCGTGTTTATAGAGTCATACGATATTTCTCACACCGCAGGCAGTGACAATGTTGCGGGCATGGTGGTGTTTAAAAACGGCAGACCTTATAAAAAAGGCTACCGCCGCTTCGGCATAAAGGGCTTTTCGGGTCAGGATGATTATGCCTCAATGGCAGAGGTCATATCGCGAAGGCTCAACGAATATGAAGAGAATAAAGACAGCGGCGAGGGCTTCGGCAGATTGCCCGATTTAATTCTTCTTGACGGCGGCATGGGTCAGGTCAACGCGGTGAAGCCGATTATCGACGCTTTCGGTTATGACATACCCGTGTTCGGCATGGTTAAAGATTCAAGCCACAGAACACGCGCCATATCAACGGGCGGCGGAGAGATAGCGATAAATTCAAAGCGCAGAGCGTTTACGCTTGTTTCAAGCATACAGGAGGAGGTTCACCGCTTCTCTGTTGCATATCACAGAACAAAGCATAAAAATTCGGCTCTTAGCAGCTCAATAACCGCAATAGACGGCATAGGCGAAAAGAAGTGCCGCTCACTTTTAAAGACATTTAAAACCGTCACCGCAATTAAAAACGCGAGTGTAGAAGAGCTTTGCAAAGCAGACGGCATCAGCAAGGTCAACGCCGCCAAAATTTATGAGCATTTTCACAAAAGCAATTGACAAATATGCGCCCTGTGTGCGATAATATAAGGACAGAAGATCTATTTTGGAGGATCATATGAGGGTTATTACCGGTTCTGCAAGAGGCAGAAGCCTTTTGACTCTTCCTGGTGAGGACGTGCGCCCCACCACCGACAGAGTTAAAGAGGCAATGTTCAGCATAATACAGTTTGAGATAGAGGGCAGGCAGGTGCTTGACCTTTTTGCAGGCTCGGGTCAGCTCGGCATAGAGGCACTCAGCCGCGGTGCCGCATACGCTCATTTTATTGACGCGTCAAAAGAGTCGATAAACTGCGTTAAGCAAAACCTTCAAAAAACAGGGCTTAAATCAAACGCCTGTGTACTTCAGACAGACTCGCTTACGTTCTTAAAGACTTCACAGAACAAGTTTGACATTGCGTTTTTGGATCCGCCTTATTCTAAAGGGATATTGCAGTCTGCATTGCCGCTTGTTGCCGAAAGAATGAATGACGGCGGCGTTATAATCTGCGAGCACCCCTACGGTGAGGAGATGCCGCAGGAAGCCGGCGCATTCTCGGTATATCGCAAATATAAATACGGCAAAACGGAGCTTACCGTTTACCGCAAAAAGGAAGATAGATAATGAAAATTGCAGTTTGCCCCGGTAGCTTTGACCCGATAACCAACGGTCACCTCGCGGTAATCCGCAGAGCTTCAAGGCTGTTTGACAAGGTCATAGTTGTTGTTATGGCAAACTTTCGCAAGCCTGTGGGTCTTTTTTCTGTGGATGAGAGAGTGGAGCTTATAAAGCGCTGCACCGCAGACATAGAAAACGTTGACGTTGATTTTTACGGCGGACTTCTTGCAGATTATGCGAGAGAAAAAGGCGCCGTCGCAATAGTTAAGGGCTTAAGAGCCGTGTCTGATTTTGAAGATGAATTTCAGCAGGCACTCACAAACAAACAGTTAAATCCCGAGGTTGAGACCATTTTTATAACGGCAGAGGCAGAGCATATGTATCTCTCCTCAAGCTTGGTTAAGCAAATAGGCGAGCTCGGCGCAAATATTGATATGTCAAAATTTGTACCGCCGCAGATTGCCGACGATATAGTAGAAAGATTAAAAGGAAGGAATGGCTGAAATGAACGTCCAGGGAACATTGGATCTTATCGAAGAGGTGCTTGATAACGGCAGTAACATACCGTTCTCATCAAAAATAGCTGTTGATGTTGATGCTATTCGCACATACATAAAGGACATTCGTCTTGATTTGCCTGTTGAGATTGAAAAGGCACAAGAGATAGTAGACCACTACAACAGCATCATCAAAAAGGCAACAACAGAGGCTTCTGTTGCAACATCGACCGCGCAAAAGCAGTCCGATGAAATTCTCGGTGCCGCAAAAGAGAGAGCAAAGGGAATAATCGACAATGCCGATGCAAACGCAAAATCAACTCTTGCAGCCGCAACAGAGCAGGCTCGCAGAATGGTTGAGTCAACAGAGATTGCCCATTTGGCACAGGAATATTCGGATAAAGTCCGCTCACAGGCAACCGCCGATGCTGAAGAGATAATCAGAAACGCCAAAGAGCAGGCGGCAGGCATACTTAAAGACGCCACCAACAAGGGCGAGAGTATAAAGAACGACGCTAATGAGTGGTCCGCAAACATAAGACTTGCCACAAACCGCTTTGTAACCGAGATTATGAAAAACAGCGACGATGTTCTCTCTGCCAATATTGCCGAAATCCGCAAGGCACGTCAGAGCCTTCAGGCGGCGGCAGAGAACCATAAAAAATAAAAGCAAAAATAAAGCCGCTGTGTGCGGCTTATTTGCGGGAGTAGTTCAGTGGTAGAGCGTCAGCTTCCCAAGCTGAATGTCGCGGGTTCGAATCCCGTTTCCCGCTCCAGCGAAAAAAGCCTTGATTTTGTTGATGTATCAACGATTTCGGGCTTTTTTCTTTTGAAAATCTCACAGCGCAATTGCATAAGGACGTGCCGCCATACGATATGCTTCGCGAGAAATCATATCGAACAGCGGTATCTCAGCCCGCAGGGCGGTGCGTCATACACCGCCGTTAGCGATTCCGAAAGCCAAAGCCCCCGCGCAACCGCCTATGAAAATTTACACGGGAAACACAAGGGACTGCCGCATTTAGATGCAGAAAGCGTTTTCTTTGCCTCTTTGTAACACGAGTGGGCAAAAGACACTTAAAAGAGTAAATATTTTACCTTTAAATAAAAAATAAGGCTATAATCCATATTCGGCAGCTTCTTAAATCACCGTTTATGAATTATAGCCTGTTTACGTTTTTACTCTTTGGTCTGCGCTAAATGCGACAGTCCCTTAACCTTATGCAGATGTTACAACAAGCAGGTTGTCGTTTTTGACATCTGTTCTTCTTGAGAAGGCTCTTGACGCTGTGTTATATTCGACTATATCGCCGTAGTGATACTCGACCTCGCCTGTTCCCTTGTTAAGAACCTGAACATAGGACCTTGCAAACCAGGTATCGCTTGAGCCAATGTATTTTTGCGGCAGAGAAACCGTATACATTCCGTAGCACTTTGATGTTTTTTGGCTGTCGGGAACTTCTTTGTTTTGAACAAGAATTTTGCTGTTGCCGCTGGCGCATACAAAATTGTTGTAAAGGTTGTTGTAGTCCGTTGAGGCAAGGTCGCCCGATTTTGCAAATATTATGCCGTGGCTGAGAATGTCGTATTTGCCGTAGTTCACGCAGCGTTCAGACCAGAAGGTGAGCGAGCCGTCGTCGCCAAGCTCGGCAAGGTTTGTTTTTATATATGCCTTGTTGTCTGTGCCGGATGCGCCGTAAACGGCGGTGAGAACGGTGTTTTTAACCACAACAAAAGAGTAGTTTTTATAAGTGCTGACTATGTTGCCGTATTCGTCCGTCCAGTAAAGGAAATCGCTGCCGGCGGCAGAAATTTTGATTGTCTGCTCCCAAGAGGAGAGGGGATAAATCTTTTCGCTTTCGCTGCTCTTTGAATCGCGAACCTTTATGCCGGTGAAGCCGGCGTTTGCGCTATCCGTCAAAACAAACGCGGCAGTGTAGCGCAAGACCGCACCGTCCTCTTTCACGGGATTGTTTTCGTCAGGAATCAAAACCGTTTTGTAGCCTGCGATTTTATCGGCCGGCCTTTCTTTTACCGGAATGGAGTAGGAATCCGCATCGAAATAATCGTTAAGAGACAAAACCTTGGAGGAATAAAGCGCGTTGTTATAATAAATTTCAACAGTATATTTGCACTCGCAGGCTCTTGTTTGTTTATGCCCCTCGGCATCGCCGTAGCAGTTGAGGCAGGTTCTCATGTCGGTGCCGTTGACGTCAACGTGGAACCATTCGCTCCACTCCGGCTCCAGCATGGGTATTTCGGTTTTTTTGCTCAAAACCTCTTTACATACCGAGCAGTAAGAGCCGTCCGTGTAGCCGACGCTTGTGCAGGTTGCCGGGTAGCCCGCATCAACCACAGGTTTGTGACCCGTGGCGGTCACGGGGTCTGATTGGTAGCTGTGGCTGCACTTTGTGCAGGTGTAGAGAGTGTATCCGTCGGTCGTGCAGGTTGCGGGAACAACCGTTTTTGTGTATTCGTGCTCACATTCGGTTATGTTACTCGACATAACCTTGAGGCATACGTTGCCTGCGGTTTTAAAATATCCGCTGTCGGGTGCAACATAGTCCCATGTCTTTCCGTCCATGCTGATATAGCTTTCGTATTTGTTAAAAGCGGTGTCATACATGGTTCCCTCTGTTGCGATAGATGCCTTTTCGTCATATATTGCATTTATGCAAATCACCACCGAGAACACGTCGCCCTCATGAACCTCAACAGGTTCGGGGAGCTTTGCGGTGTGGTAACCGTAGTATTTTTCTCCGCCCTTTACGGTAGAAACAAGAGTGCCGGAGGTCGGCAGGTCTGTTTTGGAGGAGAGCTTATATATGTTGATTTCATATGACATATAGGTTCTCGTGTTATAAAAACCTACATAGTTAAGGTTTTCGTGACCGTCTGCGGTGAATACGTTTGCACCGTAAATCGTGGTTCTGCCGAGATAAGAAATTGCGCTGTAAGAGCCTAAGCCGTCATATTGATAAGTATTGTCATAGGTTGACTTGGCAGAAGCCTGATAATATGAAAAATCGGTGATTTCGGGCTCTTCATAAGACATCCAAAAATACCCGTCCTTGAGCAGAATATCATCGCCCCAGCTGTTTTTAACAAGCCATGCACCGTCGCTTGACGGGCGATAATCCGAGCGGAAGTTTTCTTTTGAATAATTATCGTCCCAGCCGACTATTGCAACATCGTGGTTTGTTTCTGTTGCGCCGGGGTAGTAATATGACGACGCGGTATCTGTCACATTATAATAGTATGTATGGTTGTAGTAGCTCGTTTTAACGGAGCCGTTATCCATAATTGCTCTTTTGATTTGGCTTGTGTTGGCTGCCTCGTTTTTAATAAGCGAGCAGTCCGTCAGGCGAAATTCAGCGCTGTATCTGTCACTGTCCGGCCATGTGCCGACAGAGTAGGGATAGTCGGCATCATACACGGGGCCGGAGCCTCTTGCATAAGTGCTTACCGAATCCATCCAGGTTCCGCCGATTTTGCGCGCGGTGTTAAGGTCGCTGTTCTCTCCGTCGCCGTAGGTGCGGTCTGAGGTGTCTGTTGTCAGGTTATTTTTGGCAAACCAGAGCAGATGGCCCTCGGAAAGGTCAACAGTGTTGTCTGCAAGTCCGGATTTTATAATTGAGCTTTCAACGCATGAGGTTGCGGCAAAAGCCCAGCATGACCCGTCAAAACCCTGGTCTTTAACAGAGGTAACCAGACCGTCCGTTCTCGCGTCATAGCTTGACGGAATATCGTAAGCGCCGCTCCTTGCGTTTGCACGTCTGGCGGCAGGGGCATATGAGCTGCCGTAAAGGTCAACAATGTTTCCGTCCTCGTCCTCCCAATGGGTAGACATACCGTTGTCTTCAACTATTAAGTTGTACTGAACAATTTGAGGTTTTTCCGCCGCAAAAGAGAGTGGCTGTGCAAGCGGCAGCAACATAACTGCCGACAAAACCACGGCGGTAATTTTAGATGTGATTTTCATAACAACCTCCGCTGACAAGATTTAGGTATTTTTACCTATCTTTATTAAACTAAAAAACGCAGTGCTTGTCAATTGGTTTTTTAAGGCAATGACCTTAATTATTATGCCAAAAGAAAAATTACATTGTCTTATTTTGCCAAATTGTAAAAAAAGCCGACAAGAATGTGGCAATAACACAAAAAGGAATTGAAAAAGACTTTTGGTTATGTTACAATTAAAGAGTAAAATCAAAAAGAAGGGATTGTGATTTTTGATGAATAAAAAGAGATTACTTGCGCTTTTAATCTGCGCAGCGATGATAATACTCACTTTAACAGGCTGCGGCAATTCAAAGCCCGAGAATAAGACGGATACTCCGCCCGACGAGCTTACACTCAGCGGCGATGAGGTCACCGACGTTACCGCCATAACCGGCAGCACCGATGAAAACGGCAATGTTATTGATAACAAAGGCATTACCGACGCCGAGGGTCACAGGATTTATGACACGGGCTATAAGGACGCAAACGGAAATACAATTTATACCACCGGCAAAAAGGATGCAAACGGCAACATTCTTTACACTCTCAACAAAACGGACGACCGCGGCAATCTTCTTTATTACACCGGCAAAAAGAATGACGGCAAACTTGAGCTTGACCAGACAAACGCCGTGCCGGATTACACAACCGACAAAAACTCAAAGCTTGACCAAAACAGCAGATATTCCACAACGGGAACGGTTGAATTTAAACCCGAAAAGGACGAAAAAACCGCCAAGGGCATGGTTAATAGCTATATCAACTACGGCGGCGGCTCAAGCTATGATATGTTCAGAAAAGTTGTTTCGGATAAAAACGGCGGATATATTGCCGCAGGTATATCCGAATCACGCAACGGAATTTACTCCGATGCCAATTCCGAATGGGGAACCTTCGGCGTTGTGTCTAAAATAAGCGACAGCGGCAAGGTCGAGTGGACTTATCTCACCGGCGGCGATAACAGCGTTCAGCTCAACGACGTTGCTCAGCTTAAAGACGGCAGCATTATCGCCGTGGGCTATACCTCCGCAACGGATACTGACGCTCCGCTTAACAGCAAGCTTGTTTCGTCGCTTATCGTAAAGCTCAGCAAAAAGGGCGAGCTTCAGTGGGCGTACTCTTTCCCGGGTGACGAGAACTCAAACGGCGACTATCTCAACTGTGTTGCCGCTACGCCGGACGGCGGATTTGTTGCAGGCGGCAGAGCGGATTCAACATCGGGCTTTTTCACCGGCACAAAAGAAAATAATTTCAAAGCGTTTATATTTAAATTTAAAAAGAACGGAGACATAGAGTGGAGAAAAACCCTCTCCGGCTCAAGAGGCAATGGCTTCACCGCACTTGAGGCAAACACAGACGGCGATATTTTTGCAACCTGCGTCAGCTACTCAAACGACGGCAGCTTCGCATCACTTGCAGGCTACGGCAAAAACGCAAACACCGTTGTTATGAAATTCAGCAGCAAGGGCGAGCTTAATTGGTCGTCAAATCTTGTCGGTTCCGGCGTCAGCGAATATAACGCACTCAGCGTCACAAGCGACGGCGGCTGCATAGTAGGCGGCAAGTTCTCAATAAATAAGCGTGCAGACGGCAGCTACTCATCATGCTACGGCAAAACAGACGGCTATGTTGTCAGATTTAATAAAGACGGCGGCGTTTATTGGGCGCGCAATGTCGGCGGCACGGGCGATGATGAGGTAACCTCGGTAACTGTTACGGATTTGGGTATAATCGTAACAGGCAGAACCACGTCGGCAGATATGGATTTCAGCAAGTTCAAAAATGCGGGCAAATCCGATTCGTTTGTTATGATTTTAAACTCCGAGGGCAAAACAACTTATACCGAGTCTTTCGGAGGCTCGGCAGATGACGCGATACTCGGCACAGCCGCAACGTCAGACGGATTTGTTGCGGTCGGCTGGACTTCCTCCTCCGACGGCGCATTCAAAGAATCAAAAGCGGGCAAGACCGCAGAAGCTTTCTATGCTTCGTTCAGGCTTTCGGCAGAATAAATAAACAGAAGCCGCGCTTTGCGCAGGCTCAAAAATAACAGAAAAGCTATAATTCACTTATCGCACGCTTTTAAGCGGATTGCAATTGTGAATTATAGCTTTTTTAATTGCGGATTTTGCCGTTTTAAAGCCTTTGCTATGCGGCAAAATTATTTAACTTTTATTCCAAGCTCGTCAAGCTGAATTTCGTCAACCTCTGCGGGGCACTCTGTCATAGGCTCGCTCGCGTTTTGAACCTTGGGGAAGGCTATGACGTCGCGCAGGCTCTCACAGCCGAGCATCTGCATTATAAGGCGGTCAAGACCTATACCCATTCCGCCGTGGGGCGGAGCGCCGTATTTGAATGCGTCCGTAAGGAAGCCGAACTTAGCATACGCCTCTTCGTCCGAAAGACCGAGAAGAGCAAACATTCTTTTCTGAAGGTCGGGGTTGGTGATACGGATTGAACCGCTGCAAAGCTCAACACCGTTCAAAACAAGGTCATATGCCTTTGCTTTTACGTTTGCTTTGTCGCTCTCGAGCGTGTCAAGATATTCGTCCATAGGGGCGGTAAAGGGGTGGTGCATTGCAACAAACTGCTGTGCGTCCTCGTCCCAGTCGAAGAACGGGAACTCGGTAATCCAAAGAAAATCATATCTGTCTTTGGGAATAATATCAAGCTTCTTTGCAACCTCACATCTGAGAGCACCGAGAACGGGGAGAACAACAGAATTTTTGGTGTCACCGATTATAAGTACAACGTCGCCTGCCTGTGCGTCTGCTTTTTGAAGCAGAGTTTTCATCTCGTCCTCTGTGAGGAACTTTGCGAAAGACGAAGCCACCGAGCCGTCTTCGTTAAGACGAACCCATGCAAGACCTTTTGCGCCTATGCCGCGCACCATATCGGTGAGCTTGTCTATTTCTTTTCTCGTCAGCGTTTTGACCGCGCCCTTTGCGGTTATACCTCTTACGCTTCCGCCGCCCTCGATAGCACCGGTGAACACGCCGAAGCCGCAGTCTTTAACGGTGTCGGTCAAATCATAAAGCTCCATGCCAAAGCGTGTGTCGGGCTTGTCGGAGCCGTAGCGGTTCATGGCGTCGGTATATGTCAGTCTCTTAATCGGAAGCGATACGTCAACGCCGAGTATATCTTTGAATACGCGCTTAATATATCCCTCGCCGACGGCAAGCACATCTTCCATATCAACAAAAGACATTTCAACATCTATCTGGGTAAACTCCGGCTGGCGGTCCGCTCTTAAATCTTCATCGCGGAAGCAGCGTGCAATCTGCATATAGCGGTCAAAGCCCGCAACCATAGAGAGCTGCTTATAAAGCTGCGGAGACTGCGGCAGAGCGTAAAACTCGCCCTGATGTATTCTGCTGGGAACAAGAAAATCGCGCGCACCCTCGGGTGTGGAGCGAATAAGTATGGGGGTCTCTATCTCAACAAATCCGTTTTCGTCAAAATAATCTCTCGTCACCTTTGTTATTTTGTGACGGAGCAAAATATTTTTTTGAAGGTCGGGTCTGCGAAGGTCAAGGTAGCGGTATTTGAGCCTTGTGAGCTCGGCTGTCTGGCAATTTTCGGTTATCTCAAAGGGAGGAGTCTCGCTCTTTGAAAGTATGCGAAGCTCTTTAACGTCAATTTCTATATCGCCCGTGGCAATGTCTTTGTTTTTGGCGGAACGCTCTCTCACGGTTCCCCTTGCCATAAGCACATATTCGCTTCTGACGGTGAACGCTTTGTCAAAAACCTCTTTGTCGCATCTCTCGTCAAACGCAAGCTGAACTATACCCGTTCTGTCTCTGAGGTCAACAAAGATGAGTGCACCGAGGTCACGCTGCCTCTGCACCCAGCCGGCAACGGTAACTTCTCTGCCGACATCTTTCATAGTTAAAACGCCACAGTAGTCTGTGCGCTTTAAGCCTGTCATAAAATCCATTTATTTTTTCATATCCTTTCGGAAAAATTTGTTTATCGCTGTATAAAATAATTTGCATACTAAATTCATAAGTGCTGCCGCGGCAATACTTATTATAAATATGGCAAACGCTCTTAGCGGCAAAATGTGTTTAAAAAGATGTATATATGCAGGCCCGAAAACGAACATCATATGATACAAATAAAACTCAAAGCTTATACCGTCAAAAAATTCTATTACTTTATTGCTTTTAAAGTTTTTAAATATAACCGCGCATAAAAATACAAACGAAAGTGCAATGCCGAATGTTGATATATTGGTCGACAGTCGATATACCATGTCCGGCAATGCCAACGGTAAACTAAGCAAAATTCTGAGTACCCCGAACAGTGCCAAGCAAACAGCCGATATTATTGCGGTTTGTTTGTTAAGTTTAATATGGCTATAATTTCTGCCGCAGAAATAGGCAATCAAAAAGAAAAATGACGGAACGATTATGTGAAAAGCATTCTCGGGTATAAAACTCGAAAATATAAACAATACAGCCCAAAAAACCGCAAACAACGCCTTTTTGAACTTTGTCGCCGTGCATAGCTTGCCGTATGCAAATGAAAAAAGCGGCGTAAGAACATAGCAGATAAGAAGCGAGCTTATATACCATGTGTGCTCGGCACCCAAAATATCAATACGTGCGCCCTGAACTCCCAAAATCAGCTTAATCCAATCTGCTGCGGGATATATTTTGCTTTTTAAAGAAGAAATAATAAAAAGCACAAGCACAAATATTTCATATGGCGCATAAATTCGTTTGATTCTTTTGCCGTACCATTTAAGAGGATTTTTTATATCGCCCTGCAGACCGAAACACAGTGCCGAAAGAACAAAAAATATTTGAACTCCGATACTAAAAAAGTTAGCAGTGCTAATGATTATCGGTTGCCCCGATATTTGAACCGCATGGCACATAAAAATCAGCAGAGCTGAAAAAATTCTCAGAATTGAAATAAATTGCAGTTTTTGCCCGAAGGATTGCTGATTACTTTTACTTTGAAACATATTTTACATAAGTCCGCCTAAAAACGATTTTAGGTCTATGTTGTCGCCGGACGAAACAGCGTCCTGCAAATCTTTTGCAGATTGCTGAAGCGTAAGCTCAAGAAATTCCTCCGAAAATTCGTCAAAAGCAATTTCCTGCGTTTCGCCGTCGTCCATATTTTTGACTTTTATAACACCGGCGGCAATGTCGTCATCACCTATAACAGCGGTGAACCTTGCGCCGAGCTTGTTTGCATATTTCATTTGCGCCTTAACGCTTCTGCCCACAACGTCAAACTGTGCGCTCACACCGGATTGGCGAAGCTCCTGAGTAAGACGTGCGGCTTTGAGGCTTGCGTCGTCGCCGATAGAGGCAATATAAAGGTCGCATCTTTTCTCCTCCGGTAATTTTATGCCCTGCGATTCAAGCAAAAGCATAAGACGTTCAAGACCCATGCCGAAGCCGAGCGACGGAACATGATTTCCGCCGAGCTCCTCAATAAGTCCGTCATAGCGTCCGCCGCCGCAAACCGTACCCTGTGCGCCGATAGAGTCTGATACAAACTCAAATACGGTTCTGGTGTAGTAATCAAGACCTCTTACTATCTGCGGATTTATAGAATAAGGTATGAGCATCTCGTCAAGATATTGCTGAACCTTTTTGAAGTGGTCTGCACAATCGTCGCATAGATAGTCAAGGACTATCGGTGCTTTCGCCGCTATCTCGGAGCATATCGGGCTTTTGCAGTCAAGAATACGCATGGGGTTTTTATCGAGCCTTTCAAGGCAGGTGGGGCAAAGACTTTCTTTTTTGCTCTCAAAATACTCCTTGAGTGCCGCATGGTATTTTTTGCGGCATTCGGGGCAGCCGATAGAGTTTATTTCAAGGTGAATATCCTCTACGCCGAAAAATCCGAATATTTCGTTTGCAAGCGAGATAACCTCTGCATCTGCGGCAGGCGAAGCTGTGCCGAAGCACTCAACGCCGAACTGGTGAAATTCGCGCAGTCTGCCTGCTTGCGGCTTTTCATAGCGGTAGCAAGAGGTGAGGTAGCAAACCTTTTGAGGCAGCGGCTCGTTATAAAGTCCGTGTTCCAAAAAGGCTCTTGCCGCACCTGACGTACCCTCGGGTCTGAGGGTTATCGAGCGCTCGCCTTTATCTTTGAATGTGTACATCTCTTTTTGAACAACGTCCGTTGTGTCGCCTACGGAGCGTGTAAAAAGCTCTGTGTGCTCAAACACGGGCGTTCTTATTTCTTTAAAGCCGAATTCATCGGCAATTTCTAAAAGAGTGCTTTCTAAAAATCTGTTTTTATAGCTTTGAGAGGGCAGAACGTCCTGCGTGCCTCTCGGCGCTTTTGTTATAAGCGACATATAAAAATTCTCCCGTAATTACTGAACTCTGTTGTAATAAAGCTTTATTTTTGTCGGTGTGTCTTTGATTGTGACGGTGTATTCTTCACAAGAGACCGGCTGATTGTCGCAGACGGTTATAACATCATCGGCAGATGCGAGCCTATAGTTGGTTTTTACTTTGTTTTTGCCGGAGTGCCATTCGGTAGTGTTCAGGTCGTCAACAATATAGTAAGAATCCATATAATACTTAGTCTGCTGCCTGTTTAAAAAGGCGTAGCTGACCGCAAGTTTATTGTCTTTGGTCAGGCAAACGTAAATAACGCCGTCGTCAAACGCAACAGTGCCTACGTCTTGCGCAATATCATATGAAGCCCCCATGCTGTCGTTCAATGCCTCCTGCACGGTTCCGAATCCTTCGCCGGAGTGCCCGGACGGTGCGCCGAAATCTCTGGTAAAGACAAGAGCTGCGACTATGACCAAGCATATTGCTATTGCGATAACTGTTTTGCCGAGTGTATTCATGATTAGATGCCTCCGAAAGACCGCGGTAGGTCTTAATTTTTGGGGTTGACGATATCACGCCAATCAAGGTCGCCTCTGTCAAGTGAATGAATGAGGGCTTCGGCAGTTGCAATGTTTGTTGCGGCAGGCACATTGTGCACGTCGCAGAGCCTTAAAAGGTTGTTGACGTTTGGCTCATGATCCTTGGGGTTGAGCGGGTCATTAAACATCAAAAGCATATCAATCTCATTGCAGGCAATAAGTGCGCCTATCTGCTGGTCGCCGCCCTGAATACCGCTTAAAAAGCAGTTTATATCAAGCCCGGTCGCTTCGCTGACAAGCTTGCCCGTTGTGCCTGTCGCAAACAGCTTGTGTCTGCTTAAAATTCCGCAATAGGCAATGCAAAACTGAGTCATCAGCTCTTTTTTGGCGTCATGTGCTATGATTGCTATATTCATTTTCAGCCCTCCTGTTCATTGCTGTCGGGGGAATTTGAGTCACCCGATTCTTCTTTGTTTTCTTCGCCGGATTCCGCGCTATCCTGCGGAGGAGTTTCCTCCTCTTCTTCGTCTTTTTCGGCGGTCGTGAGAGTGACAAGTCTTTCGCCCTCGCTCACTTTCATAACTCTTACGCCCTTAGACGGTCTTGCAAAAGTGCTTACCGAATCTGCGGCAATTCTGATTATAATTCCGTCAGAGGCAATGAGAATAATATCTTCGTTCTCATCAACCTCTGTCACCGCGGCAACGTCGCCGTAGGTTTCGGTGTGGTAGTTGATAAGTCCCTTGCCGCCTCTGGACTGAACACGGTAATTATCAAACGATGAACGTCTGCCGTAGCCTGTTTCGGTGACGGTGAGCAGCATTTTATCTTCGCTCACAACGCTCATGCCGACAACCTCGTCGCCCTCTTTAAGCTCAAGAGCCTTAACGCCGCGCGCTGTTCTGCCGATGGGTCTTGCGTCGTTCTCGTTAAAGCAGATTGCCATACCCTTGCGCGTTGCGATAACAAGCTTGTCGTCGCCGTCGGTCATCTTGACCCATGCGAGCTCGTCGTCATCGTCAAGGTTTATCGCAATAACGCCGGAGCGGCGGATGTTGCGGTAAAGCTCTGAAGAAGAACGTTTGATAATACCCTTTCTTGTAACCATGCAAAGGAATTTGCCCGTGTCGTCCTCAGGCACTTTTATCATGGCAGATATTTTTTCGTCTCCCTCAATGGGAAGAATGTTGATAATATTTATTCCGCGGCTGTTGCGCGAAGCTTCGGGAATTTCATAGCCCTTTAAGCGGTAGGTTCTGCCCTTTGTGGTGAAGAATGCTATCGTGTCGTGAGTAGAGGCGTTGAACATGGTCTGAACATAATCCTCTTCACGCCTTGTGAGACCCTTAATTCCTCTGCCGCCTCTGTGCTGAATTTGGTAAGTGTCGGCAGGCATACGCTTGATGTAACCGAAGTTTGTCAGAGTGAATACGCAGGATTCCTCCGGTATAAGGTCTTCAATATCAACCTCGCCGCTTACATTTTCTATTTGCGTTCTGCGCTCGTCCGCAAATTTATTTTTAATTGCGAGAGCCTCTTCTTTAATAAGAGTGAGCATTTTGCCGTGATCTGCAAGAAGCTCAAGGTATTCCGCAATCTTTTCTTTGAGCTCTTTAAGTTCGTCCTCTATCTTGATTCTTTCAAGACCGGTCAACTGACCGAGGCGCATCTGAACGATTGCCTGCGCCTGAACCTCATCAAGGCCGAAACGCTGCATAAGAGCCTCTTTGCCCTCTGCCACGCTCTTTGATTTTCTGAGTATGTCAATAACCTCGTCTATAAAATCAAGAGCGGTGAGCAAGCCCTCAAGTATATGAGCGCGCTCCTGTGCTTTTTTGAGGTCATATTCGGTACGTCTTGTTATAACCTCACACTGGAAAGAGATGTAGTGCTCAAGCATTTGCTTGAGGGTGAGAACCTTAGGCTCGCCGCCGACAAGGGCGAGCATGATAACGCCGAAAGTCGTCTGAAGCTGAGTGAAAGAATAAAGCTGATTTAAAACCACTTGGGGATTTGCGTCTCTTTTAAGGTCAATCGAGATGTGCATACCCTTTCTTGAGGAGTAGTCGTTTACATCCGATATTCCCTCAATTCTCTTATCCTTAACAAGGTCGGCAATGCTCTCTATGAGCCTTGCCTTGTTTACCATATAGGGAATTTCGGTTATCTGAATTTCAAATCTGCCGTTTTTCTTTTCTACTATCTCTGCCTTGGCTCTTACGGTGATTTTGCCTCTGCCTGTGCCGTATGCCGCGCGTATGCCGGCTCTGCCCATGATAACGCCGTATGTCGGGAAGTCGGGGGCTTGAATATGCTCCATAAGCTCGTCCAGCGTGGCGTCGGGGTTGTCGATAAGGCAGCACATGCCGTCAATAACCTCGCCGAGGTTGTGAGGCGGAATGTTGGTCGCCATACCTACCGCGATACCTGTTGAACCGTTTACCAAAAGATTGGGGTATCTTGAGGGCAAAACAGTGGGTTCTTTAAGACGGTCGTCGTAGTTCGAGGTAAAGTCAACCGTGTTTTTATCTATATCGGTGAGCATTTTGAGCGAAATTTTGCTCATTTTAGACTCTGTATATCTGTATGCCGCGGGCGGGTCGCCGTCAACCGAGCCGAAGTTACCGTGACCGTCAACAAGAGTGTATCTCATTGAGAAGGGCTGTGCAAGTCTTACCATTGCGTCATAAACCGACGCGTCGCCGTGGGGATGGTAACGGCCGAGAACGGAACCGACGGTGTCGGCGCACTTTCTGTATGCCTTGTCGGGATACAGTCCGTTTTCATACATAGTGTAAAGTATTCTGCGGTGAACGGGTTTAAGACCGTCTCTTACATCGGGCAAAGCTCTCGACATAATAACCGACATTGAGTAGTCAAGGAATGACTTTCTCATTTCGCGGTCAAGGTCAACATTTATGATTTTGGTGTTTAAAAGATGCTCTGCAAAATCACTGTGCTGCATTTCGTTTTTGCTCATTTAAAGTCACTCCTTTCTTATATATCAAGATTTTGAACGTGTTTTGCGTTTTTCTCTATGAAATCTCTTCTCGGCTCAACCTTGTCGCCCATGAGAATAGAGAATGTTTCGTCTGCGGCGATTGCGTCCTCAAGGTTCACGCGGAGCATAATTCTCGTCTGCGGGTCCATGGTTGTCTCCCAAAGCTGCTCGGGGTCCATTTCACCGAGACCTTTGTATCGCTGAACATCGCAGCTGCCGCCGAGCTCCTCGATGTATTTATCGCGCTCCTCGTCCGAGAAAGCGTAAAAATGCTTTTTGCCCTTGCTGACTTTAAACAGCGGGGGCTGTGCGATATAAACATGACCCTCGTCAATGAGAGGTCTCATGTATCTGAAGAAGAAGGTCAAGAGAAGCGTGCGTATGTGCGCGCCATCAACATCGGCATCCGCCATGATAACTATTTTGTTGTAGCGAAGCTTTGAAAGGTCAAAATCATCGCCTATGCCTGTGCCGAGTGCCATAACAACGGGGCTTAACTTGTCGTTGCCTATAACTTTATCAAGGCGCGATTTTTCGACGTTTAGCATTTTGCCCCAAAGGGGGAGAATGGCCTGGTAGTGCCTGTCGCGTCCGTCCTTTGCGGAGCCGCCTGCCGAATCACCCTCGACGATGTATATTTCGGTGTTCTCGGAGCTTTTTTCAATGCAGTCCGCAAGCTTGCCGGGCAGAGCGTTGCTTTCAAGTGCGCTCTTGCGTCGTGCGAGATCTCTCGCTTTTCTTGCGGCCTCTCTCGCTCTTGAAGCGTCAAGAGCCTTTGTGAAAATTGCCTTTGCAACCGAGGGATTTTCTTCAAAATAGGTCATGAGCTTTTCATAGACCGTTGAATAAACAAGGCTTGTCATCTCTGTGTTGCCGAGCTTGCCCTTTGTCTGACCCTCAAACTGAGCCTCGGTGAGCTTAACGCTGATAACCGCAGTCAGACCCTCGCGCACATCGTCGCCGGAGAGCTTTTTGTCGCCGTCTTTAAGAATACCGTATTTTTTGCCGTAATCGTTAAAAACTCTCGTCAAGGCGTTTTTAAAGCCGGTTTCGTGAGTACCGCCGTCAACAGTGTTGACGTTGTTGGCAAATGACAGCAGGGTTTCGTTATAGCTGTCGTTATACATCATGGCTATCTCCGCATAGCGGTCGCCGTGCGAAGCGGAAAAGTGTATCGGCGGCTGGTGCAGGGGAGTGAGTCCTCTTGAATTGTTTATAAACTCTACGAAGCTTGAAAGTCCGCCCTCGTAGCAGTAGACCTTTTCTACAATATTTTCGCTGTCGCGCTTATCTGTGAGCGTTATGGAAAGACCCGCGTTGAGGAATGCCGATTCTCTGAGCCTTCTTTGAAGAATGTCGAAGTCATACTCGGTGGTTTCGGTGAAAATCTCGGGGTCGGCCTTGAATTTAATGAATGTTCCGCTGCCGTTTGAATCTGCGATAACCGTAAGGTCGTTCACCGCGTTGCCGCGTGAAAAACGCTGGCTCCAAACGTGACCCTCACGGGTTACCTCAACCTCCATCCACTCCGAGAGAGCGTTAACAACAGATGAGCCTACGCCGTGAAGACCGCCGGATACTTTGTATCCGCTGCCGCCGAACTTGCCGCCCGCGTGCAAAACGGTGAGAACAACCGTAACTGTGGGCAAGCCCATTTTTTCGTTCATGCCGACGGGAATACCGCGGCCGTTATCTCTGACTGTTATGACGTTGTCGGGTAAAATCTCAACCTCAATGTGTGTGCAGAAACCTGCGAGAGCCTCGTCTATTGAGTTATCGACTATCTCATAAACCAAGTGGTGCAAACCTCTGGGGCCTGTTGAGCCGATATACATACCGGGACGCTTACGAACAGCCTCAAGACCCTCAAGAACCTGAATTTGGTCTGCGCCGTATTCTTCGGTAACAGAGGTGTCAATGTCGCCGTCGGTAATCTCTTCAAGAAGAGCGTCCTCTGCGGACTCCTCCCGAACGATTTTTTCGTTTTCGTTGTTTTCCAAAGTTATCTCCTCCGTTACATTCCTAACTGGTTCATAAAGCTGCTTTGTTTCTTCTGCTTTTTGGGCTTGTACTTAGGCGGATTTTCGAGCATATTTCTTGCCTTTTTGGATTTTGCGAGGTATTTGTTTGCCTCAATAACCGCAAGGGTCATATCCTCCATGTAATCAACGCAGTTTGCAATGAGCTTTTCGTCATTGTTCATGCTGCAAAGAATGGTTACGATGATAATGCTTTGAACCTCGTTCGTTCCGTCGTTATAAATTTCGTTAAGGCAGTTAAAAAGCTTGCGCATTTTCTGCGGATTGTTTTCTCTTATGGTCTGCAAAATAAGGGGATTGCAGTGGTTCATAAAGAAATCCTCGGGCAAAAACTCGCCGTATTTTTCAATGTTTTCTCTGTAAGCGTCTTTGCACTCGGGGTATATCTGAGTGAGACGGCTGGCGAGCGTAACGGTGTCATAATAAACCGTGCCGCTTTTTGCCGCGTTTTTGGATACCGGAGTGGGAAGCTTAACGCTTTGCTTCTTTTTGCCGTCATAGACCTTTTGGATTGTATCGGTAAATTCGTTTGAGATGTATTTAAAATCCTTGTCGTCAAGCTCATTCGCCTTGAAAAGGCTTGCGGATTCCTGAGTAAAATCCTCCTCAACGGCGGCGTCATATTTTGCCGCGGAGCATTTGAGATAGATTTTATCGTCAACAGCCTCTATTTTAAAAGAGCCTTTATCTCCCGTGAAAGCAACGGTGTATTTGCCGTTGGATATGCTTACGGGGGCTTCTCCTTTTTCGGTTCCCTGAACCGGAACGGGGCTGAAGCCGAGGTTGTCGGCTGCCGCCGTTATGCTTTTTGTTATTCTGCCGAGAGCCTGAGTAAGTTCTGCCATGATGCAATTCTCCTTAATGCATTTTTGTATACGGTATATTATATCATATAATGCTTTGTTTGTCACTAATTTTTGCAATATTTCTTTTATAAAATATGCCCGGATTCGGCGAAATAACGGCTTATTTTTTAAATTTTGCCGTGTTTGAATAAATGCCGTGCCTTTTGCCGAAAATATTTATAAAATATATGAAAGGAACAGCGGTCAAAATGAAAAAATTATGTTTGTGTTTAGCCGCGCTGTGCATTGCTTTTTCTCTTGTGCTTGTGGGCTGCGGCAGCAAAAAAGACGACAGCGCAAATACCACATCGCAGGGCAGCACATCGTCCCTGAGCGAGGGCGCAAGCAGTGCAATATCATCTGCCGAGAGCAGATTTGATATGGATGACAAGAGCGACACAACAGCTTCGTCTTCGAGTGAAACAGGCAGCTCGGCATCATCGTCACAGACGGTACAGTGAATTTTAAAAGGGCATCTCCTGCTTTAACAAGAGACGCCCTTTTTTAATGCTTAATTTAGTTTTCGGGAGTAACATCGGCTAACTTTTTGCCGAGATTTGAGGGGAATTGATAGTTTGCAAACGGGAATTGTTCACGTGTGTATTTAAACTGGAAAGTTACGGAAATATTTTCGGGTGCAACGCCGTAGTAGCACTGATAAATTGCCGCTTTATAGTAGAGAGATTCAAGCATATCGTAGTATTTGTCGGCTTTAAATCCGTCCTTGTCAACCGTAATGGTGAAAGTGGTCATCTGCCTGTTTGAGCTTACAAGCTCAACGCCGTTTTTCTCTTCATACTCTTTGTTAAAGAGCTGCTCGTTATATTCATAGAGGTTGTTTACAACCGAGACAAAATACGATGTTTTTATGGTGTAGACAACATTGCCTCCGTCTTTTTTAACCGCTGTGTAGCCGTTTTTAAGCTCTGAATCGCTGAGCGTGTCTGCGGGCTGATCTTCGCCGAAATATTCAAGCGGAATTGTGACCGTCGCAGTGGGGCCGGTGAGGTCTATAACGGCACCGTTTAATGTGACCTGCTCGGAACCCGTCTGCTCGTTTGCCTGGGCGATAACGGGGGCGGCTTGGTCGCCGTCGACTTTGTAATTTACTTCTTTAACGCTGTGGTCTTTTACATACCAAATGAGAAGTATCACAAAGAAAATTACGATAAAAAGGGATATTGCAATGATGATTTTTGTCATCTTGCTTTTTTCTTTTACGTCTTTATCCTCTTCTTGCTGATAGTCTTTTTTGACCTCGGCAAGATTTTGATTTTCAGGGTTTGCAATGTCTTTTTTCTCTTTTTTCATAAAAGAAATACCCCTTTCGGTTGTTTGGGTCGCTTAAAGTCTAATTATAATTAATTATAGCTTAAAACAAACTTTTTGTCAATGAAAAGAGACAAAATAAAGAAAGCTGCACCGCAGGGGCACAGCTTTTGTATAAAAGGTTTATTTTTGCGGGCAATGATTTGTCGCAACAATGTTTATGCCCGTGCCGCAGATGTTTTCGACAAGCACATCGCCGATAACAACGGGGGCTTTTACCTCAACTGCCGATATTTCTTTCATGCAGTCAAAAATTTTATCTTTGGGCAAAGGGCCTGCCGATTTGCAGGGCACGACATTGTGCACGCCGCCATTCACCTTAACGGTGGTGGCAAGGCTTCTGACGGGGTTTGTGCATTCGCTTCTTGCGTATGCGTCGCCTCTTTTGCAGGTGTTGCCCGTGACGGAAACAACCTCGCCCTTGTCGTTAAGCTCAACCGTTATGCCGCAGCCCATGGGGCAGGACACGCAAATAATATTTTTCTGCATACTTAACCCTCCACCGAAATTTCTATTACGCCGTCGGCTTCAAAGCCCTTGAGAACGTCGTTTTTGATAACGACGTTTTCCATCTCGCCGGGGGCAAGTCTCGGCTTTTTGCGGCTGAGTATTTCTTCGCCGTTATATTTAACAACGATTTTTGCGTTTTTATATGTTTGACCCACTCTGAAATAGAGCTTGACGTCATTCTCGTTTTTGATGTCGACCTTTTGAGGAACGATGTAGCGGACGCCGTTCACACCCTTGGTTTTAATATATTCATGCTCGCCCGTTTTGCCGAGGACGTATCTTGCCGCGCCTTCGCCGGCGGTTTGGCTCTCAAGCGTAACATAGTCTACAAGGTCGTGAACATGAAGCACGTTGCCGCAGGCAAAAACGCCCTTGTGAGAAGTCTCTCTGAATTCGTTGACGACTGCGCCGTTTGTAACGGGGTCAAGCTCAATACCGTCTGCTCTTGTCAGCTCGTTCTCGGGTATAAGACCTACAGAGAGAAGCAGAGTGTCACATTCGATATATTGCTCCGTGCCCTTTATGGGTCTGCGGTTTTCGTCAACATCGGCGATTGTAACGCCCTCTACTCTGTCTTTGCCGTGGACATCTATAACCGTGCAGCTGAGCCTCAGAGGAATATCAAAATCGTTAAGGCACTGAACTATATTTCTTGTAAGTCCGCTGGAGTAAGGCATAAGCTCGCATACGACCTTGACTTCTGCGCCCTCAAGAGTCATACGGCGCGCCATGATAAGGCCGATGTCGCCCGAGCCGAGAATAACAACCTTTTTGCCGGGCATATAGCCGTCTATATTGACATATTTTTGCGCCGTGCCTGCGGTCATAACGCCGGAGGCTCTTGTGCCTGCAATGTTGAGTGCACCTCTGGGACGTTCACGGCAGCCCATTGCAAGAATAATGGCTTTTGCCTGAATTTCAAGCAGTCCGTCCTCTTTGTTGACGGCATAAACCTTGTTGTCGCCGGTTATCTGAAGCGCCATGGTGTCGATTTTGTATTCAATGCCTTTTTCGTTGACGAGCTTTATGAATCTGTCTGCATATTCGGGACCCGAAAGCTCCTCGCCGAAGTAGTGAAGCCCGAAGCCCGTATGTATGCACTGCTCCAAAATTCCGCCGAGAGTTTCGGCTCTTTCGAGGATAAGTATGCTGTCAACTCCGCATTCCTTTGCCTTGAGAGCGGCAGCCATACCCGCCGGCCCTCCGCCGATAACAACTATATCATAATTAAGCATATTTTCACCCTCACTTCGTTCTCTCATAAAGGATTTTGGAATCGCCGCCGAATTTGGTGATTTCGTTTATCTCAACGCCAAGCTCGTTTGCAAGCAGTTCAACAACCTTTGAACCGCAGAAGCCGCCCTGACAGCGACCCATGCCGGCTCTTGTTCTTCTCTTAACGCCGTCAACGTCTCTCGCACCTGCCGGAGCGCGGATGGCATCAAGAATTTCACCCTCGGTTATTGTTTCACAGCGGCAAATTATTCTGCCGTATGACGGGTTCTTTGCTATGAGAGCCTTGCGCTCTTCATTGCTCATGTGTCTGAAGCGAACGGGGGCTTCTCTTTCGGGTTTGAAATCCGCTTTTTCCTCTGCACCGAGAGCCTTTGCAAGCTCCGAGGCGACGTACTGCGCTATTGCCGGAGCGGCTGAAAGACCGGGGGATTCAATGCCCGCAACATTAAAGAAACGCTCGTTTTTCTTGCTTGGCTCAATGATGAAATCGTCTTTGTCGCAATGCGCTCTGAGACCTGCGAAAGAGGTTATAACCTCTCTTGTTGTAAGGCAGGGAACAGACTTTTTGGCAGCGACGAGAATATCCGAAAGAGCCGCGGAGGTGGTGGAAACATCGGTTTTGTCCTCAATATCCAATGCGCTGGGGCCTATGAGCAAATTGCCGTCAACGGTTGGGGTGACGAGCACGCCCTTGCCCATTTTGGACGGACACTGGAATATTGTGTGCTTTGCGAGTGTGCCGACCGTTTTGTCGCAAAGCATATATTCGCCCTTTCTCGGGGTGATGCTTATTGAGTCGTCGCCTATAAGCTTTGCGATTTCGTCGCTGAAAACACCTGCGGCATTTACAACGTATTTTGCAAAAACGGTGCCGTCTTCGCTGTGAAGCGTGAATTTTTCACCGTCATAATCTATTTTTTGAACGGCAAAGTTGCGAATAAACTCCGTGCCGTTAGTGACTGCGTTTTCTGCCGCGGCAACGGTCAGCTCATAAGGGCAGACTATGCCTGCGGAGGGAGCCAAAAGTGCAGCCTTTGCCTCGTCGCTGATTTGCGGCTCGGCCTTTTTAAGCTTCTCCCTGTCATATATCTCAAGGCCGGGGACGCCGTTGGCTCGTCCTCTCTCCAAAAGCTCATGCAGGGTGTCTGTTTCTTCGTCAGAAAAAGCGACAACAAGCGAGCCGATATTTTTGAACGGAACATTTAAAGTTTTGCAAAGCTCCGGCATCAGCTCTGTTCCCTTAACGTTAAAACGAGCTTTTAATGTGCCGGGCATTGCGTCAAAGCCCGCGTGAACTATTGCGCTGTTGGCTTTTGAGGTGCCCATTGCCAAATCGTTGCATTTTTCGATAAGAGCAATTTTAATGTTGCGGCGGCTCAGCTCTCTCGAAATAAGCGAGCCGATTACGCCTGCGCCCACAACGGCAACATCGTAGATCATTTAAAAAACCTCCGTGACTAATCGTAGTAATTACTATTATATCACAGTAAAACGCACAAAACAACTGTTTTATAGGGCTTTAGAGTTGAAAAAACGCGCAAAATTCATACGTTTTGCAAAAAGAAAAGACTGCAGAGCAGCCTTTTCAGTTTTGGTAATTGATATGCTCGCCCGTAACGGGTACAAAACGTGCAAGAGTGCTGCCGTCAAGATTTTCTTTGTGCATATCAACAGCCGATATTTGATGGTTGTCATAGGTTGTGTAGTAATAAATTCCCTTGCGGGCATTGCAGCAAGAGGTGTATATGGTTATCTCAAATTTGCCGCCCTGCAATTCGCAGCAACCCCTTTGCTGCTCTGCTGCGCCGAGAATGTGAAAAAACTGGCTGACGCTTTCCTCCTCACCGCTGCCGGAGACGGAGTTCATTTTAACAAAAGCGGTTCTTGCAAAGCGCGATGTTGAAGAGAGGTCGCCGGGCAGACCCATTGCACCCATTCCTCTGCTGTAAAAATCAAAATCTATTTTTTCTGAAAATCTGTTTTGAATTTGCCTTGAAGAAGCTCCGGCATAGCTTGAGAGCATGAGCATCTGCACGTCAAACGGCGGGTTGTTGGTGAGTACACCGACGGGGTTGTTATAAATTTTAAGCCCCGAAGCGGTCGATTCAACGGTGATTGCCTCGTCTTCGTCCGCAATGAGCCAGTGGAGCTGTGCGGACGGCAGTTTTTCACTGAATGCAGTGCCTACAAGGTTCATTTTGCCGATTGCGGCGCGAGCCTCTTTGATCGAAGCGCATTTGCCGAGAATCCACGGAATAAACTCAAATTGAGAAACATTTTCTTTACCGTCCGAAAGTTCGGCATAAACGGCATTGCCCACAAAGTTAAGACCTGCCATACCGAGACCCTTTTCGTTCACCGCGTCATAATAAAGGGGGTAGCCGTCTGCAACGTGAGCCATGCCTATCATCGCATAGTGACATTCGCAAAGCCCCATGTGTCTGAAGTTAAAGGGATAATTGCGAGGAGTTACGGTTATTTCGTCGCCGTAAGAAAATTCATAGTCGAGAGTTCTGCCAAAATAAAAATCCTCTGTTTTGTATGTTGCTGCCGTACACATAAAATCAGCACCTTTTTATAATGTTTTGTCATCTTTAATTTATTATGCCCGATACAAAGCCGAAATTCGGCAGAAAATCACATAGAAATCCAGCCGAAAGCATTTGCCACGGAGCTTATCAAAATAAGACCTGCAAAAATCGGGCACAAATATTTAATCATAAAGCAGAATATCTTTTTTCTGCGGAATTTTCCGCCGCATTGCGTCACCTCGTCCTCAATACGCTTCACGCCGACGACCTTTGACACAAGCAGGCAGGTTGCTATGGCGGCAACAGGCATCATAACGGTGTTTGTCAAAAAATCAAAAAAGTCCAAAAACTGCATGCCGAGTATTTTTACGTCGGCAAGGGGGCCGTACCCGAGGGCCGAAAGACTGCCGAGCACTATCATAATAATGCCGATGATGACCGTGGATTTTTTTCTGTTCCACTTAAATTCATCCTCAAAGGTAGAAACCGCGCTTTCGGTCAAAGCGATAGAACTTGTGAGTGCGGCAAAAAGAACCAGAACAAAAAATATGATTCCGGCAAAGGTTCCGAGCCCCATGCTTGCAAAAACCTTGGGTATGGTAATGAACATCAGCGACGGGCCCGCACCGAGTGTTTCCGCATCGCCGCCGGAGAAGGCAAAAACAGCGGGAATAATCATCAGCCCTGCCATAACGGCAATTGCCGTGTCAAAAATCTCAACCTGCTTTGTTGAGCTTTCGATAGAGGTTTCTTTTTTCATATAGGAGCCGAAGGTTATAAGAATACCCATTGCGATAGAGAGCGAGTAAAACATCTGCCCCATGGCGGTTACAACCGTCATCCACGAGAAATTTGATACGTTCGGCACAAGAAAATATTTTACGCCCTCCAAGGCTCCCGGTCTTGTGACGGAATAAACGGTGATAATCAGCGACAAAACCACAAGAACGGGCATCATAAATTTTGAAACGCGTTCAATACCCTTGCGCACGCCCGCAAAAATAATCACCAAAACAATAAGTGAGAACAAAACAAAGCAGATTTCGGTAGAAACGCCGTCCGAAATAAATTCTGAGAAATATCCGTCCTCTGCTAAATTTTGCGTTTGTCCCGTTGTGTATCCGATAAGATATTTTATTACCCAGCCGCCTATTACCGAATAATACGGCACTATGAGAATGGGAATGACTGCGTTTATCCAGCCGCCTGCCGCAAGCCATTTGGATTTGCCGAATGAAGAATACGCCCCGACAGGGCTTTTTTGCGTCATTCTGCCCAATGAGGTTTCGGCTATTATCATGGTATATCCGAAGGTCACAGCAAGAAGGATATAAATAACAAGAAAAATTCCGCCGCCGTATTTTGCCGCAAGATACGGAAATCTCCAGATGTTTCCCAGTCCTACGGACGCGCCTGCTGCGGAAAGAACGAAGCCGATTTTTCCGGAAAAGGAGCTTCTGCCGGTGTTGTGCTGTTTCATTTTTAGTACCTCGTTTCGTGTGCTTGTATTTTTGGAACATGCGCGCCGAACAAAAGGCTTTGCGGGCGCCTGCTTTTTATTTATTATTTGCCGAAAAGCAGCAAAAAGTCGGCAAAGAAAAATCAGCAAATCTCTAACGAGATTTGCCGATTTTGGCGGAGAAGGGGAGACTCGAACTCCCGCGCCGGTTACCCGACCTACGCCCTTAGCAGGGGCGCCTCGTCACCAACTTGAGTACTTCTCCTTGGTAACAACTTTAGTTATTATTTAGGGCTTTGTAAAAACAAAGCCCCTTGTGGCGGAGAGAGTGGGATTCGAACCCACGGTACGTTGCCGTACGACGGTTTTCAAGACCGTTCCGTTATAACCACTTCGGTATCTCTCCAAGTGCCTTAACATATTATCATAAATTATTTTTAATGTCAACACTTTTTTTGACGATTAAAAATATATAGGATTTATTTTTAAAAAGGGGCTTGACTCAAAGTGCACTTTAAGTGTTATCATCAAAAAAGCAGGTGCTTAAAGAGGATAAATCATGTCCAAAAAGGTTTTAATTATAAGCACATCGCTCAGAAAAAACAGCAATTCCGACGCTTTGGCAAAATAAAAGGCGCAACGAGAGAAAAAATGCTGTTGGTTCTCGGCAACGGAAATGTAAAGGTAATATTTTCTCTTAAAAAATAAAGCAGGACTGCCGCGCTTGGTTGCGGCAGTCCGTTAATCTTTGTCGGTGGGGATAAATTCGAGCAGATCTTCTATTTTGCAGCCCATGGCAGTGCAAATCCGTGCGAGAACATCTATATCAAGCCGAGTTATCTCGTTGTTGCAGTAACCGTTTATCTGGCTTCTTTGCAGTTCGGCTTTGTGGCTCAGTTTGTTTTTGCTCATTCCCGATTTTTTCAGTAATTCATCAAGCTTTATATTTATTTTTCCGTATTCAGACAATATATTCACCCTTTGTATAAAGACATATTGACAAATATATTTTATCTGTTTTAAACTAAATAAAACAGATATAGAAAGTCAGATGTAACTTGTTACACAAGGTGAAGATGTTATGAAAGATAAAACGGTTTGCTTTTCGGGACATAGAAGTCTAACCGATGAGAATGTAAAAGAAATTGAAGCCCTTTTGCATGATGTTATTGTTGCTTTGATAGAGTGTGGATATAAATATTTTGGCGTTGGTGGAGCACTTGGATTCGATACTCTTGCCGCAAAAGAGATTTTGAGGTTAAAGGGAAATTATGAACATATAAAATTGATACTAATTTTGCCATGCAGAGATCAGACGATGTTTTGGCAAAAAAATGATGTTATACTATATGACAAAATAATGCACCGAGCAGATAAAATAGTGTATATGTCAAATTATTATTGCTCCGATTGTATGCACAAACGCAATCGACATATGGTTGAGAATAGTTCTGTTTTGGTATGCTTCCTTTCAAAAAAATGCGGTGGTACTTATTATACTGTTAAGTATGCCGAAAGCTGTGGACTTAAAGTTATAAATTTAAAAGATTTAATGGCTAAAAATTACATCAATCCGCAAGATTTCAACTTGTAGGGCGGTGTGTGGGCACACCGCCCTACGCAGTGCCTCGCCGAGAATAACATTATGTCGTGAGATTTCACCTCATCAGTCACTCCGTGACAGCTTCTCCTCGAGGAGAAGCCGATTGTAGCCTTCGCCCCGGGGGAGAAGGTGGGAAGCGCCGGATGAGGGCGAGTCTTACCGTTAGCTCACATCAAATTCAGAGAATAGGCGGCATCACACAAACGCCGCCGTCAAATCCGTCAATTCCGCCAAAAGCGGTGCTGTTGATGCAATAAATTTGAATGTCTTGATAGTTGAAAAAATTTTATAACAGGTTTATCATATATTTAAAATCAAATGCAGAGGCGATTTTTATGTACATAGTATTTGCCCTTTTGTCATCGGTTTTTGCGGCACTCACATCAATACTCGCAAAGGTGGGCATTGACGGAGTAAACTCAAACCTTGCAACCGCTATAAGGACGGTTGTGGTTGTTATAATGTCGTGGGGCATGGTGTTCATCACCGGCGCACAGGGCGGAATCGGCGATATTGATAAAAAAAGCTGGCTGTTCTTAATTCTCTCGGGTCTTGCAACGGGCGCGTCATGGCTTTGCTATTACAAGGCGCTGCAAATGGGCGACGCTTCAAAGGTTGTGCCGATAGATAAGCTCAGCGTTGTTATAACGCTTGTGCTTGCATTTGTATTTTTGCACGAAAAATTTACGCCGAAATCCGCTGTCGGATGTGCGCTTATAGGCGCCGGCACACTTCTTATGGTTCTTTGATTTTTAGAGGTAGGTATGAATAAAACAAGCAACAACAAAATGGATATGCTGAACGGCTCTATCTGGAACAAGCTGCCGCGCTTTGCACTGCCTGTTGCGGCAACTGCGGTTTTGGAGCAGCTTTTTAACGCTTCGGATATTGCCGTTGTGGGCAACTTTGCGTCAACGGATAAAACCGTTGCTGTTGCCGCGGTCAGCGCAAACAGTGCGGTAATAGGGCTTATAGTCAACTTGTTTGTCGGTATAGCCCTCGGCGCAAATGTTGTTATTGCAAACGCCATAGGCCGCGATGACAAAAACACCGTTCAAAAAGCGGTGCACACATCAATCGCAGTCGCTCTATTGGGCGGTATCGCGGTTGCGGCTTTCGGCGAAGCAATCGCGGCGTGGCTGTTAAATTCGCTCCGTGTGCCGCCCGACGTTTACCCTTATGCGCTGCTTTATCTTCGCATTTATCTTATCGGTATGCCGGTTATTCTTTTATATAACTTTGAGGCGGCGATATTCAGAAGCGTGGGCGAAACCAAAACACCTTTGGCGGCACTGGCGGCTTCGGGCGTTTTGAATGTTTTACTCAATTTATTTTTTGTTATAGTGCTTAAGATGAACGTCAACGGCGTTGCAATAGCTACTGTAATATCAAATGCAATCAGCTCTGCGATCCTTTATTTTAAGCTTATAAAGAGCGACAAATATATTAAAGTTGAGACAAGAAAAATCCGTATCGACAAAGAGAATTTTATAAACATTATAAAAATCGGTTTGCCGGCAGGTATGCAGAGCGCGGTTTTTTCTGTTGCAAACATAATAATTCAGTCGGCAATAAACAGCCTCGGCACGGTGGTTATCGCGGCGTCGGGCGCGGCGTTTAATATAGAGATTTTTGCATATTACGTTATGAATTCTTTCAGCCAGGCCTGCACAACCTTTGTCGGTCAAAACTACGGCGCGGGCAAGCTTGACAGATGCAAAAAAACTCTTGCTCTGAGCATCGGCGAGGACGCGGTCGCTTCGGGAATTGCCGTTGCGACAGCACTCTCGGCAGGCAGATTTTTGCTCTCGATTTTTAACAATGACCCGGAGGTTATCGAGCTTGGTTATACGCGCCTTGTGTATATCTTTTTTGCCTATATATTCAGTATGCTGTATGAGGTTATGTCCGGCTATCTCAGAGGCTTCGGTATTTCGCTTGTGCCCGCAATACTCACTATGGTCGGCGTATGCGGCGTGAGAATAACGTGGATTTATACGGTCTTCCCGCAGAGCAGAGATTTTAAAACAATAATGCTTGTTTACCCCATAAGCCTTTGCGTTACGGCGGTGCTCATTGCCGTTGCACTGATAATTTACCGCCCCGCGAAAAAAAGAATGAAAAAAGCGTGAAAAATACGGCTCCGAAAACCAAAATATCGGAGCCGTATTTTTATATTTTCTTTACAGGTCTTACATACTTCCAAAATCTTTTTTGGTCATGGTAAAAATAAAATATTCTGCCCTCTGCGGTGTCAAGCTCATAGCCTGTGGATTTGTAATCAAAATCTTTCATGGCTTTTTCAATCTTAGCTTCTACCGCGGAATTTTCTGTTTCAAAATCAAACGGACCGTGCTCAAAGACAATATATTCGCCCTCGTCAATGTCGGTGAGAATCATGCCGCATGGCACTTCGCCGTCATAATCTGCGGGGAGCCTTACGCCGTAGCACTCCGCAAGGGGAATGCCCAACTGCAAATTCTGCCGGCAGGGTGGTTTAAAAATGCCATCACCTGACCGCAGGAGCTGTCTTTGTCGCCGACGCTGTCGCCGTCGAGCTTGTCCTTTATGCTGTCAAGCAGACCGCAGACCGTGTCACAGTCCTGCCCCGGGATTTTGCTTTGCTTTTGCCAAAAATCCCAATAACCTATGCTCTCATAATTTCTGATGTGCAAAAATTTGTGCTTGGGGATTGTTACGAAATAAGTTTTTATCTCACTGTTTGTCGCCGCCATGCCCGAACCCCCTATACCTAAAAGATAGCAGTCGAAAGGTTTGATAACGGTGCGAAGAACAACGGGTACGGGCTTTTGCCTGTATTCGCTCGGCGCAATGCCGTATGCGCTTTTAAAAGACCTTGTAAAAGCCTCGTGTGAAGAAAATCCGTAATCCAGAGCAATGTCTAAAATGCCGCGGTTTGTATCGCGGATTTCTTTAAGCGCAAAAGCAAGCTTACGGTTCCTTAAATAATCGCGGAACTGCATACCCGATATTTCTTTAAATTTTTTTGATGTGTAAAATTCGCTGTAACCGAGCTTTGACGCAAGATTTTTTAATGTTAAATCTTCTTCGTCTTTATTCTTTATACAGCGGTCTATTTCATCAATTATTTGCTGAATGTTTTTTAACATCTCCTGCATCGTGCCGCCCTCTTTCAACTGTTAAGCATATTATACGGAACGCCGCGCCGGTTTGCTTGATTTAAGTTGCTGTGTTTAATAAAATTTTGCGCCGAAACGGCAGGCGCGTTTATAGGCTTCGGTCAGATAATCATAAGGATTCATCGCGGCATATTTATCGTTTTCGCGGCGGTTCGGTTTGGATTTTGTAGTAAGCTCAAAAGTGAGGATACCGTCATAGCCGCATTTTTTTAGGCGGTCTGCGTTTTTATTCCAGTCGGCAATGCCGTCAAAGGGCAAAAGGTGCAAATCGTCTTTCCAAGTAGTTACGCCGTCAAAAGAGCTGATGCCGAGGTTGTCGTTGATGTGCGTTGCAATGAGCATATCGCCGTACATCGCAAGCAAATCCTGCGAATGGTTGTAGCACATCTCGTGACCCGAATCCCAGCAAAATCCGACGGCACTGTTGCCCTTAAAAGCATCTAAAAGCGCAAAGAGGTGCGCTTCGTTTTCGGTATTTTCAAACGCTATTTTTACGCCGCATTTTTCGGCTTCTTTCACGGCTTCTCCGTAGCGGTCTATTCCCTTTTGGTTAGGCGTGTGCGGCTCAAAGCCGAGATATGCGTGAGCAATCATAATGGAAATTTCGGCTTTTTGACACTCGTGTATGCAGTCTGTGAGGTCTTTTATTGCCTTTTGCGCCTCTTCTTCGTCATCATCCCACATATCGCCCGCTCCGCCGAAAGGTGCGTGAACCGACTGACACTCAAGCCCAAGCTCTTTTGCAAATTTTACGGTTGAGGGGATTGAAAGCGTGCGCTGCTCTCTTTCACCCAGGTCGATAAAAAATGCGTCAAAGCCTATTTGCGCGAGAGCCTTGATTTGCTCGTCAAACGGCAGAGAGAATGTTTCGGATAAGCCGAGACATGATTTTTTCTTCCACATAAAAATCACCTTTTTATCTATTGATTGATGATAAAAGCCATTTGTCTAAAAATGCGAGCTGCTCTTTGGTATGAAACCAATGCTCGCCGTTTTTCATAACGGTGACCGCAGAGCCGTGCCGCGCGGCAAAATCATTCACGGTGTTTATTGATGTCAAATTATCTTTTTCTGCATACAGAATATCGGTCGGAACAGACCAGCTTATCGGGTGCTCTCTGACAAAGCAAAGATAATCCCAAGATAAGGTCTCGCCGAAATTTGTTTTGATTTCGCTTTTCTTTTTTAACATTTCTTCGCTGACGTTTGCCCATGACATCATGTCGAGTATGAGCTTCTCCATATCAAGAATAGGCGAAATGAAAAGAGCCTTTTTGATTTTTTCTTTTTGTAGAGTGTGCATGGCAAAATATGTGCCGATGCTCTCGGTGAGCAACGTCACTTCACCCTCTGCTTTGTCATATGCTTCTTTTATGCCGACCTGTGCCGCAGAGGGGAATGAACCGTCATACTCCGCGCCGATAACCTCATAGCCCGGGCAAATCGGCTTGTATCTTTCCGCTCCCTCGGCAGAGCCGCCTTTGCCGTGAATATATATAAGTGTTTTTTTCAAAATTACACCCCGTTTATTTGATCTTGTACCCTGCGCTTTGCAGGGCGGCAAGTGCTTTTTCAAAATTTTGCGCTTTGGTCAAAATATAATCTGTGTCGAATGTTGATACTGCAAATATACCGATTTTGTTTTCGGCCAACACTTCGGATATTCCGGATAAAATGCCCGTTAAAGAAAAATTAAGCACTCCCTCAATGCAGAATGCGCGCCAACTGTCTTCTCTTTTTAAGGTGTTTTGCGGTGCATCTTTTGTCAGGCACACAAGCGAAATTTCTTCGTCAGTTTTGCCTAAAAAACAAAACTCCGCGTCAAAATTTATCTGCGAAAAATCTTTGACTTTGCAAACGGTGAAATCACCGTCAATTTTTTGAATGTTCATATGAGTCCCTCGTGTAAAATCGGTGTGGATTTTACGGCTCTGATTTTTTTGCTTTGTGCTTATTAAAAACACTGCGTATTCGGTTGAATTTTATAACTCCTGTTATAATGAGCGATAAGAGTATATACACAACCGAAACGGCAATGCCGAATATAAGATTTGTGACGCTCGGGGATAAAATGTGAGTGCTCTCACCGGGCGAGAGCGGATTGTATTTGACTTCAAACGATGCGCCGCTTTTTTTGGAATAATCGGCAGTTCCGTAAATTGTGCCGGAATAAATTTTTCCGTCAGCCGTGTACTCATAAAACACATCATATACGAGCTTTGACCCGCGGGAATGTATGCCGTGGCTTTCATATCGCTGCCGAATATTGACCACGGTTGCTGTCGCTGTTTCCCAATCTTTTTGATTGCAGGTTTCTACAAAACCGTTTATGTTTTGATAAATAAAATACAAGCCTGCGACGGCAAAAATAATCCCGATAATTTTTACAAACGGCGAGCGCATCATTATAAACTCTCTCCCTCGGCTCAAATGCAAAACTAATTATATCACGTTTGAAATTCAACTTCAATGATTATACACACCGCCGATTGCTATGAATTTTCTGCATTTGATGAACTTTAACCCCTCCGTCACGGTTTCGCCGTACCGCCACTAAATAAGAGGTGACGTGCGGCTAATCGGCTTCTCCTCGAGGAGAAGCTGTCACGAAGTGACTGATGAGG